>OIXA01006296.1_pt1 | contig 10047 bp, 5 predicted proteins | sample 1587721 | NCBI WGS metagenome assembly OIXA01 (sample SAMEA3888900, study PRJEB22519) | human gut metagenome | biome: human gut; feature: human-associated habitat; material: faeces | place: Denmark | collected 2013 | reverse complement strand
TAAAGGGCATCATGGCCACCATGGCGCGGTTGGTGAACAGCTGGGTGCCCATCAGGTCCTTGTTGGCCTTGTCGAAGCGCTGTTCCTCAAACTGTTCGCGGCTGAAGGCACGCACCGGCATGATGCCGGTGAGGATCTCGCGGCTGACGAGGTTCAGCCGGTCCACCAGCGTCTGCATGATCTTGAACTTGGGCATGGCCACGCTCATCAGGAAGAGGATGAGCAGCAGCAGCAAAGCCACGTCCAGCACCACGATCCAGGACAGGCCCGAGCGGCTGCCCACCACATGGAGCACACCGCCGATGCCCAGAATGGGCGCATAGGCCACCATGCGCAGCAGCATGACGCAGACGAACTGCACCTGCTGGATGTCGTTGGTGGTGCGGGTGATGAGGGACGCGGTGGAGAAGTTCTCGATTTCCGCATGGGAGAAGTGGATGACGCTGGAGAAGGTCTCGCGGCGCAGGTCGCGGCCGATGGCGGCGGACACCCGGGAGGCCAGGAAGCCCACCGCGATGGACACGGCCACCATCAGCAGGGTCAGGGCCAGCATCTGGCCGCCTACCTTATATAAATAGTGCATCTGCACATCGTGGGCAATGCCCTGGGCCTCGTACTCCAGCCCCACCAGCAGCAGAGCCTGGCTCTTCAGGTTCTCCACCACGGTGTCGTCCAGCTGGCCGATGGCACCGGTCAGCTGCTGCTGCACGGCGTCGCGGCTGAAGCCGGGCATCTGGCTCATGGCGGCAAACTGGCCGCACACGGTGTCCAGATCCTTGGCCGTGGGGGTCACAGTCTCGGTTTCCGTGTCGGGATTGCGGTCGGCACCGGAGGCCTGCAGGTCCGCAAGGCCGGTCATGTCCATGCCGGTCTGCCCGGCGGGGGTGTTGGCTGCCTGGGCGGCCGCCAGATACAGTACGATGTCCGGCGTGGTCACAGCATCTTCCAGTGCAGTGCGCTCGTCGGCGGTCAGGTCGGTGCGCAGGCGCAGCACATCGCCGTCGGCGGTGTAGGCGTTCTGGAAGGCAGCGGCGTCCTCCTCGCGCATCAGCAGCGAGAGGGCATCCAGCGTGCTCTGCCGCACTGTGTCGGGCAGGGGGCTTTCGATGCCGCCCTGCTGGATGCCGGTGTCCACGATCTTGCTGGTGTAGTCCGGCAGCGACAGATCGCAGTACGCCTGCACGAACAGCAGTGCGAACACCACGAGGCAGACGGCCCAGTGACGGGCCAGCTGCTTAAAGATCTTTGTCATGGTTTGGTTCTCCCTTCGGTTTGGTGGTACGCGCAGCATTTTCCGCAAGAATGGCTTCCATCAGCGCGCCGCGCAGCGCTTCCATCTGGGCCAGCTGTTCCGGCTCCAGCCGGGCCATGACACTGGAAAAGTAGTCCCCAAGAGCAGCCTCGCACTGTCGGCAGGCCTCGTATCCCTTGGGCGTGAAACGCACCAGCGTCTTGCGGCGGTCGGCAGGGTCGGCAAAGCGTTCCACAAGGCCGTCCTGCTCCATCTGCCGCACCGTGCGGGAAATGGCAGGAAGCGGTTGATGAAGCTCCTGAACAAGGTCGGAGATATAAACGGCACCGTCCTGTCCATGGAGCCGAATGCAGCCCAGCAGCCCTTCCAGCATGGGGAAGTGGCACTTGGGGCAGTCGGCCAGAGCGGCCTTCATGCCGGCCTTGGATGCTTTGCTCAGCCGGTGGATGTAGCGGCAAAGCCCACGGAAACTCAACGTGGATTCCTCAGACACGCGATCCCTCCTCTCAAAAATTGCTTAACAACTGTTAACTGTTAACGCTTGATAATAATAGGCTTTTGCAGGCCGGATTGCAACCCCCTGCAGGGATTGTTTCACAAAAGTTCACAAACGTTTGTGTCCCGCATACACATAAAGCAAAGGGGGCATCGGGCATGGAACAGCGTTTGTGGATGATCCTGCAATTGTTCGGCGGGGCGGCACTTTTCTTATATAGCATGGACACCCTCACGGACGCTTTGCAGCAGGCGGCGGGGGACACCCTGCGGCAGGCCCTTGCCCGGCTCACGGCCCACCCGCTGGCCGGGGTGCTCACGGGAGCGGTGGTCACGGCGGTGGTGCAGAGCAGCTCGGCGGTCACGGTGCTGGTGCTGGGCCTTGTGGGGGCCGGGCTGCTGACCCTACAGCGGGCCGTGCCGGTGGTGTTCGGAGCCAACATCGGCACCACGGTCACCGCGCAATTGCTGGCCTTCCGGCTGGAGGATGCCCGGTATCTGCTGTTGGTGGCGGGGCTGCTGCTCTGGTTCGCGGGGCGCGGGCGTCTGCACGCAGCCGGGCAGGCGCTGTTTGCGTTCGGCCTGCTGTTTGAGGGCATCGCGGTCATGGCCGAGGCCATGGAGCCGTTGGCAGCGGGGCCGGTGTTCCGGCAGTGGATGGCCCAGGTGCGGCACCGCCCCGGCCTGGGCCTGCTGGCAGGGCTGGGCATGACCCTTGCCGTGCAGAGCAGCTCCGCCACCATTGCGGTGCTGCAGCGGGCGGCCGCCCGCCCCGGGCCGGACGGCGGGTGCCTGCTGGGCCTTGCGGGAGCCATCCCGGTGCTGTTGGGGGACAACATCGGCACCACCGTCACGGCGGTGCTGGCATCGGTGGGGCAGAGCCGGGACGCCAAGCGTCTGGCGGCGGCCCACGCCCTGTTCAACCTGTCCGGGGCGGCGGTGTGCTGGCTGCTGCTGCCCCAGTTCACCGCGCTGGTGCGGCTGGTCTCGCCCCACGGGCCGGAGAGCGCCGTGCTGGCCCGGCAGATCGCCAACGCCCACACCCTGTTCAATCTGGGCTGCACGGTGCTGTGGCTGCCCCTGACCCCTTGCATGGTGCGCATCGTGTGCATTCTTCTGCCGGAAAAGCACGCCCCCTGAGTTGAAATGAACGCCTTAAAATGGTATAATGACAATGTATCGAACAAATTTTGTGACGCTTTTGTTGCGCAAATGATAAACGGACCCTTCTGTGGGCCTGCAGCGGTGTGCGGCTGCCAGGGCACAGAGCGAACCAAGAGGACGTGTTTACTATGAAGGATATCATCAACGGGTTGATCGAGCGGTTCCGCAGGCAGCATGTACAGGCCCGGCGCTATGTGGCCATGATGCTGGTGCTGGCCCTGCTCACCACCCTGTTCGTCAACTGGCAGCTCCATGGGGTGGGCATCTCCATGACTGCCGACTACCACTGCGGCTACGAGGAGCACCAGCACACGGCGGCCTGCTACGAAAAAGTGCTCACCTGCGGTTACGAGGAGGGCGAGCCGGAAACGCCCGTCACCTCTTCGGACAGCAGCGCCGATCCGGTGTCCGCCTACAGCGCGGAAGAGCCGGAAGAGCCGGTGCAGACCGAGCCGGAGACCATCTGGGTGCCCCATGAGCACACCGATGCCTGCTACGAGGAGCACCGGGTGCTGACCTGCTATCAGGAAGAGCACGAGCACACCGACGACTGCTTTGACGAGTACGGTGCGCTCATCTGCGGCGAGTTCGAGCATATCCACGACGACAGCTGCTACACCACCGAGTATGAGCTGGTGTGCGGCCTGGACGAAGGCGAACTGGTGGAAGAACCCAACCCCGCCTATCAGGAAATGCCTGCCAGCCGCCCCGTGGTGGACCTGCCCCCTGAGCCGGCCGAGACCACCCCGGACGAGCCGGTGCTGCATCACCACACCGACGCCTGCTACACCGAGGAGCTGGTGTGCACCATCCCGGAGCACCACCACACCGTGGAGTGCCTGGCCGATACCCAGGCCGACGTGGAGACTGCCGAGGAATGGCAGGCCGCGGCCAACGTGGCCCTGAACGGCAACTGGGCCGAGGACCTGCTCACCGTGGCAAAGTCCCAGCTGGACTACCAGCAGAGCGACAAGAACTTCAAGCTGGATGTGGAGGACCAGCAGGTGCTGCGCGGCTACTCCCGCTATGGTGCCTGGTACGGCAACCCCTACGGCGCCTGGGACGTGATGTTCCTGTCCTACTGCCTGCACTTTGCGGGTGTGCCCCAGACGGTGGTGCCCCAGCGTGCGGGCGTGATGGCCCTGCACAGTGACCTGCGCGGCTCCCAGTGGCTCACCGACGCCGACGGCTCCACCGCAAGGCCCGGCGATATCGTCATCTACAACACCCTCACCACCGAGCAGGTGGCCGTGGACGAGAGCTCCTATGGCATCGCCCTGCTGGACCTGGACGAGGACCCCGACACCGCCGCCCAGCTCACGGCTCCCGAGCCGCAGGTGGACACCCGCACCGTGACCACCGAGACGGTGGGCGTCGTGTCCGCCGTGGACCCCGACGCCGGGACCCTGACCGTGATCTCCGGCAACGTGGACGGCAAGGTGGCCGAGGTGCCCGCTGCCATGTCCGACGTGACCAGTGTCATCTCGGTGACCGGTGCCTATGCCGCCGAGACCACCGCTGTGGCCCCGGAGGACCAGGCAGGCTCCCAGGAGGAGCTGGACGGCAGCTATGCGCTGCTGGAAGATGAGGATGGCTTTGGTGCCACCGTGGACTGGGTGGGTGACGCCGACCCCTACGGCATCGCCCTGCTGGCTGCCGGGGACGACCATGATCTGAACACCTGGATCACGGATGTCAATTATGAAAAGACGACCGACGGGAAAACATGGACATCTATCGGCGCGGGCAGCGTGACCGTGGACAGCGGCACCCGTGTCCGCGTGAACCTGAAGTATACCGTGAAACCCGGTGTGCTGACGCCCGACCACAATACCCTGACCTACCAGCTGCCCAAAGGCCTGCCCATGCCGGATGTGACGACGGGCAACATCGTGGATGAGTCCGACAAGGACGAGGCCGGCAATGCAAAGGTCGTGGGCAGCTTCACCGTTGACACCGACGGCAAAGTGACCCTGACCTTTACGGACGAAAAGTTCATCGGCACCGACGACAAGGTCAGCCTGCCATTCACCGGTACCTTCAAGGCCGCCGTTACGGCGAGCGCCGACAACTTTGAGGACAAGAAGGAGTTCACCTTCAAGGGCGGCTGCACCCTGACCATCGAGCCGAAAAAAGCGGATATAAAGATTAGCAAAGGGAGCTCCGACAGAGATAGTGCCTTTGAGAATCATCCGGAAAATGGCACCTTCATAAACCATTATAAGGTGACGGTGGAGACCACCAGCGGCACCAAAGAGCAGGTGTTCCTTACGGACACCCTGAACACGAATAGGAATGGCGAAAACCGTAGCGACTACCTGAAGGGCGGCAAATACCTGGAAAGCTCCTTTGAACTTTACAAGGTGGATGCTTCTGGTGCAAAAACGAAGATCATGCCGGTCCCTGTGTATCAATGGACAACGGATAGCCACGGCTACCCCCAGGTGATCCTTGGCCCGCTGGATCCATTGGAGATCGGAGAAAAGTACATCTGGTACTACGACGTTCAGCGGAACTATGCGGACTTTGACAAGATGCCCGGCGGCGTCGGTATCATCAACAACACGGCAAAAGCCCAGGCAGGGAACATGGTGGCCCAGGCTGACGCATGGTACACCTGTAAAAACCCTCGCATTGAGAAGAAGGGCCAGTACGACCCCAAAACAGGCCGCATCCAGTGGACGATCACTGTAAAGGTACCCCATTCTTTCCTGGGGTCCTATCTCCTGCAGGGCTGCAAGATCACAGATGACTTGCCAGACGGTGTGAAAATCGTAGGGGATGTAAAGGTAGGCAACGATACGATATCGGCAGAGGAATTCCAGAAAAACGGCTATACCATCCCGGCGGAGTATGGGGAAACAGAGCTGAAGATCACCTTTGAGACCACCACCCCCATCGGCGGCGGCGACGTGACCAACACTGCCACGGCCTCCAAGGACGGCAAAACCTTCACGGCCAGCGATAAGGTCAGCCTGCTGCAGGGCGATTGGAGCCTGAGCAAATCCATTGCCACCAGGGGCGAGACGCCAACCTGGAACCTCTCGGCCACCAACAAGGCCGGTGAAGCGGAGTTTACCCTGTGGGATGTGCTGGACGACGCTGAGAACGACCAAGGCGAGACAAAAGAGGACACCCACTATGCCATTGCAAAAGAGCTGGATGACGCCATCAAGGCCAATCTGACCCTGACCATGCACGACAACACGAGGCTGACCTATGCGCAGGCTGGCAACACCATCAAGATGACCTATTATGCACAGAAAAACGGTACCGAGGAGGTGGACGCAAATAACTCGTCCACCCGTGTGCGCAGCTTTACCATCCATGTGAAAGCCGGGGACGACCAGAACCCCGTGCGCAGCATCTCGGTGACCGGCATCCCCACCCACGAGGAGCGCGACGACGTGCCCACCGGTGAGGTGTGGACCTATAAGAACACCATCCATATCGACGGCGTGAGCGGCGATGCCTCGGACACCGATACCTACCGCAGCTACAAGCAGTTTGAAAAGGGTGTGGCCGCAAAGAGCAGCGGCGACGAGACCGGTTATCTGACCGGCAGCAACAGCTTCGAGCTGAGCGACCTCAGCGGCAACAACCTCCACTATCAGCTGGTGGTGCAGACCTCCGCCGACGATGCCGAGGACATCGTTGTCACCGACACCCTGCCGGAAAACGTCGGCTTCAAGGTGGATAATGTCAAGATCGCGCTGGATGAGGGCGATTTTGTAAAGATCAAGGATAAAAAAGTAGACTGGGCGACGGCAGAGTATGACGAAACTACCCGGCGGCTCACCATTAAAATCAGCAACTACAACAAGTCGGGGCAGGAGGAACACCGCATCCGCATCCAGTACAAAGTGAGCGTGAGCGACGATCCCAGCTGGAAGAACCCCTCGGTGGGCAAGCTGACCTACACCAACACCGCCACCTGGGGCGAGCTGACCGAGACCACCACCACCACCGTCACCCGCGATGTGGAACAGGTGAAAAAGACCGGCTGGAAGGACACCGGCAACGACCGGAAGCTGCACTATCAGGTGGTCATCAACCCGGCCCACGAGGATCTGTCGGCCGGGCAGACCAAAGCGGAGAAGATCGAGCTGTGGGATAACATCAGCACCACCAATGGTGCCATCGCCACCGGCGATGTCAACTCGGTCAAGTTGTATTTTTACGATTACGACGAAACAGTCGGCGTGACCACCGGCAAAGAGGTGCCGCGCAACATGTACCGCATCCTGGAAGCGGACAAGAACGGCTGGCTCCATATGGAGATCCCCAATATGGCGGCCCTGATCCTTGTGTATGACTGCAATGTGAAGGATGGCAGTGCTGCCGCCAGCTACCAGGTGAGCAACACCGTGACCCTGAGCAACGGCAGCAAATCCAGCGACAGCGGCATCACCTACCAGGTCAAGGCGGATGCAACGGCCACCACCGCACAGTTCGTGCTGCGCAAGAAGGACAGCTACTCCGGCGTGTCGCTGAAGGGCGCGGAGTTCACCATTTACCAGTACGACAAAGCGATTGAAGGGTGGACGAAGTGGGCAGGCAACGGCACTGGCACCCTGACCACGGACGAAAACGGTCAGGCCAGTCTGGCTGTGCTGGATAGTGAGACTGCAAGCTGCCTGAAACCGGACGTGCTGTATAAGCTCGTGGAGACCAAAGCACCCACGGACTATCAACTGGATGCCACCCCGCACTACCTGCTGTTCCGCAAGAACGCCAGCGCGGAGAACGAGCAGCAGGCCTTTGCAAATGCCACAGGCGTGGCTGAAGGCACCACCATCTTGACCGTGAATGACGAGACGGTGGACCTGAACCGCAATGTGCAGGTGGGCAGCGACGCCGGCACCACCACTGCTGAGTACAGCAACGTGTACAGCAACCTGACCGTCAGCAAGCTCTGGCTGGACCAGGATACCAAACAGCCGGTGGAACCGGCGGTGAACAGCATCCACATCAAGGTCTGGCAGTACACCGACAATGACAAGGACAGAACGTTGTTTGCCGAAGCCGACCTGACCGCACCGGCGTGGACCTGGTCCAAGTCGGGGACCGATCTGCCCCTGACGGACCCTGTCAGCGGCAAGGCGTACCACTACCTGGTGGAGGAAGAGACCACCGGCAACTGGAACGTGTACATTGACAACAACGGCGTGCAGACCGGCAATATCACGGTGCAGAACTACGTTTACACCGGCTACGAGCTGCCGTCCACCGGCGGCATGGGCACGGCACCCTTCGGGGTGCTGGGCGGCGCACTGGCCGCTGCAGCAGCCCTGCTGCTGGTCCGCAAACGGAAACAGAACGAGGAGGAGTGAGCAGCCATGAAACAAAACAAAAACAACCGGTTTGCCGCTCTTCTGCTGGCGCTGTGCATGGCCGTGTGCTGTGCACTGCCCGCGCTGGCAGCCCCCGCGGCCAGCGCCAACATCGACCTGAGCCGCACCGGCAGCATGGACGTGACCCTGTACGACCACCAGAACGACGTCCCCCTGCGGGGCGGCGCACTCACCGTGTACAAGGTGGCGGACGTGGCCCGCACCAACGGCGACCTGCACTTTGTGTACACCGCCGACTTTACGGGCTGCGGCATCGCGCTGGGCGACCTGACGGACAGCACGCTGGCTTCCAGGCTGGAAGCCAAGCTGCCCGCCCGCGCCGCCGGCACCACCCATAAGATCAGCGAGCAGGGCATCGTCTCCTTTGACGCGCTGCCGCTGGGCCTGTACCTCGTGGTGCAGACCGAGAACTCCAAGGGCTACGAGGCCATCAATTCCTTCCTGGTGTCGCTGCCCATGGCGGACGAAAGCGGCTGGCTCTACACCGTGGACGCTACCCCCAAGGTGGGCGCGCCCACGCAGGAGGTGACCCCGCCCGAACCGGAAAAGCCCTCGGAACCGGACAAACCGTCCGAGCCGGAGAAGCCCTCGGAACCGGACAAGCCCACCCAGCCCGGCACCCCGGATGAGCCGGACAACCCGGACATGCCGGTGGACCCCAACGACCCTAACCGCCCGGTGTCGCCCGGTACGCCGGATAACCCGGTGAACCCCGGCAACCCGGACAACCCCGTGGCCCCCGGCAACCCGGACAGCCCGGTGGCGCCGGGCCGCCCGGACGGCAATGCACTGCCCCAGAGCGGCCAGCTGAACTGGCCCATCCCGTTCATGGCCTGCAGCGGCGTGCTGCTGTTTGCCGTCGGCTGGGTGCTGGACCGGAAGGAGACGCTGGCATGAACACAAAGCAGAAGATCGGCCGCGCCTGCATGATCGTGGGCATCCTGCTCATTCTGGGCGCGCTGGCCCTGCTGGGCTATAACCAGTGGGACGCCAACCGCGCCGACCAGGCTTCGCAGGACGCCCTGGGCAAACTGGAAGAGACCCTGACCGAGACCATTGAGGACAAGACGAAGGACGAAGAGCCGGTGGTCCAGCCGGAGTTGGACCCGGAGCAGGAGATGACCGTCACCGACATCGACGGCTGGGGCTACATCGGCTACCTGTCCGTCCCGTCCATCGGGCTGGAACTGCCCGTGATGAGCGAGTGGAGCTATGCGGGCCTCAAGGTGGCCCCGGGCCGTTACTCCGGCTCCACCTACGCTGACAACATGGTGGTCTGCGCCCACAACTACGCCAAGCATTTCAGCCCCATCAAGTGGCTGGCCCTGGGCAGCGAGGTGTACTTTACCGACATGGACGGCCAGCGCTGGAGCTATGAGGTGTCCAACGTGGAGACCATCCAGCCCACGGATATCGACAAGATGATCACGGCCAGCGACGAGGACGATTGGGACCTGACCCTGTTCACCTGCACCACCGGCGGCCGCGCCCGCTGCGCCGTGCGCTGCACCCGCACCGGTTACCCGGTCTTGGAGACCAGCGCGGCAGGGCGGATCACGGAGTAAGCAGGACGATTTGGAATTGCCTCCGCTTTGCTCTGGCAATATCAGCGGAAAATTATTTTTAAAGATATGCAATCCCGGAAAATCTGCGGATTTTCCGGGATTGTTTTTTCACGGATGGGCGTTAAGGAAAGTGGCCTGTTCTCTGGAAGGCAAACGATTTAGAATGCCCTCCGCTTTGCTCTGGGCATAAATAGCAGAAAAATTATTTTAGATTTGG
>OIXA01006285.1_pt1 | contig 10061 bp, 6 predicted proteins | sample 1587721 | NCBI WGS metagenome assembly OIXA01 (sample SAMEA3888900, study PRJEB22519) | human gut metagenome | biome: human gut; feature: human-associated habitat; material: faeces | place: Denmark | collected 2013 | reverse complement strand
ACAACACGTTCTGATGCTCTACATCACGGAAATATTCTGCCATTGTCAGACCTGTCTCTGCAACACGCATACGAGCTCCGGGTGGCTCATTCATCTGACCGAACACTAACGCGGTCTTATCAATAACGCCGGATTCCTTCATTTCTGTCCAAAGGTCATTACCTTCACGGGAACGCTCTCCTACACCGGTGAAGATGGAATATCCACCGTGTTCTGTTGCAATGTTAGTGATCAGCTCCTGAATTAATACAGTCTTACCTACACCAGCACCACCGAACAGACCGATCTTACCACCTTTTGCATAAGGAGCAAGAAGGTCGATGACTTTAATACCTGTTTCCAGGATTTCTACTGCCGGGCTCTGATCCTCGAAAGCAGGTGGCTCTCTGTGGATGACCCATTTTTCTTCATTTTCAAGACTTTCACCGGAGTCAAGTGTCTGTCCGGTTACATTAAATAATCTTCCCAAGGTCTTCTCGCCTACAGGAACTTTAATACCGCTTCCTGTTGCGACAACTTCCATATCTCTGTGAAGTCCGTCACTGGAAGAAAGCATGATACAACGTACCGTATTGTTACCGATATGCTGTGCTACTTCCATGATGCATTTCTTACCATTGTTATCGACTTCCAGCGCGTCCTTAATGAAGGGAAGATTGCAGCCTTCAAACTCTACATCGATTACAGGTCCAAGAACCTGTACAATTCTTCCTTTATCCATTTGACTTCTTCCTTTTCTGCGCTTTCGCACCGGCGATTACTTCAGTGATTTCCTGCGTAATCGCTGCCTGCCGCACTCTGTTATATTCTATTGACAGTGATTTAAGCATGTCTGTTGCATTACCTGTTGCAGCATCCATAGCCATCATTCTGTCATTCTGCTCACAAGCAAAGGACTCTACCAATGCTCCGTATATATAACCTGTTACATAGTTAGGCACGATTGCATTCATAACGTCATTCGGGGTTGGAAGATATCTGGTTGTATCAGATACCATCAGTTCCATTCCGTTATTCATGCTGAAATCTGCCTTAGACAGAGGCAGAAGCTTAAACATTTCTGCTTCACTGTCCATTCCATTTATACTTCTGGTATATACGATATATACCTCATCCAGCTTACCTTCATTGTATCTGACAAGAATCTCCTCAGCAATGACTCTGGCTCTGTGGATGGATGGATTCTGAGCCGTATACTGAAAATGGCGATGTATCTTATAGCCTTTCTTTTCAAAATAATTACGACCTATCTGACCAACCACGAATAGCTCTCCCTGTGGATTCGCATCCAGTTCCTTCTGCACGAGCTTGATAACATTCTGGTTATAAGCACCTGCAAGTCCTTTATCAGCAGTAACTACAATGTAGCCTACTCTCTTCTGGTCAATGTTCTCTATATCAGGAACATGACGCAGGATTCTGGCTATAGAGCCCTGAATAGCATAGAAATGTGCTGTAGATGCCTCCAGCGATTTCTTAGCCTTCTTTAACTTGGATGAAGAAATCATATACATGGCATTGGTAATCTTCATTGTATCCTGAATGCTTCTCATTCTGGTTTGAATTTCCTTAGTGTTTGCCATATTACAAATACCTTTCTGTTACATGCAGATTACATCTGCATTGATTACATTTGCGCTGATTTCATTTCCTTAACAGTTCTGATGATTTCTTCTACAAGTTCATCTGTCAGGACTTTCTTATCTTCAAGTTCATGAATGATCTCGCCATTATGATCTCTTACATAATCGAGCATATCCATCTGGAATTTCTTCACGTCCTTAGTAGGAATACCCATGAACAGCTTATTATTGGCTGCACATAATGTAATGACCTGTTCTGCCATGGACAGAGGTCTTCCTAACGGCTGTTTCAGAATCTCCATTAATCCCTTACCATATTCCAGCTGCTGTTTCGTAGAATCATCCAGATCAGAGCTGAACTGTGTAAAGACTTCCATCTCTCTGAACTGCGCCAGATCAATACGGATACTTCCGGCTGCCTTCTTCATTGCCTTTGTCTGTGCTGCACCACCTACACGGGATACTGACAAACCAACGTTGACAGCAGGTCTCTGACCTGAGAAGAACAGGGAGCTTTCCAGGAATATCTGACCATCTGTAATAGAGATTACGTTGGTCGGGATATATGCGGATACGTCACCAGCCTGTGTCTCAATGATAGGCAATGCTGTAATAGAACCGCCGCCTGCTTCCGGAGTCAGTCTGGAAGAACGCTCCAGTAATCTGGAATGTAAGTAGAATACGTCACCAGGATATGCTTCACGTCCAGGTGAACGCTCCAGCAACAGAGACAATGCTCTGTATGCAACTGCATGCTTGGACAGATCATCATATACGATCAATACATCTTTGCCCTTGTACATGAAATACTCTGCAAGGGAAGTACCTGAATATGGTGCAATATACTGTAATGATGCAGGATCACTGGCTGTTGCTGATACAACAGTTGTATAGGAAAGAGCATCATGTACTTCCAGAGTACGTACTAACTTGGCAATGGTAGATGCCTTCTGGCCGATTGCTACATAGATACAGATAACATCCTTACCCTTCTGGTTCAGAATAGCATCCATAGCAATACTGGTCTTACCTGTCTGTCTGTCGCCGATGATCAACTCACGCTGTCCACGTCCAATAGGGAACATGGAGTCAATTGCCAGAATACCTGTCTCCATAGGTACACTGACGGATTTACGGTCAACGATACTTGGTGCGTCATTTTCAATTGGGCGGTAATCAACGCTGGGGATTTCTCCCTTGCCATCGATTGGCTCACCTAAAGCATTGATAACTCTGCCAAGGAAACCTTCACCTACAGGAATACCTGCACGCTTACCGCTTCTGATAACACGTGTACCCTCTTTCATACCGGTATCACGTCCAAAGAGGATACATCCGATTTCATTTCTTCTAATATCCTGTACCATGCCTTTTACACCGGTATCAAAGATAACGATTTCACCATACATGGCATGGTCAATACCCTTGATTGTAACAATACCATCACCAATCCAGGTTACATTACCAACTTCACGTTTGTTGGTATCGAAAGCAGATTCATCAATCTCTGTCTTCAGAATGGTAATGATGTCATTCATATTATCAGCAGCTGCTACGTTCTCTTTCATGGAACGTTCAATCTGCTGTAATCTGCCGCGCATACTCCAGTCGTATTCTTCATTACCTGCACGGATAATGAAACCGCCCAGCAGATTCTTGTCTTCCTTCAGGGTAACGTCTAATGCATCTGCATGGCATTTCTCTTTCAGGAATTCCTTCATCTTATTCAATTGGTCATCTGTAGGAGGAACTACATAAGAAATCTGTACTGCAAGATTCGGATTATTCTCTACCTTGCGTAATTCCTCATGATAGGCTTCCACGATCTCAGAGAAAAGATTGAAATCATGATGATCGCATAAAAGCTCCAGAAAATCCCTAATCTGCTTTGGGAAAATCATCTCGATCAAATGAATCTTCTTCTCCAGTTCGACTGTTGGGTTCTCAAAGTCTACCTTAACCTGTGGTAAAGCCTCTAATAATTCGACAGTCTGCTTTACATCCTCTGGGGATACAGACAGTCTTTTCATTTCTTTTGCATAATCAATTACTGTCTGTGTCATTTCGTTTCACCCATTTCTGCGATAAAATCGTCATAAAGCTTCTGGCTGTGTTCAGGAGATACCTGATCACCTACTACCTTGCTTGCTGCAGCAACAACAAGATTCTGTATTTCAGACTGCATACTGCGGATAGACTTATTCTTTTCTTCCTGAATTGTCTCTTCTGCCTTCTGCATTCTCTTTGTAACTTCTTCATCTGCTGATTTCACAATACGATCGTATTCTACTCTTGCTTTCTCTCTTGCTTCCTGAACAAGTTTAGCAGAATCCTCTTTTGCATTTGCGAGGGAATCTTCATACTGCTTCTTTAAGTCATCAGCCTTCTTCTGAGCCTCATCTGCATCATCAAACTGCTTTTTGATTGCTTCTTCTCTCTGTGCGATGATGTTGTTCACCGGCTTAAACAGGAATTTCTTCATCAGGAAGTAAAGCACCAGTAAGTTGATGATTGTAAAGACCAGATTAATATCCAATCTAAGCATAATCTTTTCCTACCTTCCTGCTTATTTCAAGAACATAATTACAAGGATAGCGATAACGAAACCGTAAATAGCGGTTGCCTCTGCAAGTGCACAACCAAGAAGTAACAGCTTGGAAATCTTGCCTTCTGCTTCCGGCTGTCTTGCTACTGCTTCTGTTGCCTTGCCAGTTGCAATACCGATACCAATACCTGCTCCAAGACCTGTTAATACTGCAATACCTGCTCCAATACCTAAGATAGCGCTCATAAAATTATTCTCCTTTTTCTAAAATGAATTGTTGTTCTGCCATTTCAAATTATTACTCAATGGCTTCCTTAATAAATAATGATGTCAAGAATACAAATACATATGCCTGGATCAATCCGTCAAATATATCGAAATATAAACTGAACGGGATTGGCAAAATAGCCGGCATAATGATTTTAAGCAATTCCATAACTACGAATGCACCCAATACGTTACCGAAAAGTCGCATACATAGAGATAATGGTCTGATAAATATCTCCAATACATTTAAAGGTGCCACAACGGCTACAGGCTCCGCAAAGCTCTTGGCCCAACGTTTTACGCCCTTTGCATGGATTCCGGAATATTCGATCAGAATAATACTCATGATTGCCAGCGCACCAGTTACATTCAAGTCCTTTGTAGGCGGCTTCATGCCGAATAATCCAATAATATTGGATATACCAATGTATACGATAACTGTTACCAGATAAGGCACATAACCGGCACCCTCTTCTCCGATGATACCCTTTACCATGTTCTGCAGTCCGCATACTGCTGTCTCCAGAATGACCTGTCTCTTGCCTGGATTCTGTACTTTCAGATTTCTGGTCATGCATATAGCCAATATCAGCATAAATGCCATAATGACCCAGGTAATAACTACTGATTCTGCTACTTCAATACCACCAAACACGGGAATTGTAAACGCAGTATCACAGTTCAACTCTTCAAGCAGTTCATTTGCAATTTGTTCCATCTTCCATTCATCTCCTTTCCCTCTTGATTATTTTTGATATGATATGTAATTAATACAAAAGCAATTCGCAATACTTCTATAAGTATAGAAAGGGAGAGAACATTTTGCTCCCTCCCCCCGAACGCTTTATGGTTATTTTACTTCTTATTTGTCACTCTTTCAAGTCAAAAAGTAACATATTTTTTTTAAAGTTAAAACAATTTCTTGTAATTTTGACAATAGACATACATAAATTTATTTATATAAGATAACAAAATCTGTGAAATCAACAAATGGTACAGCAACATGTCCTGCCTCATCAATAATTGTACTATCCAGAAATTCCATTTGCTGTGTTGTAATATTTCTTTGGAAAATAAATGCTGTCTTACCGGCATTTTCTTCCCCCAGCAGCATTACGGTTGCAAGCTTAACGCCATAGATAGTCTTCTTTCTTGGCTCAAGCACAAACGATCTGAATCCTTGTCCGAAGTCTTTATCTTTTGATACCATAATATTCAGATCCAAATCTCCCTTTATCTGCGCAAGTGCTGACGCTGTATATGCTGTAACCACTCCATTCTCCCACAAAAAGACATATGTTGCATTGCTTGCTGCCATTTTAGCCACTACTTCTTTTGGAATGACCATATTGAAATCAGATTTTAATGTGATATTTACAACCACCTGCTGCGTCGATGATAGATTTTCAACAGAAGCCATCTGTGTCTTTGCATCAGCAAATGCGAGGTCTATTACTTTATCCCAGCCTGTCACTGTGATTCCATCCAGTGAAGTGTACTCAGCCTCATTTGCCGGCTTTCCTGTTGTTGTACTGCTATCACTGTCCTGGCTTTCACTGTTCCCTGTTTCTTCAGGATTGCCCTTGATCTGCGGATTCTCTGATGGTTTGGCTTTTCCTGCCTTTAATACGACTGTACCACCGTCCTTTGCAGCAGGTATTTCAATCTGCACCACACCATCTGCATCACTCTGATACTGACTGTTACTATATAAATCTGTATATGTCGTATTGGCAGCCAGCTTCAGTTCTACTGTTCTGCTTTCATTTTCATTAATATTAAATCCTACATATAAAGTAGTGTCACCATAGCTTCTGGATGCTACCAGTGTACCGTTCGCATCATCTGCTGATACCGTAGTCCTGCTTCCCTTTGCAAAAACATCCGTATACGAATTGCGGATCTCAAGCAGCTTGGAATAATGTCCAAGCATATCATTGTCATCATTCGCAATCGACCAGTCCATATCATAGCGGTTCGTCTGGTATGGCCAGTTATTGGCTCCTGTCAGTCCTAATTCTTCTCCATAATAGATAACCGGCTGTCCTTTTGCAGTAATCTGAAGCGTTGCTGCAACCTTCATCAGTGCATGCGCCTTGTCTGAATCTACACGGCTGCCTTCATTCATCAGTCTGTACATCAGTCCATCCTCATCATGACTGCTGAGGAAACTTCCCATGGTTGCCGTGTTGTCAATTCCTGCATTCCGGTTTTCCATAAAGTTTTCTACTGTAGATAAATTACCGCTTACAAATGAAATTGCCTGGTCATTGAAATCAAAATCAAGCAAAGAATCCATCTGACCTGTTCTAAGCTGCCCTGCATTCGTTGCATATCCTGCGCCTGCATATTCACCAATCATCTTAAAATCAGGATCAATATAAGTTAATGCATTTTTGAATGCTTTCCATGTCGTGTCATCAACATGCTTTACCGTATCTACCCTGAAATAATCAATATCATAATTACTTACCCAGGAAGTCTGCCATGCAATCAACAGATCCCTGACCTGCCCATCTTCTGTTACAAAATCAGGAAGAGAAGATAATGCATCTTTCTTATCATCCCCCTTTACTGTTGTGGAGCTATCACGAAGCATGTTCTTTCCTTCGATATAAGTATTATTAAAAATATCTTCTGTACTGTAACCTGCATGATTAAGAACTACATCAACCATTAATTTCATGCCACGGGCATGCAGTGCATCAATCAGCTCCTGCAATTCCTCCTGTGTTCCCAGATGTTTATTAAGCTGTGTAAAATCACTTGCCCAGTAACCATGGTATCCGGAATTATGTTGTCCATCATACCCATCACAATCAAGAGTGTCTTCTATATTTTCTACAATAGGTGTGATCCATACTGTATTTACACCAAGGTTCTGCAGATAATCAAGTTTTGACTCCAGACCTGCAAGATCACCGCCATGATACATAGAGCCTTCTGCCGGTGCATAATTGCCTGTACCATATGCGTCATTATTGCTGCTGTCGCCGTCAAAGAAACGATCTGTAACTGCAAAATAAATTACGGCTTCATCCCAGTCAAACCCATCATTATCCCTTTCCTTTACAGTTACTTGTGCAGTAGTTGTATAATGATTACCATACTGATCCTTTACATTTACAGGAATGTTTTTTATACCTGCTGGGACTCCCTCTTTTAATGCAATCGTACCTTCCATTAATTCTGTATCAATGGCGAAGCTGCTGCTTTGACCTAATTCTGACAGATCCGCATATGCCTCAACCGCCTCAATCTGCTCTGCCTCATCAGCCTGCAGTGTCAGTTTCAATACAGCGTTATCATTATAATCTATTTCGGAAGGAGTGACCTCTGCCTGTATATCTACATTAAATGTCGTGTAAGTATAAGCAGAATATGTTGTACCATTTACAACTGCTGTTTCTGTATTGAATCGGTCTGTCACCAGCTCGCCATTTACCAGATAACCATAATAATGATCACCTTCTGTCAATTTGCCTGTATAATAATATCTTTCATTCGTCTCGTCATAAGACATAGGATACTTTTCGTCATCCCAGATAAGCTCAACCTGACCTTTTAATGCAGCTTCTTCATAATTTCTAAAAAGTGTATCATCTCTGTAATAAAAAGTAATTTCGCCATTAATAGAATCTGTTATATATCCGATATTATACGGCAGATTATATACAATGCCTTCATCCTGTATAAAAGATGCCTTTACAACACTTTGATCCAAAGGAATCGCAACGGTATGGTCTCCGCCATCTTTCTCTGCCCACTCATTATCTGTTTCACTTTTTCTCATGCAAAAAGAAATACTTTCTTTTGTATCTACGACAGGAATTCTGGCTGCCATCTTATCCCCAAGCTTCTCAAATCCGACTGATACATCACTGCCATAACCTGTATTCCAGCTATAAATATTCCATCCGTCATAATCGCCCGCCGGTCTGCTGTACTCAACAATAACATAGCGGCTTTCTCTTTCTACGATATCAGGAATTTCCGTATATGCCTTTGTATCTCCATTGACTAGATATAACGTTACATTTTCCTGTTTCTGCTCGTTATCATAACTCTTATCAACATCCTGCCATGACCAGTCATCATAAGCTCTTGGAATAATATATAACACTTCATGGTCGCTTGATACTTCTGCCTTCAACCATGCATTGCCATCTGTCAGTTCCTCTGTCTCCTGGAAGAAATACTGTGTTCCAGCCACATTATCGGACCATATCCATAAAGAAGCACCATCTATACTCTTGTGGTTCGTATCCAGATAATAGATTGTATACTGATATGTACCCTGTTCCGGTTCTTTATCTTCTCCTACCTGAACCAGACTGTTGCCACTGCTTTGCAGATCATTACGAGGATCAGTCACCCATGTACCACCATTGATAACAAATTTGTATTCATACTTAGCATCCTCTAATTCCTTGGTAATACTCCAGAATCCGGTCTTTTCATTATAAGTCATGGCATCAGCAGAAGGATTCCAATCATTCATCTGTCCTGCCAGGCTTACGCTGTCTGCTGTTGGTGCGAAATAATAAAAGGTTACTTCATTGCCGTTCACTACAGGACTCTTAACCGATGGGTCATCTTCCATAAGCTTCGTAATATGAAAAGAGGCATTACTGCAGTTAATGTCGTCTGTCTTTACTCCATTTACTTCCAGACAATATGTATATTCTCCCTCTTCGCTGACAGTTGCAGACAATAAAGCACTGTGGCAGGCATCTTGTGTCATGGTAACTTCATGGTAATTGTCATCATCTGCTGTTTTATACAAAAGGCTGACTTTCTCATCTCCGGACGGGTAATAGAAAATGCTGACGCTTCCATCATCGTTATAAACAGGATTGCGTAAAATTTCTGAGTTGCCGTCACTGCATGGGTTGGTGGAGTCCCCCACCCAATTGTCATTTACTACAATGCCATACTCATATGATTTCTCCAAAGAGAGCTGTGCTGTTGCACTCCATACACCATTATCATCCTCTGTCATATAAAAATACTGGCTCCAGTCTCCTGACCAGGAACCTTTTACATAAGCAGACTCCACCTTTTCTCCATCCTGTGGATAATAATGGAATGTAACTTCTCCATCTTTTCCAATTGCCGGGCATGTTCTGGTAACGTTTCCAGTCGCAGCATACATAGATACTGCTGCTTCTTCTAAAGAAACCTCCTCCGTAGCTTCTTCTACCGTTTCCTCTGTTAAAGCTTCCTGTGTAGAAGCTTCCTGTGCTGCCTCCCACTTTATATCATCTTCAACGCTGCTCTCCTGTATCTGATTTTCCTTCTCCTCTTCAGATGCGTTTGTGTTTTCACCTTCATTCAGGTGTTCATCTTCTGTCTGTTCTGCTGTTTCTGACTCATCCATAGCCTGGTCTGTTTCAGAAACACTTTCGCTTCCGTTCTCTGCCAATTCTTCTGCTTCGGCCGTAACCGGACACGCAGACAAGACAAGTGCAGCAGATAAAATCCATGCGGTTGATCTTCGCATTGTACTACTTCCCTTAACTCGTTTCATATAATGCCTCCTTATATATATTCCTCCCTGGTGCAGAATTGTGCACTATTTTGCACACATTCTGCACCTTTTGCACGAAATATTTCGCGCTTTTTCGTTTTCTATTATAGCGCCGTTTTCTGTTTTGTACAATATG
>OIXA01006281.1_pt1 | contig 10071 bp, 7 predicted proteins | sample 1587721 | NCBI WGS metagenome assembly OIXA01 (sample SAMEA3888900, study PRJEB22519) | human gut metagenome | biome: human gut; feature: human-associated habitat; material: faeces | place: Denmark | collected 2013 | reverse complement strand
GATGTAAAAGATGGCATTAACTTGCAGTTTGTGATGAGCACCAAGCCCAACAAAAGATGGGCTGTGTCAAGCCACGATATTGCACCATCGCTATCGTTACCGGGACAAACGCTACAGTATGTGAAACCGCAATAACTACATGATGTGTAGACGAGGCAACACAGTGTTGTGGTCGTCTGCACTTCATACAATATAATGAAAAGTATATATTTGACATTATGGACATTACACTTTATCCAAAGCTTATAACAGATGCATTGGCTACGGTCACATATCCCGGAACCAAGAAAAACCTAATCGAGAGCAACATGCTTGCCGACGATGTGCGCATTGATGGTATGAAGGTCAAGTTTACGCTCATCTTCCCGCGCGACACAGACCCGTTCCTCAAATCAACGCTCAAGGCTGCCGAGGCTGCCATCCATTATCATGTGAGCAAGGATGTGGAGGTAACCATAGAGACCGAGTTTACGTCGAAGCCGCGTCCCGAGGTTGGCAAACTGCTGCCTCAGGTCAAGAACATCATTGCTGTTAGTTCAGGCAAGGGTGGAGTGGGCAAGAGCACCGTGGCTGCAAACCTCGCCATCTCGTTGGCACGTCTTGGCTACAAGGTGGGACTGCTCGATGCCGACATCTTCGGCCCGTCCATGCCAAAGATGTTTGACGTGGAGAAAGAGCGACCCTATGGTGTTAACAAGGACGGTCGCGATCTCATCGAGCCGATAGAGAAATATGGCGTGAAGTTGCTCAGCATCGGTTTCTTCGTGAACCCCGACACGGCAACGCTGTGGCGCGGCGGCATGGCCTCAAACGCCTTGAAGCAGCTCATCGCCGATGCCGACTGGGGCGAGCTCGACTATTTTGTGCTTGACACGCCTCCGGGCACGAGCGACATCCATCTCACGCTCCTTCAGACGCTTGCCATCACGGGTGCCGTCATCGTGAGCACACCTCAGAGCGTGGCTCTCGCCGATGCACGCAAGGGCATCGACATGTACCAAAACGACAAGGTGAACGTGCCCATCCTCGGTCTTGTGGAGAACATGGCGTGGTTCACGCCTGCCGAGCTGCCCGAGAACAAATATTATATCTTTGGCAAGGAAGGCTGCAAGAACCTCGCTAAGGAGATGAACGTTCCTTTGCTTGCACAGATACCGCTCGTGCAGAGCATCTGCGAGAATGGTGACAACGGCACCCCCGCAGCCCTCGACATCAACAGCATCACAGGACAGGCTTTCATCAGCCTTGCACAGGCTGTCGTGACGGTAACAAACAAGCGTAACCGCGAAATGGCTGCCACAAAAATTGTGGAGGTAAAGAAATAGCAGTTTTGACTGTTGCTTGACCTTTAGCAAGCAACAAATAATAAAGCCAATGTGTCTTTTAAACCCAAATCGGTTGTTAGGGCTTGCATGGATTTTGGATTTTTAGAAGAATGGATTTTGTTTGGCTTTTAATGAGTAATAGCGAGCTATTGCGAATTAAAAACAAGCAAAAGACAACTTATAAAAACCAAAAGACTGCAAACAGTTATAAAAAAATACAGAAAACGGCCTAATGACCGATTTGGGTTTAAGCGATAGCTCCTATATATATAATGTGTGTCGCTTTTCTTTCAAACAGCCTAAGGTTTGGAACAATAATTTTGGGCATTGTCCGTTTTTATCATAAACAATGCGCAAAGTGAGAAAACAATTTTTTTTATATACTAAGGTGTTGCCCCTTCTTGTCCTCTCCCTGTTGCTCCTTGCCGGCTGTGGCGCGGAGAAGAACATGAAGAAGGCAGAGAAGTTTATGGCCATAGGCGAATATTATGACGCTGCCTCGCAATATAAGCAAGCATACAGCAAGACGCCGCCTAAAGAGCGCGACCGTCGCGGACTGATTGCCGGCAAGATGGCTGTGTGCTATCGGAAGATCAACTCCACGCCAAAGGCCGTTGCTGCCTACCGCAACATGGTGCGTTACAACAAGGCAACTGTCGATGACCGTCTGGAGCTTGGTCGCCAGCTTCTTAAGAACGGCGACTACAAGCAGGCGGCAGAACAGTTTCGCGTGGTGCTCGACTCCATGCCCGACAACGTCCTTGCCCGTAACGGACTGCTATCTGCCCAACAGGCACCTGCCTGGAAGAAGCAAGGCTCGCGTTACACGGTCAAGCGCATGGACGTGTTCAACTCGCGTCGTGCCGAATATTCCCCCATGCTCTCTGGCGACCAGTTTGACCAGCTCTATTTCACCTCCACACGCAACGACGCCACGGGCGATGAGCTGAGTGGCATCACGGGCACAAAGAATGGCGACATCTTCGTGTCGCAGAAGGATGACAAGGGCAAATGGTCAAAGCCTGAGGTGGTGAACGGCGGCTTGAACACCGAGGCCGACGAGGGAGCCAGCTGTCTGTCGCCCGACCAGCGCGAGATGTACCTCACCCAGTGTGTCACCGACCCTTCCTATCCGCGCTATGCGCAGATCGTGAAGTCGAACCGTTCTGATGCTGCATGGGGCAAGGCGTCAAGCGTGGAGCTTACCAAGGACACGCTCTCCTGCTTTGCCCATCCAGCCGTGTCGCCCGATGGCCAGTGGCTCTATTTCGTCTCTGACATGCCCGGCGGCAAGGGCGGGCTCGACATCTGGCGCGTGCGCATAACGTCTGCCGGCTATGGCGGTGTGGAGAATCTTGGGGAGCCGATAAACACGCCAGGCAACGAGATGTTTCCAACGTTCCGTCCCAACGGCGACCTCTATTTCTCGTCCGACGGTCATCCCGGCATGGGAGGTCTCGACATCTTCATTGCTCACCCCGGCAAGACGGGACGTTATGTGCTTGAGCATCCGGGCTATCCGCTCAACTCGCAAGGCGACGATTTCGGCATGACGTTTGAGGGTGTGAAGAACCGTGGCTTTTTCTCTTCCAACCGCAACGACGGGCGTGGCTGGGACCATATCTACAGTTTTGTGAACCCCGAAATTGTGCAGAGCGTCAAGGGATGGGTCTATGAGCAGGAGGGCTATGAGCTGCCTGCCGCTCAGGTCTACATGATCGGCAGGGACGGCACCAACCTCAAGCTGGGCGTGAAGAGCGACGGCTCGTTTGAGAAGGAGCTGACGCCGGGTGTCGAGTATATGTTCCTCGCCACATGCAAGGGCTTCCTCAACCACAAGGAGGAGCTTAAGGTGGTGCCCATGAACGACTCACACGAGTATGTGTTGCAGTTTCCCTTGGCATCCATCACCGCACCTGTGCTCATCGACAATATCTTCTACGATTTTAACAAGGCAACGTTGCGACCAGAGTCGCAGACGGCTCTCGACGAGCTGGTGAAGCTGCTCAACGAGAACCCGAACGTGACGATCGAACTGTCATCGCATTGCGATTATAAAGGCTCGTCTGCCTACAACAAGCTTCTGGCTCAGCGTCGCGCCGAGAGCGTGGTCAACTATCTTGTTGACAAAGGCATTGCCCGTGACCGTCTCTCGCCCGTTGGCTATGGCAAGGAGAAACCCAAGACCATCAGGAAGAAGCTCACCGAAAAGCTCACATGGCTTAAGGAGGGTGACGTGCTGACCGAGGAGTTCATCAAGAAGCTCGACCCCGAGAAGCAGGAGATCTGCAATCAGCTCAACCGCCGCACCGAGTTTATCGTCTTGCGCACCACCTATGGTTTGCTCGACGAGAACGGACAGCTCAAGCCCAAGGCCAAGATCAAGACCGCAAAGCCTTCATCGACAAAGGCCACGGACGCAGACAACGATTTTGATGTGTTCGTGGAATGATTATCGGTTTTGCCGCTTGCGAAATTTCGATAAAACAAAATTAGGGGTGTGTCAAATGTTTTTTTACACACCCCTAATTCTTCCTTTATGTCATCTCCTTTATTCTTCACTCTTCACCCTTCACTCTTCACTCTTCACTCTTCACTCTTCACCCTTCACTCTTCACTCTTCACTTAATCCCCCCTCTCAGCCGCCTGTCAAACTGTCCTGCGCTGCCTTGCTCTCCAAAGAGCTTCATCAGCAACCGCTGGCGGGTCTTCGAAATGTCTGAACTGGAAAAGCCTGTGAGGTTGACCATCTCTCCAGGTTTGAAAGCGAGCAATACGAGAATGCAGATGCGATATTCTTTGCTGCTTATGCCCTTTTCGTTTAATAATAAGGACCGGAAGGCAGGCAAGTGTTGCTCAACAAGAGCAACAATCTGCTGCCATTCTTCGTTTGAGGGATTAACGAGAGGCTTGTCTGCCATCTCCAAGAACAATTGATAGACAGGCGATTTTGTGATCTCTGCCAACGCCGAAACAGGGAATAGCTTTTCCTCTTGTTTGTTGTTGGCAATCTCCAATTGAAGTTGTTCTATGGTTTTATCTTTTCGGCACAATGCCTCCGCGTGTTTTTTCTCATTGTCCTGCAACTGCTCATCTTTGGCTTCGTTCTTGCCTTTCATTAGTCCATAGCCAACAATGAGCCACATCACACCGAGCCCAACGACACCGCCGAGAATCTTGTCTATCGTTGAGACGTGTTCTATGTGTTTTTCTGTCTGTGTCTTTTCCGCGTTTTGCAGTTTCGCGTTTATGGTTTCAGACATGCCGCTGAAACAGTAAATCAGGAACGCCACAACAACGACGGCCACAAGAGTGTAAAGTTTTGCAAATAAAGACATGAGCGATTATTATAAAAATGTTCTCTTCTATATTGAGGTTATTTCAAAATTCGGCATGAAACGTTTCTCGTTTTCTTGAACGCTTTGTTGAGGTGCAGCCTATCTTATGCAAAGTTAATAAAATTTCAAGATTATCTCATTCTTATAATAAAAAATGTAAGCTAGGGTATTCATTGATTTATTACCTCTCTTTCTCCATAGCCTTTATGTCTTGTCTCTTGCTTATCTCTTTTCTCATGTCTGCAATCGTAGCTTTCATTTCAGCTATCTGTTCGCTACACATCTCGTTCTTGACATCCAAGCGAATGAGGCACGCCAATAAAGAAATAAAGGCTAAAACCAAGGTTAATCCGATAATCTTGTCTGTTGTCGTTGATCCTTTCAAATAATCACATTGTGCTGTGGTCATTTGCTCATGAACCACCTGCTCATAGCCACCACAGAAAAGAAAAATGCTCACGACAACGATGAACAAAATTTCAAGGAGCAGAATCTTGTTCGTGAGCGATACCTTTTTAAAACGATTCTTCATAATCTTACTTTTTTATCATCCACAACAATGGATATCAGACAATCTTTTCTCCAATCTCCCATGCTCTTTTTAACTGAATGCAGCCGAAAGAAATCGGCAGCAATTGATGAAAATATCTACCTGATGGGTGAGAAATATTACCAACAATCCCAAAACAAGCATGGAAAACACATATAAGGCTTTCTTATATTCCTTTTTTATAATGCCCAACAACACGCCAGCTATACATCCTATAATGCATAAAACCAAGATTGCATAACATATAAAAATGAAAACATTTAAAGCGATGTAAAAAGCGTTCATAAGCACTTGAGTTTTTTAGTTTAACCTATTTGTCTGCTGCAAAAATAGAAAAGAATGGCTTCTACAACAAATTTTTCAGCCTAAAACATTTGACAGTTTTTGACAAGCATGTGCTCTAATGGGCTTATTGCGTTCTGAAACAACGGGTTGGAGCTTAATTGACAATTTTTGTCAAACATCATTGCTTCGTTTGAATCATTTCATTGAGCTGGTGGAAGGTTGAAAGGAACGTTATGCTGTAACGAAGGAAGATAGAAATGAATGAATGGTTGAAACGATGGAAGATTGAAGGTGGCGTTTGGTCGAAATGATGGAAGATAGAAATGAATGTTTGGTCGAAACGATGGAAGATTAAAGGGAGCATTTTGTTGTAAAGAAGGAAGATGGAATGGAGCATTTTTGTTGTGCATAAATATGCATTTTGGAGTGTATATTTATTCGGTTTCTCATTAAGCCCAAATGACACTTTGAAAGTGCCCAAATGACGTTGTCAAAGAGGCTCTTTGACAGCCTCAAAGAGGCCCTTTGACGAGCTCAAAGAGGCTTAATGACAAACCAAGGGTGTATTTAAGGGGTGTTAACAATTCGTGATTGAAAATTAACTAAAATTTTGCGCACCGTGAAAGATTTTATGTCTTTTTGCTGTCTTTTTGTCTTTCTGTATATTTATGCAAAACAGGGGCAAAAACAGCTCTTTTTACGCTTATGTGCAACGGTCGTTTATCTCGTTTCGAGGTCGCAAAAACGCCATTTACGGAGCGTAAACATGGCACTTAGGATGCGTAACTATGGTACTTAGGTAGCGTAAACATGGCATTTAGGGATCGTAACCCCGTTACTTGTAGATTGGTTTGCTGATTGTTTGAAATTGAACTATCGCAAGATTGTTATGCAAAAAAAACTCAAGCAAGCGTTGCCAAAGGCGGCTGTGAATAATTACCGCCTTCGGCAACGGCTTATGCCTGAGTTTGAGCGTTTTTACGGCTCTTATTTAGAAGTCCTCATCAGAATAACCATCGTTTGTCTCGTCTTCTTCAACGACGCCAAATCCGTGTTCCTTGTTGCCATCATAAGTCCATCCGCTCACCGTCATCAGTTCTGAACTTTCAACACCGATAACGGTGATGGCGGGCGATATATATGTTTTTTTCATCTTAGTGTTCTGTCTTTATTTTGTTATTACTACGGTCTTGTTGTTTACAATGTACACGCCCTTCGACAGCTCATTAACGTTGTTGGTGTTCATGCGCATGCCCTCAATGTTGTAGATGCCAGGGTTTGCGTTACGCTTGTTTTCTTCCACAATCTGTATGCCCGTAGTGTTGCCCGTGTTGTTATTGTTGAGCGATAACTGCAGCAGCTTGCCCGACGGTGTGTTCTCCTTCAGCCAGCAGCGATAAGCCTTTATGGTGTGTGGCTTGCTGGTGTGAACAAGGTCGCCCTTGCTAAACATATATGAGTCGGCCGACACAGCTGTCTTGTTGTCATACGAACCATAGAAGGTCATGTTGTTCAAACTACCTTCAACGCTGTTCTCTATATGAGCCGTTTGGTCTTCATAGTTAATGCCTTCGGCTACATATACAGGGCCATTAAGGGTTTCTGTTTCACCGTTGATGTTATATTCGTAGTTGCTATATGCCTCATTAGTGGGGAAGATGATATAAGGTGTGTTCTTTTCTAGCACTACACCTTCGCCCGCTACGTCAACCGTTTCAAACTTAATCCAGTTTTCGTCTAAGTCTTTAAACCGAGCTACCTTTGTGCCTTCGCCAAAGGCTTTCTTCACCTGAGCGGCTGTCATGTCAACAGGCAAGATAATCGAGTTCCAACCCTTTGTGCCGTCATCGTTCTTTGTAAATGTACGGCGCAGCAGCATCTTGGCCTTTGTATAAGCCTTTGTTTCATTCAGCTTCACGTCTTCGTTCAGTATCAGCACATCGCTCTGTGTGTTAACCGTTCCGTCGTCGTTCTTGTCAGTGCGCAGCGCAAAGCCCTTTATCTCTACGGGGTCAAGCAGATTGGCAACATAGGCTGATGTAATGCGCACCTGGTCAAACGGCTCTTGTGTCTCGAGCACAGCATAGCCATCGCCCTTACCACCTATCACGTCGGCACCCAGCACCTTCCAGCTCTTCACGGTTTCTTTCTCCTGGCCATCAAGATAGGTTACCATCTTGATACCTGTTCCTAAGCCAAGGCCCAGCAAAGTGGCGGGGTCAGAGGTTACCATAATAAGGTTCTGTCCTTTATCCACTATCTTGCCTATATTAACGGCGATGGTTGCACCTGTGCCCACGGTCAGAATTTTTGGCAGCTTGTATGCTGTTGTAAACTTCTTGTCGTTGTCGATCAAGTTGCTCAAATTGTCGAAGCCATTACCTGCGTTAACGGTTTGGAAGATGGTAGTTTTAGCAAAGTCGATAGAGGCGTTGGTGGTTTGTGTCGATACCACCTCAGCGTCATACAGCATGTTTGTGGCGGCGTTGTCGGTCTCGGCATCGGCCACATAAGCATAGTATATGTTCAGCTGTGCGAGGTCGGCAGAAAGCAATCCAGTGTTGTAGAGCACAATCTCATCGAAGGGGCAACCAGCGGGCACATCAACGCTTAAGCGCATCTTGCGTGTCTGCTCGCTACCGATAAGACCGACCGAGATAGCATCCCAGTGGGTAGTAACCTTGCCTTCTATTTCCTTTCCTTTATAGAACAGCTTTACATTGTAAAACTTAAACACGTCGGCGCCCAAACCTGTAGCCTTGGCCGAAACCACGAAGCCAGCCTTCATCTTGCCATTAAAGGCAGCTCGTGCAGGGCCTGCAAGACCTTCGCTAAATGATGAGCCGTCGGCGGTCTTGATGCCAATGAGGCCGTGGTTCTCGATCAGCTGTACGCCAGGCTCGCGATAGGCATAGTCGTTAAGGGTGGGGGTGAGGATGGCCGACTCGTTATTCATATCATTGAAGATGGTCAGCACGCCGCCGCCCGACTTGTCGCTCAATACATATTTGGGCTGTTCGCCCTCTTTGTTTACAAGAATGTTTACACCGTTGTTCTGGTCCAGTGCCACAGGGGCATAGTTGATGGTGGTATATTCGTAGCATTCGTCGTTCAACGCTTGTGCTTTAAAAACATACTTGCCCGAGATAGAGATGTTAGTTACTTCGCCAGTAGTCACGTTTAGCGCTATGTTTGAACCCTCAGGCTGCTCTACGATATTCCATTTTACGGGCACCGTTTCATTATGCTGCAAGGTGAAAGCGTTATATTCGCCAGACACGTCGCGGCTTGAGGTGGCATTGATGGCACAATGGTGTGTGGCAGCATCGGGAGCCAAGCGCACAAAGGCGTAGTTAACGCTTGTACCACCTACTTTTATGCCTATGCTATTGAAATAGATCTTTGCTGCTGAAAAGTCTGCAGGAGCCTTCATGACAAATTCGCCATCCTTGCTAACCTCGATTACTCCAAGACCCAATACGGTTTTCGAGAGTTTATAGGTGCCTATTTCATTATTCTCTTTGTTATAAAGTGTGAGCTCTACACCTCCACCTACTTCAAGATGGGCCAAATCAAATCCATTATACTTGAAGCCCACCTCTGTTCCTTTAGGAAACGCCTCTTTGCCGTCAGTAGGTATGGCAACAACAGTAACAGGCGTTGATACGGGAACTACTTCCCCTACAACGGCAGCATAGCCATTCTTAAGATCTTCGTCAATCACATCGCCGCGTGATACTTCTAAGCCTAAGGTTGGGGAAGTAGGCTTTTCACCATGCGCTTCCACAGTAAATTCCTTACGGCCCTGCTCTTGAGCATATTTGCTGATACCATTCTCCTTGTTATTAGTAATGGTATATTCGCGGGCGTCGCCCACAAATGCATATCTGAGGTTTACCACATCGCCCAATTTAGCATTAACGCCACACTGCACGAGCTTGATTTCATCAAAATCGCCAGGGGCCGTTGCCATATACAATTTGTCTACCTGGTCAGAGCCAGGAAAGGTAAGCAGCGACAGGCCAAGACCTGTGATCGACTTTCCAGTAGAAATATCTTGAGGTTTGTCTACATTTTTACCATCCTTCAGAAACTGAATTTTGTAAAAATCAGCTAAGTTAAGTGTCAAGATGCTGGCATCTGATTTAGCGCAGATAGCAAAGCCTGCAACGGTACCGCCAGCATAATAATGCATGTTGTCTTTAACGCTAATAACAGGGCTTCCGCCTACGACAACTTCGGCAAGTCCGGGCAATTCGGCATAGTCATTTAAATCGTCGTTACAAAGGTTCTGCAAGTTTTTTACACCTTTCAAAACCTTTACGCCATCGCCTACACTGTTAATCAAACAACCTGAACCTACAAGGGCTCTACGGTTGCTAAAATAATTTTTTGCATTGGGGTCAGAATTCTGCATCACAACCTTTTCGCTTACATCCTCACCATTGGTGTTTGCGGCACCTATGGGCAAGGTAAAGAGCAAGAAAGTTGCCATAAAATAAATTTTTTGTGATAACTTTTTAAACATCTTTATTAAGTTGAGTAATCAAATTATTTTATTATCTTATTATCC
>OIXA01006276.1_pt1 | contig 10076 bp, 12 predicted proteins | sample 1587721 | NCBI WGS metagenome assembly OIXA01 (sample SAMEA3888900, study PRJEB22519) | human gut metagenome | biome: human gut; feature: human-associated habitat; material: faeces | place: Denmark | collected 2013 | reverse complement strand
GGCTGATTTACCAAAATTTCCAACTTTGAAAAAATTCGCTGCTATAATTAATTGAACACACAATTATTATTGTATGTTATATCGCAAGGAGATTAAAAAGATGCAAGACAAACAAAAAAGAGCAAGAAACAAACCATTGACGAAAGAGTGGTTGAAATCCGTTGGGATTGAATTGAAAATGGAGGACGGAAAAACCGTTCCTACCGTCTATCACACGAGACGCGGTAAGACCGTAGTCGTAAAACCGGGAATCAACACGCAAGAAAAGAAATTCGGAAAACCGATGAGCTATTACATCATAAGTTGGTCGATTAACGGTAAACAGTTCTCCACGTCGTTCGCCAGATTGGTTTACGTTTGGTATCACGGAGACATACCAGAAGGATTGTGGGACATCGACCACATTGACAATAATACTCTCAACAACAACCCGGAAAACTTGAGATTGTTGTCCCATAAGGAAAACATCCAAAAGCGTCCCAATCATGGATGCAACCAATACAAAAATTCGAGAACGATGGGAATTTTCAAAAATTAAAAAAATTTACTGCTAATATTAATTGAACACATAAATTTATTGTATAATTATGTGTATCGGTCGTCCTTCCTGGTTGTCGGAGCTCCCATCAGGACGGCTGGGAAGGATTGATTGATATGGAGATTGATTATTTAAACGAAAATCCAGATAAGCAATTATACTGGAACAGAGAAGCACAAAAAATAAAATTGAGTGAAGCAGAATTCACTCAGAAATACAAAGAATTGGCATTGGCAGGATATATCAAATCTACGGGAACAAAAACGATGATTAGAGATTGGCCGTTGGGTTCGATGAGACTCGACGAAAGAAAATTCAAATTGCAGCTGTTCGTCAGGGAATTCAGCGGCGATTTGAAATGGTACTATTGTTCCTCATCGTCACCCAACACGTCAAAACCGAGCAAAAAAGTGGGAAGCAACGCGATTAAAGTACTCAGAGATTGGCTTAAATTCAATGAATTGGATTCACTCCAAAAGACTTACGGAAAAGCCTGCATCCATTACAAAAATTGCGTACCGAAAGGATTCTATTACTGCGATGGGTTGAGGAACAACATCCCGCTACACCACATGAATTCCATCGACGCTTGTTCCCAATATCCATCGGGGTTCATCGGTAAGATGCCAACGACGAATGGAGCTCAGTTCCATTACGGAACGGTTAAGCCCAACAAAGATTATCCATTCGCTTTCTACATCAACAGCGGCCATGTGGCGATATTCGGAGAATTCGACACACACGATTGGCTCAAAACGCCGTTCGCAAACATATTGTGCCCGAAGGACGACAAAATAAACAAAGACAGCCCATCGGTGTTCCACAATTACTATTTGGATTACGACAAAGACATCACGGTGTTGATGAAAGAGTCCGAATCCAACCCATTGGAAGATTTCTTCAAAGAGCAGTTCTCAATAAAAGAGAAATACGGAAGCGACACGGAGGAATACAAACAAGCGAAATTGGTGTTGAACAGCTTAATCGGATGCATGCATTACAAAGATTACTACTACAACAAAACCAACTTCCAATTCGCTCATTTGGTTGCCGTGGCAATCGCTCGAGGAAACAACAAAATATTGAACAAAGCCTTGGAAATCGGGGTCGACAACATCGCGATGATAGTGGTCGACGGCATCATCTACGAAGGAACTGAAAAATACGGTGAAGAAACAAAAGCTCTCGGGCATTTCCACCAAGAAGTGTTCGATTGCGATTATCAACAAAAACAAATGAGTTGTTATATGTTCCACAAAGGCGGAAAGTGCTTGAAATTCAAACACGGTTGCTTCAACGACGACGGGGATGGAAACGACATCGAAACACCGTCGGACGCCATCGAAATGGAATATTGGAGGAGAGTCGTGAAAGGAGAAAACAAATGAAAAAATTCAGCGACAGACAAATCAAAACTTTCAAAGGAAATTTAGCCAGGAATTATCGAGCATATGAAAGAGCTTTCGAAAAGGCCGTTAAGAAAAACATCTACACGGGTTCCAAATTGACCAAAGAGCAATTCCTAAACAAATATTTGCAATCCAAAGCACATGGGTTGAGATATTCGGTTAAGCAATTGGTCAAGCCGTTCATGGACGACGACAGCCTGAAAAAAGTCGGTGAATGGAACATGCCCGGATATTCGTTCGAATTGTTCAAAAAGTTCTTTTACAGCTTATCCATCGCGGAACAGAAAAACTTGTTGCATGAGTTCTTCCTAACGGGATTGGGAAATGGTGAGGACTTCGTGTACGAAGGAATCTCTTTCTCCAACCAAAACGAAGAAATGGACGAAGTTGAGAAATTAATCGAAGCCAATAGATTGAGGAGACAATAATCATGTTGATATTAAGCACTATTTTGATTAACATCTGGTTGATGATGCTGATACAGTGGATGAGATTCGATTTGAAACACGAATCCAAAGACGAAGGAGGCTGGTTTGATGATTGACAGCGGCAAAGAAAGAGATAATCTACATTACATGGTAAGCGAAGACGATGGCTTCGACACGGACTGCGTCTTTGTACTATCTCCACGAGAACCCGGCAAAACGACATCCATCATTTTGGATAAAGTCTACGGCTCTTATAAGAAATACGGATTGCCGTCGGTCGTGTTAGTCAATCACGCGGCAGACGTTACGGAAGCTTATCTAGCATCTTTTGAAGAAACGGTCAACACTTTCAAAGGATATGAGATACACACGAAATATCCGACGTCTGCTTCTCAAGGCGGCGTAACTATCATAAAAGACAAAGAGACGAACAATCCATGGATTTACGTTGTTTCGATGAACACGCCGAAAACCCGATTGAAAAGATTGAATTTGGGAAAAGTGGCATTGATGTGGTACGATGAGTGCAACGTAGACGTAAATATAGGAGAAAAGTGGCCTGACAATCTATCTTCCAAATGGAATGAACTCTATACCACATTAGCAAGAAACAGCTATCCGAAAAAGCTCAAGTTCTACGCAACGGGAAATTTCTACACACGCTATAATCCACTCATGGTTTATTTGGGAGTAGATTGCGCAAAACTAACTATTGGGAAGAAAAGCGTGTTCAAAAAAGATTTCGTGGTTGGTGGAGAAAAGATAACGATTAAAACATTGGTAGATTGCTATCAATTGAAGCCTGAATTGAGAGAGTACATCTTAAAGCACAACCCGGGATATTCATTCGATGACACTTATCGAAGATATTTCGAAGGCGAAGCAATCGGCGACATTGGATTACCGATAGTCGAAAAACAACCCGAAGGCTACCAGATAAAGTACATATTCAAATTGGAATCACGCTATTTGTACATCTGGCGTTCCAATAGTGAAAACTCGTTCTTAGCCAAATATTGGTTGGAATCGACAAATAGAGTACCCGGAAGTCATCGTGATGTGTTCGTAATATCGATTGAACAATTGGTTTCCAATTCAATATTGTCCAGTTCATTCAAACGATTGTTCGAAGCGTTGAAATTCGCTATATCAACGTCGGCTATAGCTTACAACAGCCCGGAATCTTTCTACGCTATGCAACAGCTTTGGCAATGCATTTAATAAAAATTTAGAACTTTGAAAAAAATTCACTGCGAAATTATATGTGGGGGGTCCTAAAATTTTATCAAACCGCAGATAAAAAGCAGGGATGCTCTACCAACGGTAGCCTGCCTCGGAGTTTGACTTGCACCAAACGCGATAACCATTTCAGTCCAACCCCCCACTTTCGGAGATTAATAGATGAATATCAAACTATACAAAACAGATTTAAGGCCAGAACTCAACGAAGTCTTCGATGACATCACTCTTTTCTTAAACGATTTGCAACCCAAACACCAATGGGCCAACGTTAAGTATACGAAACCCGAACTCGATATAATGATTAAGCTTCCGCTTGATGGGACTTACAATCATTTGGGACAATTCGATTATTGCGATTTATTCGACGAACAAGCGAATAAACATTATTATTACTATATCTTAAACACCAATTGGAAAGCTAAACAAACATTGCAACTTCAACTTTCCATGGATACGCTCAATACTTTTTGGCAAGACATAAAAGCAACTCTCGGGCCAAATACCCACGTTACCCGCCGTTATTTCGACAGATGGAAGAAAGTCGGAACGAAAGCTTATCCACTCATAGACAAACACCCGGAGGAAATATCCGCTCCTCCCATGGTTCAAATAGCTAAGCCGAAAGTAGTCGGAAGTGACGAACATTGGACACTCGTTTACATGACCGAATACTCAGACAAGCAATCACTAAGTGAAAATCCTACCACTTGTTTGGTGTTGCCGGAGAAAGTGCATAAGATATCCGGTTCGGTATCTAACGTTTTAACCCCAACTAGTTTCCCGAATAAAACGGCTGTTTGTTTGGATTACGCACACAATCCCCATGCCGTCATATCCCATGGAATAATCAACTTCGAATTGAAAAGCAACGTCGATTGGGCGATGCTTTATTTTTCGACAAACACGATTACATTATTGAGACACGATGGAAATGGAGAAACGATAAACGACATACCGTCCGTTTCCATCAACAAAACGAATGTGGTGTACAAACAACCATCCAACTACACCACTTCATCTCCCCATGAATATTGGCAATGGGACAATCCCGTTTATTTCACCACGTCTCAGCTCAATCCATTCAAAACGTGGTACAAACAATTCAAAACGGACCCGAGGTTGATTAAGATTATAGAACTTCCTTACGCTCCGTTCGATTACACGGAGACCGACGGTATATTCAACATACCGAATGGCTGGCAAGTGGACTCTTATGGTGCTTTGAGATTGATAGACGCCGACAAAGTGGATTTCAAGTCCTCTGTTGTTTCTTATGACAATCTAGCACCAGAACCATTTATAATAGCCGATGTAGTCAATGAGGCGGGGATACAAAAGAAAGCAAATCCCGAAGAATACGAGACCAAACTTTGGAATAGCTCTTATTACTCATTGAAATATATTTACGACGGTGATTACCATGCAGTCAAGTTGGAAGAATTCGAACATTTGGCAGTGCCCGAATATTCCTTGTCAATCAATTTCAATTCATCCACAGGCATGGACAACTCGATAGCTTTCGAATTCAAGTCCACGGAACAATTGGAAACGGATTTCGGAGATTGGCTCATTTCCAATAGAACCACCGAAGTCCCGTATTACACGAACGAATATCTGAATTATCTTAGATATGGAAAAGCCGTTGACGAGAGAAACAGAGGATTCTCGATAGCATCAACCGCAGTCGGTGGATTGGGTTCTACGGCACAAACAGGTGCTTCATTGGCATTCGCTTTGGGAAGTGCTTTCAAGGGAGGTTCAAGCGGTTCTGCTTTCGGTGTTGCCGGAGCTATAATAGGCGGCGGAGTGGGATTGGTAAGCGGAATAATAGCCACCGCATCTTCCGTGGCGAAAGCCAATGACCAAATTCAGTCGAAAATAGACCAATACACGCACCAGGCTAGCTCAGTCAGTTCCTCCAACGATTTGTCTATATTCAAAAAATACGGCAAAAACAAATTGCTCCAAGTCGAATATCAGCCTACCAAAGAGCTGAGAGATTCGATAGGACGTTATTTCCATTTGTATGGATACAGTTGCGATGAATACGGCATACCAAATTGGAATACCCGCGTATGGTCGGAGTACTACGTGATGGAGCCCGATTTCTGGATGAGCTACATAGAAAAAGATTACGAAGACGACATATCTACCAGGATGAAAGCTGGCTTTAGATTGTTGCATAGAGTCAATACGCACGAAGTATCTGGACTTTACGATTTCGAATCGGAACATGAAAATTGGGAAAGGAGCCTGATTTCCTAATGAATATTGACGAAGACGCCATGTTAACGGCAATAGGAGTCATGTCCATGGACGAAGCACGGGATAAATACGCGGATGAATGGGCGGATTTCTGCAAGAAATTGACCAACTGGAAATCCATCTATCAATTGTTGAGATTGAGGAAACTCCACACGGAGATGTTGAATCTCAATGAATTGTCAGCCATGTCTACCGGCGTTCAAAAAATATTGGAACAAGAACAAAACAATCTGCAAGCGTCCATCAACCAAGCGATGGTTTCCATGGGCAAAAAACCGAGCGAAACCGAACTAATGAAAATGTACTGGAGCGTCGATTTCTTCTTAAAAGCCCATCCAAACGACCAACAAGCGATTATGGATTTGAGGAAATTGAACGATGTTAGAGACAAATTGATAGCTAGCAGAAGCTCGATTCAAAAGAACGAAGACATTTACATGATATCCAAAATGAAATACATGGAAGCAAAGGACCAATACGACATCACGAAGCCATACGCAATGGGATTGTTGGTAGCGGATATATTTTACAGCTTATCGGCTGCGATAGAAGGAGATATTTACTAAAATGAGTGTGACCAAGAACTACAAAGAAATGCTCAAAGCGGCGGACGTCGATGGATTGATTCGCTATTTCAAACAAGTGTTCGTCAACAAATATTACGACTTATATTCAGAGCAATTGGAATTAGACGGACTCGAATATCAACCAGAATATAGACTCAAAGCTTTGTTGTGGAAAGACGGAACGGCGTGGATTAGGAAAAATCCCATCGGAGAAGCAGTCGTTTGCCAATACACGGGGATAACGTGGAATTACAACAATTTCCCAATCAACGTTCAACTCGTGGCAAAAAGAAATGCTCCTGAAAGCGAAATACCGATGACTCCGCAAATCGTCGATAAAGATGGTGTCATCGTATGGATAAGGAAATGCCACAAAGGCTATGAAGAAGATGTCAACTACTATATAGGAAAGTTGGCAGAAGCAGAAACGGCAATCACCATTTGCTTAGCTCTTCAAAGAACTCCGTGGTTGTTGTCCAGTGAACCCGAAAATATCCAAAAGCTGAAAGATTTGGTTCGTCGTATCTTAAATAATGAACTTGTGATATTCACCGATATACCAAAGAACGAAATAGACCAATTGAATTTGAACGCTCCGTGGATTATCGATAAGATAACCGAATATCAAAAAGGAGTGGAAAACGACATCAAGACATTGCTCGGTGTTGACAACCAAGGAGGATATCTAAATCGGGAACAGCAGAATTTGGATACCACGAATTCCAACAACGATGAAATCAATGATATGTCCAATGGCTCATTCAAAGAGCTTCAAAAGCATTTGGATAGAGCCAATAAAGTACTCGGATTGAATATCCACGTGAAACAAACGTCTAAACCCGTTACTCAAATAGGAATTAAAAAGGAGCAAATAGATGGAAAAGATGATTTACCGCAATTATGATGACTGCGCGGAATTACTCGGGACGATTCCATTTTCGGGATTATCCGGCTTCACTAAGAAATTGATTGATGAGATTATTTACGCTTATCAATACGATTATTGGTTGTGGACGAAAGAACAACCCATTGAAAAAGATAGAGCCGAATGGCAACATAAGATTTCTAAGATGACAAGTTGGCTCAAATCCAAAGGAATGGAATTGGAATCTCTGATGGAAGCACTCGAAACCGATGACACCGTTAAGCAAATATCCCAAACGAAATTCAACGACACTCCGGATACGATTGGTGATTACACCGTCGATGAACACACTTCAACCATCAGTACATCAACCAATTCAGGAAAGTTGGGAACCATCGAAAAAGTGAATCTCTCTTCTTACAACCGATTGTTCGACAAATTGAAAAACGAATTCGTTAAAACATTCATCATACAAGAAGGGAGCCTCGAAGATGAGTAACTCGGATAAATGGTTCGGAGCATTAATCGGCAACGCGGTCACCACTGCCGGTTGGCTGCAAGACATGGAGAACATCGTGTCAATCGTGTGTTGCATCGCTGGTTTCTTAATCACGCTCATAACATGCGTAGTGGTTCCTCTTTGGAAAAAGATAGCCAAAGCTAAAGAGGACGGTAAGATAACCCCCGATGAATTGCAAGAGATAACCGATACACTCAAAGATGGCATAGACAAAATTAAAAAGGATAAATAAAATGGACTATTTGGAAGAACTTAAACAACGTGTTGCAGAAGCGTTCGAAAACGCGTCTGAGAAAGCCGATATAGACAACTTGTCGGCAATAAATGCGAGCATCAAGATGGTCGAAGCTGAGCATGGCCAATTGATGGCTAAAAACAAAGAGTTGATAGCAGCGTACAAAGATGCCGTCACTCATCCCGGCATATCCGGCAAAGAGGATAAGAATATGGACCCCACGAACGTCCCGGAAAGTCCCAAAATGCTGGATTTCGCCGATTTCATAGCTCAGAACATGCCAAAACTATAAAGGAGAATATTAACAATGGCAACTTTAACGAAAGAACAACTTCAAACTTTAGCCGGACAATACGTCGTGGCTACCAAACAACTTCAATCCACTTTCAAGCCCACCGTGGATGACTTCACCAAAACCGTTTGCAAAATCGGTGACATGGTGACCGTCTATCTTCCCATCGTGGACAAACTTCCCGAATTGAACGGCAACAACTTACCATTCGGTGAAATCATCGAGGAGTACATGGTCAACGACTTCCTCCCCGAGAAATACACTTATGTCGACCAAGCTGGTAAGAAAAACGCCCGCCGTGCTACGTTTGCCGAAGCGGTTTACAGCTATCCTCTCGATATGCAGAAATTCGAACTCGGTGTCGTTCGCACTCAATTCCAGCGTGTTTCAATCGGTGAACGTTCGTTCTCTGATATGGTAGCTTCCACTATCTCTACGTTAGACAGTAGCTACAACGCTTGGAACTACGCTTCTAAGAGACAATTATTGGGAAATGCAGCCACAGAAGCCGCTAAGAATTCAGCATTGGTATCAGCTATGGCTAAGCCCACTGACACTGCTAGTGGAGAAGCTTTCATCAAGAAAGTCAAAGAATTAGTGGAAATCGCCAAAGACATGAACGACCACAACTTGGCTACCCATGTCTGCGGTGCAGCTCCATCTCTTAAGCTCTACGTCAAGCAAGGAGTCATGCCGTCTTTGGAAGTCGACACGATGGCCGGAGCTTTCAACGAAGCGAAATTAGCCGTCCCCGCCGAAATCAAAACCGTCTTAGACTTCGGTACCGCCGATGAGAACATCTACGCGATTTTAGTCGATGAACGCGCCATCAAATTGCACGACGACATCAACAAAGTCACTACCGATTACACCGCCGGAGACGACCAAGACAACTTCTATCGTCTATTGAAGCAAACTGGATTCATCTCCAAGTTCGCTTTCATCCACGTCTTCAAAGCCGCTTAATCTGATTGAGCGATAGCACTGGTTCCTATGCTTCCTCCAGCTAAAACAAAGGAAGCGACTATTGTTTAAATAGGAGATTACAACATGAAAAGAATGCACGAATTTTTAAATCCCGGGCTTCATGACTGGACAGAATACCACACGGGAACGGGCGCAATGACTCAAGACGGCAGCGTTGTCACATCCAATGACGATGATTTGATTGCGGCCGCTGCATCAACCGTTTACCAATTCGACCATTTCGACAAAGCCACTGGTAAATACGTTTTCAAATTGGTTAGCAATCAGTTTACGTTTGGCGGCGTTGGTATTGGCAGCTTAAAGGAAAACGGCGTCAGATTCGATATAGACGACGAAACGTATTGGAACCCAAACATCACGGTCTCATTTATTGCGCCGCTAGTTGGAGCCGATGGATTATATGGAGTCCCAAGACAGAATGCGGCTGGCGACAGTTATGAATACGAATTGAGAAATCTATTTGCTGGTGGGCAAACCGAAATTTACACCGACGGCAATCTCGAAATGGCTTCATACCATGAAAACGGGTTCTTGGCGACGCTTAAGAATATTTTCCTTGAAGCGGGCTGCACTTTAACCGATGACGGCTATCAAGCTATCATTCCAGGAAAATATCTGGAAATAGTAAAAGATACCAGTGCTGAGAACGTCATCAAGATTACGCTGCTGCCGCAAGAAATCGCGATTGCACCAAATCATTATCCAGTTTACAGATTGATTACAACCCAA
>OIXA01006274.1_pt1 | contig 10079 bp, 9 predicted proteins | sample 1587721 | NCBI WGS metagenome assembly OIXA01 (sample SAMEA3888900, study PRJEB22519) | human gut metagenome | biome: human gut; feature: human-associated habitat; material: faeces | place: Denmark | collected 2013 | reverse complement strand
AGTTTTGAGAGAGGCACCTAAGTGGATCAATGTTCTGCTTTGGGGTGCTGTTGCAATTCGACTCTTATGCCCGATTACCATCGAAAGCAATTTGAGCATGGTGCCAAGCGCAGAGGTTTTTCCGAATGAGGTCGTTTCCGGACCATCCTTTGATGTGAATACAGGTTTCAATATCGTAGATACACAAATCAATGATTACCTTGGCGACCGCTACTTTGAAGGTGTGACGGTTCCTGCAAACAACGGAGCTAACATAACAACGATTCTCAGTGTTGCATGGATAGTTGGCATTTTCACTTTTGCTGTATTTGCTCTTGTGAGCTACCGAAAAATCCACAACAAGGTTCGTCCATCGTTAAATGTGCGGGACAACATTTGGATTTGCGATGATATCCAAACACCATTTATCCTAGGCTGCTTTAAGCCAAAAATCTACATTCCGTCCGGAACGGATGAAGTGCAGCTTCCCCATATCATCGCCCATGAGAACGCTCATTTAAAACGCTGTGACCACTGGTGGAAGCCGCTGGGGTATCTGGTTTTAGCAATCCATTGGTTCAATCCGCTTGTATGGATTGCGTATATTTTACTTTGCAGAGATATTGAGTTGGCTTGCGACGAGAAAGTCATTCGAGAATTAAATCAGAGCGAGTCTATTTCCTATTCCGAAACATTACTCTCTTGTAGCGTAAATAGAAGAACGATTTTGGTTTGCCCGCTTGCCTTTGGCGAGGTTGGCGTAAAAGAAAGGGTGAAGCGTGTGTTGAATTATAAAAAGCCTGCGTTCTGGATTGTTGTCGTAGCAATAATTGCTGCTATCGTTACGGCGGTTTGTTTCCTGACAAATCCCAAAACGATTGGTGATTCTATAACACTTGTTGAACAGTCTACACCCGGAAATGGTAATACTTTTACCTATGATACTACCTTTGGTCAAAGTGTAATGAGCGGCACTGTTTATGCCGAGCAGTGGAGTAATGGCACTTGCACAAAATCTACGCCTGCCGTATTAACGAGTGAAGTCGATGAGATAAACATCTTATTGGATGTTCGTCGTGAAAACGGTCATTCAGTAGGTGTTGATATTCAAGTCGATACCAACGAACATGGTGGTTCCTTCATCACATATTTTGCATTCCCTGAGAATTATTCCATCCTCGGATGGAGCTGCAACGGTTATGAGTTGAATAAACCTATTCTAATCCAATCCGAGGCGGAAAAAATTTTGGCAGCTATGGTATTTGATGTGGGAAATGGAGTGAGGGTATTTAGTCCCGAAGTGCTTGTCAATGAACCTGAAAGATTGGAAAATGTAGATTATGCAATCGTGATTCGTGCTTCATTTGATAGTACCAACTTGGGCAATGAAAATTCGGAACATACTTCTCACTCAGCAGATAGTGGTGCTGTGATTCCGATGGTTATGGTGAATGACACACTCTATCTGTACACAGGATTTGAAAATACAGATGCTCACCACGATGTGATGAATGGCAAGATCACATCCTCTGTTCACGGGAACACCAAGCCTACCGTAAATGATCAATCGAATTTTGGCGAGGGATACGCATATCAGTACGGTGCTGCCGAAGGAACCATTGAAATCTACATGGATGGTAAATGGTGCATCTTTGCTACTGAAGAAGTGCGACAGGATATTCAATTTCCTGTTGCTGATGGAGATGTTAACGGATCAAACGGAGCTGAGTCGGGAGAAACTACATCAGTAGTGGCAGGAGTTTCAATGGTGGATGCTTCTAAGATTGCCAGCATTGCTGTAACCAACGGCAATACCGGAGAACAGAAAACAGTTACTGGAAAAAAGGCATATAGCGATGAATACCTTGCCTAACGTGACTATGATGATGGAAAAGTATAAATCCCGGGAAGGCGATATTGAAATTTCAAATCAAAGTGGAAAAGGACTGAAAACCTGGGAATGGTATGATATTCAGAAGTGGGAAAACGGTGAATGACACAGGCTGGATCAGCTGACGGATGGATTGTGGACAGATACTCTATACCAGATTCCAGCGGGAGAAATTACGGCTTTTTCTACGAATTGGAAAACGTGGTATGGCGACTTGTCAGACGGTAAATATCGCATCATAAAGAAAATATATGAAACGATAGAAGATGAAATCCATACTCATTATCTGGCAGTAGAATTTGAAATTCGATAACTGTCCAAGTACAATGTCAAATATAATTATTGCATCCTTAGTAAAGGAATACCATCGCAGATACTTCCAAAGTAGCAGCGATGGTATTTTTTCTGTTGAAAATACTGTGTAGTACGATATGTACACAGGAAGGACAGTATATTTTTCACTGGCTCAGATATATTGTAGAGCAGCAATCCACCACTACCATTCCAAAATCGGAGTGGTAATGGTGGATTTTGTTATCATCGCTCGTAATCTTTTTGCTTTCTTTTGGGAGGTTTTTGCATCTGTGATTCTGGTTCTTTGCGCTGAAGCATTTGAGTAGTAGAAGGCTTTCTGGTAACTTCCCCAAGCATTTTCTTCACTTCCAGCTTGCTCTGACGCATCATATCATAATCATATTTAACGCCGTAGATTTTTTGAAGCTGACTGGCTGCGGATTGCTCTTTGCCAGTGCGAAGCTCCATTCTGGTGTCGGTCAATTCGCCTGCATCCACATCGGCAACGGTTTTTTCCAAATCCCTGTATCTCTCCAGTGTTCTGTCCAGTTCGGCAGTGAATTTATTTTCTGCCTGTTCCAGTGCGTCCATCTGTGTATCAAGATTCTTGACTTCCTTTTTGAATTTGGAGAAGGCTGCATCATCCGCACATTCCATACTGTTCAGAAGCATGGACTTTTCGGATTTCAATTCCTCCAAATCCTCAGTCAGCGTAGCAACCTGCTCCGACAATTTCTGATGCTTTATCACATGAATAAAGGGTAGAGAATCCTGTTCTGCACGGAGCTGCTTTCGCTCTGTGTTTTTCTCTTTGATTTCCTGTTTGATTTCCGTATATCGTTCCACGACCGGTTTTACAGCATCCACATAGTCAGAGATTTTCTGCTTGCTGATACGGATATGGCTGATGCGGTACATAAGAACAATCATATTCTCACGCAGGGATTCCAGTGCATTTGCCAGCTCCGGAATCGAAGTTTTTACTGCAACAGCCAGCTTTTTGACCTTCGCTTTCAGCTCCCGGAGAAGGGCGTTGTCCGCCTTGATCTGGCGATTAATTTCGCAGCGGTCAGAAACGATACCCATCGCTTCCAGCTTTCGTGCGTGATAGCCCTCGTGGATGGTTGGCAGTTCATCCAATCCCCGTGCGGCGTGACTGCGGTGATCGATCCGGGCATCTATCTCCGGATACTGTGCCAAATGCCGATTGGTAACGGTTGCCCATTTTTCCCGCCAGATGAGTAGCTGTTCATCGCTGTTCCAACGCTGAGAAATTGGATTCTGTCTGCCATACTTTGTACTTTTGGGATACTTGTTGGCTCGTTCATAACCTTGCTTCTCAGCTTCTGAAGGTGCCATATACACCTTTCGCTCGCCAACCAGATATTGATACTGTTTCTCCCAGCCCTCCGCCTGTGCGATCTTATATTCAGCAGAGGTAAATCCCCATTCTGCGCCATCCCTCACGCACAGATATTCTTTTTCGGTTTTATGCTGCCATTTACCGTTTTCCTGTAAGGGGCGAATCGTCAGCATAATGTGGGCGTGTGGATTGTGTCCGGGCGGATATGGGTCATGGATTGCAACATCCGCACACATTCCCTCGGCCACAAAATTGTCCTGAATAAATTCTGTGAGAAGGCTCTGCCAGTCTGTCTTTCCCAGTTCTATGGGAAGTGCTACCACAAATTCACGGGCAAGGCGGCTGTCCTTGGTCTTTTCGTTTTCCTCCACCGCATTCCACAGAATGCTTCGGTCACTCCACGCAGCCGGAGCGATTGGCGGAAGAAATACTTCCTGCCAGACAAGCCCTCGTTTTCTGGTGTAATCATGCTGAATCCCATCGTAGTCGTTGTATATCTGTGAACAGCTCAGATATGCGGAAGCCGCCACAGCGGAGCGCCCGGCTCCACGGCTGATGACCTTTGCTTCCAGATGATAGATTGCCATTCTTCATCACCGTCCTTTCGCTTTTGTTTTTGTTGCTTTTTAGAAAAAGCAAATGGGGCTTGGCAACAATGCCCATCTCTGCAACAAAGCTGCCGGTGGCAGGTTTTTGCAGACAGTTGGTGGAATACCGTCGGTTAAAGCGACGGTATTTTTTATAGGTGGTAACACCGACCACCAGCTGCGTGGACAATGACAGCAAGCTCGCAGGATTGTGGCATTGTCCATAAGGCTCCCGCAGGAGCCGCATCCGCCTCGCAGAGCGCACGGCCCCGAAGGGGATACCACCGCCCGATGTTATCGGGTGGTGAGTAAGTGCGCCCTTCGGGAATAGAGATACTTTCGTACCTCAATGTTTTTCCGTAACTTCTGCACTTAATCGTCTTTCCAGCTCCATTTTTAGATTATCCAAGTCCATTATCTGTGCTTCCGGGAATACGTTTTCCAGAATAGCTCCCTGCTGAATCAATCTTCTTGTGCGCTGTTTTCTCTCTTTCTGACGGTTTCTGGCTTCAACCGCTTCCTGTCTGTGTTTCGCCTGCAATAATTTCTTTTCATCCTCGGTCATATTTACGTCCTTTCTGACCATATCCGGTCTAACTGATTTTTATTTGGTACTTGTTTTAGAAAAGAATGGTGCCGGGATTGTTGCTGCATGAGCGGAATTATCAATGCACCGCTGATTAGGAGACAATCCGGCACCGCCGGTCTTACGTTCCAGTACCGCTTTCCAGTATTTTCCGTGCTTCTTTCATGCTTTCAGCGGCATTTCTCTGCCGGATATTCTGATTGTTGATTCTCAGCGGCACACACCGTTCCAATACTCGGTCATAGATACGGGAGCGAGTCAGATCCTGCGGATTTTTCAGTTCCTCCAAGGTCATATTAGTTGTCACAATCAGTGGCAATTTGCTGCGATATCGGCTATCAATGACATTGAATACCTGTTCCAAGGCAAACTCCGTACTGCGCTCAATTCCCAGGTCATCAATAATCAGCAGACTGTACTGGTTCAGGCTGTCGATATATTGGTTCTTCTCCTCGGAATACAGCCCGGACAGGGCGTTGAGAATCCGGGAGAAATTGGTCATCAGCACCGGAACACCCTGCTCCAGCAGAGCGTTGGCGATACATCCGGCAAAAAAGGATTTTCCGGTTCCCACATCGCCCCAGAGAAGCAAGCCGATGGATTTTGCCTTCATTTCGCTCCAATGGACAACATAGTCATGGGCTTTCTGCATTTCCGGGTTGTAACCCTTATCATTGGCAAAGGTGTATTCCCGCAGGGACTTGTCCTGTAAGCCGTTGGCTTTCAGACGGGACACCTGATCCAGAAATTCACGGTGCTTTCTCTCCGCTTCCTCTTTATCCTGGACTTCCTGCTGACAGCGGCAGCGAATGGGAACCACCATTTCCTTTCCAAGAACAACCACATGGTGCTGCCTGGGTGTTTTACATTTGGCGCAGTGGATGAGGTTGTCTGATTCATTGCGGTATTCATCTTCCTGCAAAGGGCGGTCAGAAAAGATATTCTGAATGGTGCCAGTGATTTGGTTCATAGGCTTTCATCCTCCTTACATTCATAGCTGCGTCTTACGGGAGCCGGGTGATCCTGCGTATACCAGCTGTGAATCGTAGCAGCGTGGTCTTGATACCGCTTCCCGCTGGAACGTATATAGCCAGACAGCTTTTCGATATATTCCCGGTATAATGGTATTTCCTTTTGAAGCTGTGCCAGCTCCTTTTCATTCAGGAAAACATTTTGATATTTTCCGTAAGCGGTGCGGTCAGCCTTACTCCCTTGTTTCTTTATCTTGTTATTGTTCTTTTCATTATTACTTCCGGACACTTTTCTTTCCCTTACAGAGACAGTTTCCTGTCCGTCAGACGGATAGGTTTCTGTCTGTATCAGGGAAAGATTTCTGTCCGTCTGCACCAGATATTCCGGTGGGACTTTTACATAGATTTTGTTTGGCAATCCCGGTCCCTGACGCTTGCGGAAAATCAAATCCGTTTTTTCCAGAACTGCCAGAGCGGTCTTAACAGACATTTCGCTTTTGTGCATGGTTTCTGCCAAATCCTTGATTGGAAAGAATATGAACGCACGCCCACGCTCATCTACCCAGCCTTCGTTTTTCTGTGAAAGTCTTGCTCTATCCAACAAAAGTACATACAGTATTTTTGCGGTTTCACTCAGCTGCTCCATATCCAGTAAAAATCGTGGAAATGCCATATACGGCGGTATCAGGGTATCCTTTATTAGAAACTGTGTCATGCGTTCACCTCCTTCCGTTGTCAGAATAGATACCGGTTATTCCCCAAGAAAATCCCAGTCAAGGTCTGCATCTTCCGGTTCGGATGCTGCAACAGCTACCTGCGGTGTAATCTGAGCAATACCAACCATACAGCCTGCCAAATATACCGGTAGGGTCCTGTTCATGGCATTTTCCACCGCTGTTACAATCTGCTCCACGAAGCGTTCCTCACGCTCTCTGGTTTCCAGATACGGCTCATCTTGCTTCTTGTAGTAACGGTCAAAGTAGTCCACCAGAGAAATGGCGATAATCTGGCTGTAGGATTTGAATTTCTTTTTATCCATCGTTTGCAGATACTGCCACGCCCGGTTCTGCACATCCTTGTCCAGATTGAAACGAAGATTTGTGCTGCGGATATTCTCACTCATGCTTACTCCTTCCTGCGAAGGCTGGCATGGGCGAGATATTCATATCCCTTAGCAGTCGCACAAATATCATCCAGAATGGTTACACGGGTTTCATCGTACTGCCCGAAGTTTCTGACCAGACAGCCACCACCGCCAACAATATACAGTCGCATCAGTTCCGGATTGTATTCATAGCGGCGGAGTGTGGCGAAAATATCCGCTACATACCTTTTCGCAATGGCAGTGATACAGTCCAGATAAGGCTTGCCGATGTCCGCTGTTCCATAGCGAAGCACCTGCTCAATGGTGACTTCTTCGATTTTGACACCAAAGCTGTCCAGCACGGCATTTTTAGCAGCGATCATACACTGGTTCACACCAAACTTCTCTGTCCAACAACGGCTCTCCACCGCCTTTTTATTGTTGATATAGAGAATGTTCATGGTGCCGTTTCCGATGTCTGCAAGGAGATTGGTTCCCTTGAAATCGCCCAATCTGCTGACAATAGCGGGATAACCTTGAGGGAACAAACTGCATCCGACAAAATGGAGCTTGTACTCCTTACCATTGAAATGGAAAGATACATATTCATTGCGGAGCAGGTAAGTTCGGAAATCTTCACGCTGTTTGCGAACCCAGGTCAGCGGCAGACCGGCAGCCAGATGAACATCTGCTTCACGGATGCCATACGCATTCAGCTCTCTGGCAACTGCCATCAGAGTCAAAAGATAATAGTCCTCATCCATGGCTTTGTCCGGAATAAATTCCTTGTGTCCCTCTCCGATGCGGTAATAGGTGCCGTTGTATTCCAGAATGTTACCGGAGAAAATCGGTTCTGTGTCATAGGCAGTAATGTCGGTAGGGGTGACGGTGTTTGCTGTTTTGATGTTGCCGTAGCCATGATCTACGGCGATAATTTTGATGCTTTTCAGTTCTTTCATTTGCTTAATTCCTCCTCAAAAAATTTGATAGTCATAAAAAATGCCCTCTTTTCAGTAGATTTGCTTTGAAGTGGCACCGGATTTTTGAATTTGGTGCTGTTTTCATTGCAATTTCATTCTACTGGAAAGAGGGCAAAAGCACATTGAGCGTGGATTGAGTGGAAATTGAGCAAAAAAAGAAGCAGCCACACACCGTAGTGCATGACTGCTATACAAAATCATTTTTCCTTTTATTCTTTTGGCAAATAACTTTTGTCTATTGAAAGATTAACACAAGTTGCTACTGCAATATAGATTACTAAAATAATAATCTCTAAAACCAAGGTATTGTATGGGCGAGGATAGAAGCTTACCGCAACGCTTATGATAAATCTAATCGGGAAATAAAGTCCCAACCAAGCAGAAATTTTGTAAAACTTTCTACGGAAGTTCTTTGTTTTTTCTGTTGCACTGGATACTTTCTTCTGATACGCATATTCAAACCCGCCAATGGCTGCAACAAACGGCAGGAAACTTAGAAATGCAAAAAACACATTTTGAAGAATGAACATTGTCATAAACTGCATCAAAAGTATCATCACTTCAAGTGTCACCAGATAGATCATAATCTGACCGAGATTATCGTTTTGAACTTCTTTTATCTTCGGCAAGTCATTATCACTTTGGTAATCATCGTTCAGTAAGTAATCTGTTGTAACATCAAACAGCTTGCTAAGTTGAAGAATGTTATTTGCATCAGGCATCGCAGCTCCTGATTCCCAACGAGAAATAGCTTGTCTTGATACATCCAGTTTTTCAGCCAAATCCTCCTGAGACATTCCATTGGACTTTCTCAGTCCTACAATTTTATCAGATAGTTTCATATGAAATCCTCCTTTGCTTGGTGACTTCATTGTACTTAAAATCACTATAATTCACCACCACACCGACTTTGCATATCCGCAACAAGAGTTTACATTGTACTATTTTTCAAGAATTTGCGGGTCAAGAAGGAAATCATAGATATTCACGGTCAAAATACCATAGTTATCATAGTACGGCTGTACAATATCTTTTGTAATAACAATCTTCTTGAAAGAATCGTCTATCTTTCTAAACGGTCTGATTTCCTGAGTACGTTTCGCTTCATCAGGTAATGAATAAGCTGACTGGATATAATATCTGGAAGAACCGAGATTGCATACAAAATCAACTTCCAGCTGTTTACGGGTTACCTTTCCTTCTTGGTCTTTTTCCGCAATAATAACAACACCAACGTCCACGCTGTATCCACGCATACGCAGTTCGTTATAAATCACATTTTCCATGGAATGTGTCTGCTCAAACTGACGGAAGTTAATCCTTGCGTTGCGAAGCCCAAGATCAGAGAAATAGTATTTCTTTGGAGTTTCAATATATGCCTTACCCTTGATGTCATATCTCTGTGCTGATTCAATCAGGAAAGAATCCTCAAAACAATCCAGATATTTCTTGATCGTTTTTGAAGTGATTTTAGATTTTTTTACAGTCTTAAAGGTATTCTTTAACTTCTCAGGATTGGTCAGAGAACCAATAGCAGAGGAAAGGATATTCAGCAGGTCTTCCAGTTCTCCAATATTTTTAATCCGGTTACGTTTGAAAATATCTCGAATATAAATTTCGCTAAACAGGTTTTGCAATGCTGCCGCCTTATCGCTGCTACTTTCACGAAGAACGACCAGCGGGATGCCTCCGTAAAGCATATATTCAGACAATCCCATATACTTGTCGCCTTTGAAAACCGACATAAATTCCGAAAAACTCAGTGGATACATATGGACTTCATCTCCACGTCCGGCAAACTCCGTAACAATATCTTTGGACAGGAATTTTGCATTACTTCCGGTTACGAATACATCCATATTATCTTTGCGAAGATAACCATTCAATACAGATTCAAAGCAGTCCATCAGCTGAACTTCATCCAAAAGCAGATAATACATTCCATCCGTGGTAACTTGGGAACGGATATATGCCATAAATTTCTCCGGATCAACTCCACGTTTTTCTTTTTCAATTTTGATAAGGCTTTCTCCAATCAAATACAGGTCATCTGCGGAATCAAACGCAAAACGAATAATATGGTCAGCAGGGACACCGGACTCTAACAAGTGATTATAGAAAATATTATTCAGCAGATAGGACTTTCCACATCTGCGAATACCTGTAATTACCTTAATCAATCCATTGTTCTTTCTTCTAATCAATTTGTCTAAGTAAAAATCTCTGCGAATCTCCATACGATAACCTCCTTAGGAAAGATTTTTGCAACTTAATACAGTTTTCTGTTCTATATTACCATATCGCAACCTTCAAATCAATATGTATAACCGGTTTTAGGAAAGAT
>OIXA01006273.1_pt1 | contig 10083 bp, 9 predicted proteins | sample 1587721 | NCBI WGS metagenome assembly OIXA01 (sample SAMEA3888900, study PRJEB22519) | human gut metagenome | biome: human gut; feature: human-associated habitat; material: faeces | place: Denmark | collected 2013 | reverse complement strand
TAACCCAGGGCGCTGCCCTGGGCTAAGAGCTTCTGCCCCTTCAGGGCGTGTGGGGAAAAACTTGCGAAACTTCAATTCTCTAATTCTTGATAAAACAAAAAAATCTTGATAACATTTTCTGTTATCAAGACTCATCATCATCATCATTGATGATTTTCAGATAGTCATCGTAGCTGATAAACCTACCGCCCATGGAACGGAGATGCGGAGTCTCGAGTTGGCAATCGATGAGTTTCATTCCCTTACGCTGCATGAAACGGGCCAAATAGATAAGCGCCAGCTTGGAGGCTGAGGGAACGAGGGAGAACATACTCTCGCCAATAAACACAGGGCCGATGGTGACACCATAGAGTCCGCCCACGAGCTGATCGGTAGCATCGTCCCACACTTCTACACTCGAGGCAAAGCCCTGACGATGAAGCTCCGTATAAGCCTTGATCATATCGTCGCCCAGCCAGGCTCCATCCTGCTCGATGCGCAGTTTGCTGCACTGTGCGATGACGTCGTCGAACGCCTCATTGATGCTGTAGCTGTACTGGTCTTTGTTGATGAGCGTGCGCATGGAGTGGCTCACATGTATCTCTTCGGGGAAGATGACGAAACGCTGCATAGGACAATACCACAGAATATCAGGCTGGTCGCGAAAACTGTACCAGGGGAAGATGCCGTGGCAGTAAGCCAGCAGCAGGCGGTCGATACTTAAATCGCCGCCCACGGCAAAGAGTCCGTCCTCATCGCCTGCGCGTGGGTCGGGAAACGTGGGATAAGGCGTTGACTCGTCTATTTGAAATATCATTGTTCCTTTTTTGAGTATTAATTGCAAATGGAGAGTTAGAGAAGTTAAGGAGTTAGAGAAGTTATCTTAACTATATCACCAGCTCCTTGCCTTCGAGCTTGACCACAGCCTTTCCCCCCTTCTTCAGCTTGCCGAAGAGAAGAGCCTTCATGAGCACAGGCTTGAGGCGGTTGCCGATGACACGATCCATCTCGCGGGCACCATACTCCTTGGTGAATCCCCACTTTAGGAGATGCTCTCGCGCCTGAGGTGTAAGTTCGATACTGACGCCCTTGGCGCTGAGTTTGTCGGCGAGCTGGGCAAGCTTCTTGTCGAGGATAAGCTCTGCCATGTGCCTGTCCATATCGTGGAACACCACAGTGTCGGAAAGACGGTTGATGAACTCGGGGCGGAAGGTTTTCTTCACCTGTGCGAGCATCGCCTGACCACGACTCACATTGCCTGCGAAACCGATGTTGGCCTGCGAGGCATACTGAGCTCCGGCATTAGAGGTCATGATGAGGATGACGTTGCGGAAGTCAGCCTTCTGACCCTTGTTGTCGGTAAGTCGGGCATAGTCCATCACCTGGAGCAGGATGTTGTAGATGTCGCTGTGTGCCTTCTCTATCTCGTCGAGCAGAAGCACGCAGTTGGGCGTCTTGCGGATAGCGTCGGTGAGCTGTCCACCGTCCTCGTAGCCCACATAGCCTGCCGGCGAGCCAATGAGTTTGGCAACGGCATGCTTCTCGGTGTATTCGGACATATCGAAGCGCACCAGCTCGATGCCCAACTCGCGGGCGAGGACGCGTGCCACCTCAGTCTTGCCCACTCCCGTAGGTCCTACGAAGAGGAGCGACGCCATAGGCTTGTCGTCGTCGATGAGTCCTGCCTTCGCCATCATCACGGCTTCCACCACCTTGTCGACGGCTGTGTCCTGACCATAGATCTTGTCGAGCATTCGTTGGCGCAGCGATGCCAGGGCAGAGTTGTCTTCGTCCTTGATGGCGGCAGCGTCTATCTTGCACACCTTGGTGAGAATCTGCTGAATGACGGCCTTGGTGACATAAGAGCGCTGGCGGTTGGCAGGATGCACCTCAAGATAGGCACCGGCCTCATCCATGAGGTCGATGGCCTTGTCGGGCAGGAAGCGGTTGCTGATGTACTTGTCGCTGGCCCGCACCGCATATTCGAGGGCGTCCTTGCGATAGGTGACGCCATGATAGATATTGTACTTATGCTGCAGCCCCTCGAGAATCTTGATGGCTTCGTCGACGGAAGGCTCCTTGATGTCGATCTGCTGGAAACGGCGTACGATGCCCTTGCTCTTCGCCATGTAGCGGTTGTACTCCTCGTAGGTGGTGGAACCAATGAAGCGGATGTCGCCAGCCTCGAGATACTGCTTGAGCATGTTGGAGGCATCAGGTCCGCCATCCGATCCTCTTCCGGCTCCTATCATGTTGTGAATCTCGTCGATATAGATGATGACATTGCCCTCCTTGGCAGCTCCGTCCATCACCATCTTGATGCGTTTCTCGAAGTCGCCACGATACTGCGATCCGGCAAGCATCTGTCCGATGTCCATGCCGTAGATGCGGGCTCCCTTGAGGCGGTCGGGCACCTGATTCTCGTTGATGAGTTTGGCAAGTCCGAAGACAAGGGCTGTCTTTCCCACACCAGGCTCGCCCACGTGCAGCGGATTGTTTTTCTCGGCACGGCAGAGCACCTGTATGGTGCGGTCGAGTTCTTTCTCGCGGCCGATGAGCGGATTGTGCTGGTCTACCTTTTCGGAGATGCAGGTGACGAGCTTATGCCAGTCGGAGGGATGGCGTTTTCCGGTCTGCCAGCCTTCAGGGTCGTCATACTCATCGTTGTCGATGCCGTCGTCTTCATCGTTGTCATCGTCGTCATCATACCAGAAGTCGCCGTCATCACCGTCTTCGTCGTCATCATCGAAGTCGGAGCTTCCGCTTTCTATAAATGCCCTCATCTCGTTCATCAACTCTTCATCACTGAGGCCGCCTTCACTCTCGTTCGCCAACAGGGGAGAGAATTTGCTAAACTCTTTCATTTCCGGGTCTTCCTCATCGGGAAACTTTTCACCTACGAGTCGGGTGAACTTCTCACCCTGCTCACCGATGTACTTGTCGATGAGAAAGGGAGCCTCTGTGTAGGGAAGAGTCAGCATGGCTGTGAGGAAATGAGTCACATTGAGTTTAACACCTGCTCCGCCAGCCAGGTTGACCAGATAGGCAGAGCTGTGCATCGCCTTGAAAAGCACAGAAGGCTCGGGCTTCACATGAGAGAATTCTTTGGGAATGCGCTCCTGCTGCTTAAGCCACGCGTCGAGTTCCTGACGCATGGACTTTTGGTCGATCTTCATCCGGCGCATGATACGGACAACCTCGGGATGGTCGATGACGCTCAACAGCAGATGCTCGGGCATGAGAAACTCGTGATGGTATGAGACTACATTGTCCATAGCCTTGCAAAAGAAGAAGGACATGGATTGGGTAAGTCCTGGGAATAATTCCATAGCTATACTTATTTTTTACTCAACTTTGCAAAATCAATTTTTCACACAGGCTCAATGGTAAATTCGAGAGGATACTTTGCCTTGTCTATCTTCCTCCTCGCCTTCTCCACCTTGCTCTTTGCCACGTCATAGCTGTAGATGCCTACCAAGGCTTTCCCCTCGCGATGGGCCTTGAGCATGATGGCATTGGATTCCTCGGCGGCCTTGAAGAAGCATGTGTACAGAATGTCGACGACAAATTCCATCGGTGTGACGTCGTCGTTGTGTAGAAGTACCTGATAACGTTTAGGCTTCTTGATCTCAAGATCCTGACGTTCTTTTACTGCTGTTTGTCCTTGTGCCATAATTCAAATGCGTTTGTTATGTTGCTAAGAGAGAATGGGTCTTCTTGATAGTTTTACTCTGCGTAGGCATGAGTGATTTCCACCACATACACATCGTGGAAGCCACCCTTGGCGCCATACCACTGCAGAAGGTCTTTGTCGATAAACTTTTCTACCGACATACTGTCCTTATAGAGTTTTCTGCACTCCAAGGTGAGTCGGGCCTGTTCGAAACCGATACTTCCACCCTCCAAGACGACGGGCTTGAGTCCTGTGGCCTCACACTTGTCGAGGTCGCGTCCGCTCTTTGAACCGCAGAAATTGTATATCTTGCGTGCTTCCTCGCTATGCCCCAAGAAAGAGAGTGTCATGGTATCGTTGGCCTCTATGAACTCGTGTGTGAAGCGCTCGGGACGAATGAACACCACTGCCACGGGCTTGTTCCACAGCCAGCCCAGGCAACCCCAGGAAGCTGTCATCATGTTGAACTTGTCCTTGTTGCCTGCAGCCACAAGAATCCACTCCTTCCCTATCGTCTCAAAAACATTGTCGTTGATTTGCTTAATGTCTATCTGTCTCATATCTATATTATATTTAATAAGGTGAAACTCACCTTTGTGTTGTGTCTATGCCGGAGCTTTCGCTTTTGCGAAAGTTGAGTTACTGCCGCAAGTTTCGCATCTGGTTCAAGCACGCCCAGAAAGGGCAGAAGCCTATAACCCATGGCAGCACGCCCTGAAAGGGCAGAAGCCCATAGCAGCACGCCCTGAAAAGGCAGAAGCCCATAGCAGCACGCCCTGAAAGGGCAGAAGCCCATAGCAGCACGCCCTGAAAGGGCAGAAGCCCATAGCCCAGGGCAGCGCCCTGGGTATAATAGCAATCGGCAAGGCGCCCTGTAAGGGCAAAAGCTTTATGTTTTGCCTGAAGTTTAAAAGCTTTTGCCCTTACAGGGCGATAGGTTTGCGTTCCTGATTACCCAGGGCGCTGCCCTGGGCTATGAGCTTCTGCCCTTTCAGGGCGTGTGGAGCTTACTTGCGATAGTTGAGTGCAAAGATACCGCAAGCGAGCGCAATGAAAGCTTGCTTTCAAATTGCCGAGCGCAGGATATCTTATGCAAAGATAATAAAAAAACTGCGTATAATTGTAAGGAATAGAGTTTTTTTTGTATTGTCTTCGTTTTCAGTAAAAAAAAAATCACACTCAAGAATGAAAAATAAAGTCTCCATCTATTCGCATAATCAGATTTTTGCAGTACCTTTGCAGGCCGAAAGCCCATGGCAAAACAGCCAAGGCTTATTTTTTTATCATTTTATACATTCATTTTTAAATGTACAAATCAATTTTTAACAAGCACAACAGCCTGAAGTTCAACCGCTTCTCCAACAAGGGCTATGCTCTTTTCTCCGTTCTGGGGAAAGAGGTGCTCGTAGGCGCACTCAGCGTTGCCACACTCAGCCATGCCAAGGCTGAAGGCATCAGCACAGAGGGCGTAAAGGCCGACTCTACCCTGTATAAGGGAGGAAAGGCTTACGAGCTCGATGCGGTGAACGTTACCGGCTCACGTGCTCCGATGACTGTTGAACAGTCGCCAAAGATTGTGTCTGTCATTACCCGCGACGATATTCATCGTGCGGCGGCACAGACCATCAATGATGTTTTGAAATTAGCTACTGGCGTGGATGTCCGTCAGCGCGGTAGCTTTGGTGTACAGACGGATATCTCCATCAACGGTGGAACCTTCGACCAGATTACCATTCTCCTGAATGGTGTCAACATCTCCAATCCACAGACGGGTCACAATGCTTCCGACTTCCCTGTTGCACTTGCCGACATCGATCACATCGAAGTGCTCGAGGGTGCTGCTTCTCGCATTTTCGGAACATCAGCCTTCAACGGTGCCATCAACATCGTGACTCGAAAAGCGCAAAACGATGGAGTGGCAGCACTCGTAGAGGGAGGATCGTTTGGCAGCTTCGCTACACAGGGACGCCTACAGTCTTCATTCACCACAGGAAAGTGGACACACGCCTACTCTGCCAGCGGTGGCTACAAGCGCTCGGATGGTGGCACGGAGAACAGCGACTTTGAGAAAGGACAAGCCTTCGGACAAGTCAACCTGAGCTACAACCAACGCTTCGATATCAACGCACAGGTGGGATATGCCCAACAGAGCTACGGAGCCAACACATTCTACAGCGCCAAGTTCGACAACCAGTATGAGAAGACCGACCACACCATGGCATCGATCAACCTCAACCTGCACGACCCACACCAGACGTGGCAAATCGCTCCACAGTTCTATTACAACAACTTCAAGGACCACTATCAGCTGACACGCGGCAAAGCGGGCGCTGCTGCGGGCGAGAACTACCACGACCTGGATGTATATGGAGGCGGACTCAACGCCAATATAGCATGGATGTTAGGTAAGACTGCCGTAGCGTTCGATATCAGCAAGGAGCGCATCTACTCCACTGCCCTCGGCGAGCCACTGGCTGCAGAAGACTATAAGAACATACATGGCTCCGACCGACAGTACACACGCAAGGGTGAGCGAACCAATACCAACATCATGCTGGAGCACAACTTCATCTTCGGAGGTTTCACACTCTCGGCAGGTGTCCTCGCCAATAAGAACACAGGACTTGACAACGACTTCCGTTTCTATCCTGGCATAGACATGAGCTATAGACCTAACAACAACTGGAAGTTCTTTGCTTCCTGGAACAAGGCTCTGCGTATGCCTACCTACACCGATCTATATATCAGTAATGTGGTGCAACAAGGCGACATCACACTAAGCCCTGAGAAAAACTCCACCTTCAAGATTGGCGCACAGTACCGACAGAAGGGGTTGGCTGCTACGATAAGCGGATTCTATGCACACGGCACCAACATGATAGACTGGGTACAGACTTCAGAAACCGAACTCGCCGACAGCAAATATCACGTGATGAATATCGGAAAACTCAACAACATGGGCTATAACCTCGATGCTACTATCTACATGAGAGAGCTCATACACAACTGCTTCATCACACGCATCAAGGTGGGATATGCCTATATCTACCAGGATCATAAAACCGATGCCGACATTCTCAAGTCGCTCTATGCTTTGGAATATCTCAAGCACAAAGCTGTCTTCGGCTTGGATCATCAGATATGGAAAAAGCTTTCTGCCTCATGGGCGGTGCGCTGGCAGCAACGCATGAATGGTTACTCTCCCTATACCAAGGTAGACTGCAAGCTCATGTGGGATGAGAAGAAATACAGCATCTACGTGAAGGCCGACAACATCACTTGCCATCGCTACTACGACCTCGCTGCCATCAAGCAGCCCGGACTGTGGATCATGGCTGGTGCCAGTGTCAACCTCGGTTGGTAATAAACTGGCAATATAATAAAAACGAGCCTTGAAGCTAACTTTTCATCAGTTACTTCAAGGTTCGTTCCTTTTTTATCGGAAAACAAGAAAAAGGGCGATTTTTTACCCATATCTATGTTTTTTTATGAGATATGGGTAAATAATCGCCTATTTTTACAACTTTTCACAAAAACAAGTCATCTGACACAACTTCGCTCTGTACCCGGTTCCAATAAGCATTATGCACTACTCCATACGTAGTAACCATTGTAAGCCGTAGGGTCTTGCGACGAGAGATACTATCGCCAAAACGAGCCAGTTTGTGGCGGAGATTCGCATCATAATCCTTATCTATCACAAATTCGTTCTGAGAAAACTTCATTTCGCAGATATTAATGGTGTTATCGGCTCGCTCTATCAGCATATCAATCTGCGCACCAGGACCATAAATCTCATCGTCCTTCACCTGCCAGGAATAAGTATTTGTCACCACTCCCGAAATGCCAAGTGCCTGCTTGATTTGAGGAATATGCTGAAAACATACTCGCTCAAAAGCCAAGCCACACCATGAATAGCGAAGAGGCGAAGTATAATTGTGCGACCAGAACTCTGGGTCATCCGTTCTATTCTCCTTCATAAACTTCAGATAGAACAAAGAAAAATTATCCATCAGGCGATAGATGGCATTATACTTCTTGGCACCATAAGAATTGGTACGGATTATGAAGCCGCTATGTTCCAAATCTTCCAGTACACGAGATAGATTTCCGCTATCCGTAACACCTAAACTTGATACGATTTCCTCCCGGCGCATTCCGCCAAGTTTCTTACCCAATACATTCACCACATCTATATATGGTTCTGAATTGCGAAAAAGAGAATCATACAGCTCCCTAAACTCGTAATGCAAAAGTCCCTGGGGTGCAAAGAAAAGAGAATCGATGTTCTGAGCCAGACTCTTCCCCTTCTCCATCAAAGACCAATAGTAAGGCACACCGCCCATCACCATATAAGCCTCCAACAAATCATACCGGGAATAAGCGAAGCCCATAGCCTCACTATATTCCTCACACTCGTGAAGGGTGAAAGGCTCTAAGAAAATCTGATAGTTCACACGATTGTGCAGACCGCCATGATTACGGAATATCTTGTTGATAATCCAGGATGTTGCCGAACCACAAACGATAAGCAGGACATCATTCCGCATCGCAGCCCACCCATTCCAGAAGAACTCCAATGCCGTAACAAACTTAGACCTCGGCGTGTCCATCCAAGGCATTTCATCGATAAAAATAACTTTCTTCTTCGCTGATGACTGACGAATCAATTCTTTCAGCATATCAAAAGCCTCCAACCAATGCTTGGGCGAAGAAGGCACTTGGAGTCCAGCGTCCTCTAAAGAAGAACGCCAACCATAAAGTTGCTCTTGCAAAGATCCATTAGCAAGACCGGAATGAAAGAAAGTAAACTCATCTTTAAACGTCTGTTTAACAAGATAAGTCTTTCCTACACGCCTTCTTCCATACAACGCTACGAATTTAGAGTCATCGGAATTGTAAGCATCCCTCAGCTCAGCTTGCTGTTTCTTTCTACCTATCAACATATTATAATCCTCCTCTATCTATTAATTAGTTTATTCAAGTTTCGCAAGTTCAGAAGTTAATGAAGTTAAAGGAGTTATCGCTCCCTACGGTCGCTGAGGAGTTAAGACAATAGTCTTTTTGGCGTAGTTATTAAGCTGCAAGACATACGTCTTAACTCCTTAACTTCCTTAACTCCTTTAACTTCCTGATATGCGAAACTTCAGTTAGCTTATAAAAACAGAGGCAAAGATAATCAAAACTTTCCGTATAATTGTCGGAAAATACATTTTTTAACCCGTTTCCCGACAAATATAAAGCTATAATTGTCGGAAAACGCCTTTTCAGACCCACTTTCCGACAATTATAGCTCACTATTCCCTTTTTAGGGAAGTACAATCCCTCTCTTATTTTATTCTGGTGCCTGATACCTGCCATTAATCTTGATGGGTTCAAGATGAATGCCCACATGGGTATCGGCACCATACTTCTGCTTGAGTCGTTGTTCTATGGCCGTGGCACGCTCGTGAGCCACATAGAGCGAGAGTGAACCAGGCATACGGACATGCATCTCGATGGCAATATTGTTGCCGATGCGACGAGTTCGCAGATTGTGAATCTCGCAAACTCCCTGCACCTCGGTAGCAGTCTTCACGATGTCGGCTTCTTCTGCATCTGAGAGGCTGGCATCAGTAAGTTCCTTCACGCTCTGCATCACCAACGACCAGGCTGCCTTGATGATGAAGATGCTCACCACTATAGCTGCCAAAGGGTCGAGCACTGCCCAGTGGCTGCCCAAGAGGATGGCGCCGCCAACACCCATCATCGTACCGATACTCGACAGGGCGTCGCTGCGATGATGCCAGGCATTGGCAACCACAGCCTCAGAGTGAAACTTGCGCCCCACGCGAACCGTAAACTGATAAGCCCACTCCTTCATCACGATGCTCACCACTGCTGCCACAAGGGCTACGATACCTGGCTGCTGAAGCTTTTCGCCTAAGAAGGCGTGATAGGTCTTGACAAGCCCCGACCAGCAAATCATCACACCCACTACGAAGAGCGAAATGCCGATGATGGCTGTGGCAAGCGTCTCGTATTTGCCATGCCCATAATCATGGTCTTTATCCTTCGGCTTATTGCCCAGTTTTACGAATACCAGTACCACCACATCGGTAGCGAAGTCCGTGAGCGAATGGATGGCATCGGCTATCATGGCGGCAGAATGCCCCAAGATGCCTGCGGCAAACTTCAGCACGAGCAACAGCACATTGATAATGCTGCCTGCTATAGTCACCTTGTAAACTGATCTTAATCTCTGTTTCTCATCCATCATTACTTTCATGTTTTTGTATAATTGGGCGGCAAAGATAGCTTATTTTTGTGTAAACGGAAAAGATAAGAGATTAAAAAAGATAAAAAAAGAAGAGTTCAGCTCAGAAGTTAAGAAGTTAAGTTTCGCAAGTAAGCCCCACACGCCCTGAACCAACGGTCACCGGCGCGTAGCG
>OIXA01006270.1_pt1 | contig 10088 bp, 7 predicted proteins | sample 1587721 | NCBI WGS metagenome assembly OIXA01 (sample SAMEA3888900, study PRJEB22519) | human gut metagenome | biome: human gut; feature: human-associated habitat; material: faeces | place: Denmark | collected 2013 | reverse complement strand
TGAACCACCATAGATCAACAAAGGATTGAAAGCCGTTCCTCCGGGTTTCTGAGCGATAGCCATACCGGCAGACCTTGCCAAACGGTTACAGTTGCCTTCGATATAACTTTCCATGGTATAGGAAGGATTCAACTGGGAATCTATCTGAATCTGATTGGAAGCCCGTTCAAACGGGTTCTTCAGCGTACTGTGACCGGTCTGATCCAGATAAACCGTGCTGCTTGCAGGCTTCCTTACCGGATTAGAAGCTAAAGTCGTTGTCAGTGGCTCAGAAGGTTTACTTCTCTCCACCACAACCGAATAAGCCAATTTTGCATTGGGGCCGATTACCGCTTTCAAAGCACTCTTCAGAATATCGATGTACTCCCCTTCCAAAACTTCATATACATAAGCACTGGCAACCTGAATTGTCAGTACATCATCTTTAAAACGAACAGCACGTATCGGCTCAAAAAGCGTCTTAAACTTTTCAGGCAATACTTGCTTTTGAATCAAAGACAAACATTTCAACCAAATATTCTTACCTTCCTTTTCCATAGTCTATTGTTAGTCAGGTGTTTCTTACTTTTCACAACCCGCCTCTTTTCAGCATGCTAAATTCCATAAAAAAAAATCATAAAAAAAATGGGATTTTACTTGGTTATATTCAAAAAAAGCTTATCAACTAAGAACCAAGACATTAAATATAACAATCTGATAACAAATATATTACACTCCATCAAAATCATTTATTTTTATTAAAATACCTATACCCCATTTATCATATTCAAAAGTTAAAAAAAGGAGAGTACCCAACCTAATCGTTTCAGCTTAAAGGAAAAGTTTCTCGCAACATATTAACATAACAAACATATTATACACATCATTATGTTAATAATCACCACAACGGCAACGCTCCTATTTAGAATGATTCAAATTAATATTTTATTGAATTTTAACAATAAATGATTGTTTAAAGATTTTATTAACATCTTTCAGATCTTTCTCCGCTTGTTTCAAATTCTTATAAGTTTGGATCAAATAAAGATATTTCCCGTTTTTACGCATTTCCCTTAAATCGGGATATTTCCGGTATAATTCGGAATCCAAGGCCAAGGGTTCCTCCGATTCCGCAATCACGATCCCATAAGTATCCTGGGTCGATTTACCGGAAGAAAAGTCGAACAAAGATAGATTCACAAAGCGTTTTGGATTTTGCCGGAATTCGGTCAGTAATTTATTGAGATTTTCACTCACTGCCGTCAGATTATAATACAAATCACGGTCATTCACCACTCCCCCTAGTGTACCTTTCCCCCGGTTGATCTTCATGACAATGGAATCGGTCTGTGCCAAAACACTATTCAAATAACGAACGGTATTAGCCAGATTAACCGCTTTAAGCGAATCGCTGATCCCGGTAATATTATCCAGGCTACGGGTTATATTCGCATTACTGTTTTCCAGGTTTCCGGTTATGCTATTGATATTCTCGAGAATTTTAGAAATCCGGGAGGACTCGTTGGCCAGCAAATCGTTCAAAGTACCGGAAGCATGCTCTACGTTATCCAGTGTGCGGCTGACACTTTTCAAGGACCCCCGGATATTTCCATTGGCATCTTCACTAAAAATCTCCTGCAAAGCCATCAATACCGTATCCAAGGAGACCATTACCGTCTCGGCTTTCTTCTTCAAGGGTTCCAATTGTTTGTTCAGTTGTTCCATGATACCCAATTCCAATTCCGTTCTCAAGGTATCCCCGCTCTGGGCATAAGTCGTTGCATCTCCGGGGATGAGGTTGATGGCTTTCGAGCCCATCAAGTCGGCGCTACGGATAGCAGCAATGGTATTGGAAGATATCTGCAATTTTTTTCCCACGGTAAACTGTACCAATACCTTATCGTACCGTTCACCGGTAAACTGTATGGCACTGACCTGTCCGACACTATATCCCCGATAGATTACACTACTGGAAACTTTCAATCCATCCACCCGGTCATAAATACCATAAAACACATTATTCCGGTCGAACAATGCTTTCGCTTTCAAAAAATTAATTCCCCAGATCAATATAACAACAGCAACAATTGCTGTTAATGCCAGTTTCACTTCTCTTTTAACCTTCATTCCCATAACATCTTATATCTTACTACTTTTTATTTTTCCGACTCCAATTTTCTGGCTTCTGCCACAGTAATTACTTTATTATTATATATCGCAATGATGAAACAATCTTTCACTTTACGCTTTACGGAAGAAAGTTTTTTCTTCACTACATCTAATTCCTTATCCTTAGCCACATAATAACGATAGCGTCCTCCGGAATTTATTTCCTCCACCTTCTCGCCTGTACAAAGCTTTGCAGGAGTTTTGACTTTCGAAGGAACAGAAGCCACCTGAATAGCATAAAACAATTCGTTTTTTCCGGATTCGGCAACTTGCGTTTTTTGTACTTCTGCAGCCTTTACGGGCTGATTTCCATCCGATGCCACTACCGGTCCGGGTTGTCCGGAGCGGTTCACGCTACTTTTTTTCTCTACTTGTCGTTTATAAGTTTCAATTCCTTTAAAAATAGCAGTAGCGATCTTCGTTTGTCCGGCCTGCGACATTAAAAATTTCTCATCTTCCCGGTTAGAGATAAAACCCGATTCGACAAGGATGGCAGGCATTGTTGCATCTTTCAGTACCAGATAACCGGCTTGTCTGACCCCCCGGTCTTTATGATTGGTCGCTTTGACCATCTCTTCTTGTACGGCACCGGCCAGTTCCAGGCTTTTTTCCTGATGGATATTCTGCATCAAACTAAAAATAATATAAGACTCGGGACTTGTCGGATCGAATCCGGCATAATTCTTTTCATAATCCTTTTCATGCCTGATTACAGCGTTTTCTTTCATCGCCACTTCCAGATTTTCCTTGTTTCGGGTAGATCCCAGCACATAAGTCTCCAGTCCCCGCACAGAAGGAGTTTTACAGGAATTGATATGAATAGAAATAAAAAGATCGGCTTTACAGTCGTTGGCGATCTTGCCCCGTTTATTCAGCTCTACAGGCACGTCTTTCGTCCGGGTATACACCACCCGAATATCCGGATAGCGTTCCGAGATCATCTTTCCAAGCTTTAAAGCAATTCCCAAAGTGAGGTGTTTTTCCTGAGTAAGGGCACCGATTGCCCCGGGATCGCCTTCTTTATTAGCAAATCCACCATGACCGGCATCAATACAAATACATTTGATTTTTCCCGATTCTTTCTGAGCCATAGATTCATATGCGGAAAATATTACCAGTAACCAAAACAATATTCCGGTAAGTCCGTATCGAATTATCATGATATTTAAAACTTTTTAAAAAGAATGCTAGCTATTAACAATCAATATTTCTTACATTTGCAAACCGAATCCAAGGACCGGAATGCGTTTATTCATCACAAAAATAGTATAATAAATTGCAACTAAGAGCAAATATACTTCAATTTCTTACGATTTGCATCATTTTTATGATGGCAGCATGTTCCGTAGCATCACGGTCTTCACATGCCCGGAAAGATATTGCCGCCAGCGAAACGCAAGAAAAGACAGCAGCGGGAAAGCAGCAAGAATCAGCACAACCAGATTCGACGGTTCAAGATAAAACTCCCGGGCCGGTGATTAAAGAAGTCCACCACCCGGTCAAACGTCCGGCATCGGTCAGAGACAGTTTATCTGCTGCCGATTCGGCTTTAATGGCTCCCCGTCCAACTGTGTCGGATTCTCTACTTGCAATAGTCAATATCGGAGTTGCAACCGATTCGACTCCCCGTCCGACTGTGTCGGATTCTCTACAGGTACAATCCGATACACTCCAAACGGATAGTACGAAAACAGAGAAACCTCTTTTTAAAGATGTAGTAGAATACAATGCAGCCGATTCGATCATTCTGGATGTTCCCAATAAAAAAACTTTCTTATATAAAAATGCCTTTGTCAAATATCTGACGACGGAATTAAAAGCCGACTACATCGAATTAGATATGGAAAACAGCCTGGCTTATGCTTCCGGTCTTCCTGACAGTAGCGGTACGATCGTCGGCAAACCCAAATTCAAGGACGGTAGCCAGGAATTCGAAAGTCTGGATCTCAAATATAATTTCAAGACAGAAAAAGGATTTGTCAAAGAGATCATCACCCAACAAGGCGAAGGTTACGTCCAGGGAAAGCTGACCAAGAAAATGTCGGATTCGGTATATTGTATCAAAGACGGCTGGTATACCACTTGTGACAAACACGATCATCCGCACTTCTACGTACGGTTGAGCAAGGCCAAAATGATCCGGGACAAAAAGGTCGTTTCGGGATTTGCCAATCTTTACATCGAAGATGTACCTCTCCCTCTGGCTATCCCGTTCGGATTCTTCCCGATCACCAAAAAAGGAACCTCGGGAATTATTATGCCTACTTACGGTGAAGAACGTATGCGGGGATTCAACTTGCGGGACGGAGGTTACTACTGGTTTATCAACGATTATGTAGACCTCACGGTTACCGGTACGATCTATACCAATGGGTCGTGGGGCCTCAACGTAGGTTCGAATTACAGAAAAAGGTATAAATTCAGCGGTAATTTCGATTTCTCGATGAGCCGGAACCATACCAGTGAAAAAGGAACTCCGGACTATACCCAGTCCAAAGACTGGTCCATCCGCTGGCAACATTCCCAAGATCCCAAAGCCAACCCTTATACGACATTTTCTGCTTCGGTAGATATGTCTTCTGCAACAAACAACTATTATAACGCCAACAATATCAATGATATAGCCAACCAACGTAAACAATCCAGTATTTCCTGGAGCAAAAAGTGGCCCGACCGTCCGTTCAATATCACAGCCAGTTTTACCCACAACCAGAACAGCCGTGACTCCTCGATCTCACTTTCTTTTCCGAACCTGAACTTCCGGGTATCCCAGGTATATCCTTTTCGGCGTAAAGAACGTGCAGGTAAATTAAAATGGTATGAGAATATCGGTTTTACCTACAATGCAGAGTTACGTAACAGTATTCAGACCAAGGAATCCGAACTGGGAAAATCTTTCCAGAATATGGCCCGGGACTGGCAAAATGGTTTTAAACATTCTATTCCATTGAGTACCAGCATCAATATTGTAAAAGACCTATCCCTTTCTCCCTCGTTCACTTATAACGGTGTAGCCTATCTAAGTTCGATCCGTAAAGGCGACTGGGTAGCCGATTCTACGATGCCGGGAGGGGGTTATATCCCTGTCGATACGGTATATGGCCTGCATTACGCCCACAATTACAACGCAAGTCTGTCTCTTTCTTACAACCCGACGATTTACGGTATGTATCAATTCTTACCGACTAGCAAAATCTTTGCCATCCGGCATGTCATCCGCCCCAGTGCCAGCGTATCGTATACCCCTAAAATCGGTGTACCTAAAAGTAAATACTGGAAAACTTACACAGATTCACAAGGTAACGATCAGGAATATTCTATATTCGACAACAAGTTATACGGAACCCCTTCCGGTGCCGAAGAATCGGGGAGCCTGAGCCTGAGCCTCGACAACAACCTGGAAATGAAAGTCCGGAACGACAAAGATACCACCGGCAAGGAAGAGTATAAGAAAATAAAACTATTGGAGAGCTTTCGTTTACAATCCAGTTATAATTTCTTTGCCGATTCTATGCGCTGGTCGGTGATTCAGTTATCGGCCCGGACCAAAGTATTCAATGAAAAAGTCAACATTAACCTGACCGGAACGTTAGACCCTTATGCCATCAATGCCAATGCCGTCAGAATCAACAGGTACAATGGAGGTATCGGACGTCTGACCCGCGTATCGGCTTCTTCGGGCATACAATTCTCTTCGGACAACGGGAAAAACAAAGAGGAAAAGAACGATAGACTGAACGGTCATTATGATGAATATATGGATTTCGATGTTCCCTGGAGTATCAGTCTGGACTATACGTTCAGTTATTCGAAGAATTATTCGCGCAATACCGCTCCCGGAGCCAAAAAACCTTTGAGCAGCAATACCATTTCGCAGATGGTGCGTATCAACGGCAACTTTTCCCTGACCCCGAAATGGAAGATCGGCTACAGCACCGGCTACGACTTCCAGCAGAAAGAAGTGACGGCTACCAGTTTCAACCTCACCCGCGACCTGCATTGCTGGGAAATGACCTTTTCCTGTATTCCCTTCGGCACTCACCAGTCCTACAATTTCCAGATCAACGTCCGTTCCAGTCTGTTGAAAGACCTGAAACTAACGAAGCGGGACTCCTGGTACGACAGGAGGTAAGCACACCCGGCACACCCGCTCAGCAATGTGCCGGTCAGCAACCGCAAGTCGCGCCGATTTTTTTCTGCCTTTGTCAAAAAAATTCTCCTTACCGGACAATATTGATATGAAAACGTACATTTCTGATATTTGTTTTCCTACCCCTATTCTATTTTTGCAGAGGTAAACCGAACAATTATGAGGGAAATAATATTCATATCTATACTCTGCGGAATGCTGAATTTCGTGGCTTGTCAAAAAAAAGTGACCGATTATCCGATCCAACCCGTAAATTTCACCCAAGTCCATTTAGCGGATTCTTTTTGGAGTCCTAAACTGAGTATAAATCGCGAAGTATCCATCCCGACGGCTTTTCACCAATGTGAAATCAACGGCCGTCTGGACAATTTCGCTCTTGCCGCAGGTCTGAAAACCGGAGAACACCAGGGAGATTTTCCCTTTGACGACACCGACATTTACAAAGTAGTCGAAGGAGCTTCCTACGTGCTGGCAGTGCAATATGACCCACAGCTCGACCATTATCTCGACAGTGTCATCCACCTGATAGCAGCAGCCCAGGAACCGGACGGTTATCTTTACACTTGCCGTATCAATCGTTGTGACCGCCTTCAGCGCTGGATGGGCAGCCGTCGCTGGGAGAAAGTCAATACAACTGCGGACATTTATACGAAGCCGCCACGGCTCATTATTATGCTACCGGTAAACGTCATTTACTTGACGTCGCGATAAAGAATGCCGACCTGGTATGTCAGGTTTTCGGAACAGATTCAGGACAGATCCATCAGCCCTCGGGGCATCCCATTGTCGAGATGGGGCTTGTTAAAATGTACCGGGTGACCGGTAATCCCAAATACCTGGAAAAAGCGAAGTATTTTTGTGAGGAAGCGGGACGTTTCTCCGATGGGCGCCCTGCCAATCCGTATAGCCAGGACCACAAACCGATCAAGGAACAAGACGAGGCTGTAGGACACGCCGTACGGTTCGGTTACCTGTATTCGGGTGTCGCAGATGTCGCCGCCTTGTGCCAGGATCAAGGATTCATCGAAGCTTCAAAACGGCTATGGAACAATATCACCGACCGGAAATTATATATCACAGGAGGTATCGGAGCCAGAGCCTGGGGAGAAGGATTCGGGGAAAATTACGAACTTCCGAACATGACTTCCTATTGTGAAACTTGTGCCTCTATCTCCAATGTCTACTGGAACTACCGTCTGTTTTTACTAACCGGGGAATCGAAATATTACGATGTGCTCGAACGTGCCTTATACAATGGAGTCATTTCGGGAGTCTCTCTCGATGGGAAACGTTATTTTTACGACAATCCTTTGATGTCGGACGGTAGTCATGACCGGAGCGAATGGTTCGGTTGTTCCTGTTGTCCTTCCAATATCACCCGCTTTATGCCGTCCATTCCGGGTTATGTGTATGCCGTCCGAGGGAATACTCTTTTCGTCAATCTATACATAGGCAACGAAGGTCAAATAACTCTGGACGGCCAATCAGTCCGTATCAAACAGGAAACCCGTTATCCCTGGGAAGGCCGGATCAAGCTGACTTTGGATCACTCTCCTGCTTCTTCGTTTACTCTGGCTTTGCGTATTCCCGGTTGGGTACAACAGCAACCTCTTCCCGGCACCCTATATACCTATCTCGACAAAGATACAACAAGTTATACCATCAGCCTGAACGGAAAAACGGTAAAACCGGAAGTCCGGAACGGTTATGCCCTTCTCCGAGGCGACTGGAAGGGTAACGATCAAATCGTCCTGAATTTACCGATGCATGTCAGAAAAGTAATCGCCGACCCACAAGTTATCGACGATCGTAACAAATATGCTCTAATGTACGGTCCGATAGTATATTGTATCGAAGCCAACGATCATGACGGTTACGCTTTGGATCTGTTTACAGAGGAAGATACTCCGTTCAGTCCGGAGTTTAAGTCCGATTTGCTTCACGGTGTCATGACCTTAAAAGGCCAGGGATATCATTTACTTTCCGACGGCCATACGACTCTGCCAACCTCCGTGACGGCCATTCCTTATTATGCCTGGGACAACCGCGGAGCCAACGAAATGAATGTATGGATCCCTTATACCCGCGAGGCCAGCATTCCACGCCGCACAGAAACCCTGGCTTCACAAGCACAGGCTTCTGTTTCGATCCCTTACGGAGGATACGGTTTGAACGACCGGTTCGAACCCCGCAATTCGGCGGATAAATCGATGCAGTTTCACAATTGGTGGCAATGCTTTGGCACAGAAGAATGGGCTCAATACGAATGGGACCAACCGATGACTCTCACCGAAGCATCCGTATATTGGTTGGAATTAGGACATTACGATATCGATTTCCAACTCCCGGTCTCCTGGCGTCTCGAATACAAAGCCGGCGAGAAATGGCTGCCGGTAAAAAATACCGATCCTTACGAAATCGCTAAAGATAAATATTGTACAGTCCACTTCCAGCCCGTCAGAACCAAAGCTCTGAGATTAACCGCCCAGTTACAGGAAGGCAAATCAGCCGGAATATTGGAATGGAAAGTAAGGTAAAGTCTCTTAAAACTTAAACTTTACTTTTACCAACAGAGGGTTGCTATCTTCCGGGATCCGGAGATGAGTTTTCTGAATAATAGCTCTTTTTAAAAGATCCTGCCGATTCAGTAAGATTTCATCCCAGTCCCGGTAATCGTTATAGATACCATAAAAAAAGTCTTTATCGGCCCCCACAATCATGAACATCCCGTCGGCATCATCTCCTTTTCTCTCCCAGGTAATCGTTTTGCTATTTTTAAAAGAGTGGATACAATAACAATCGGTTGCCTCAGGTCCGCAATACGAGAAATAGAAGTAATCCCGGGTATCGTAAATATAGACCGGCATTTTATAATAATCAGAACGGAGATAAGTTTGCAGATCCGATGAATACCGGTTTTTTATCGTCTCTTTCCCAAAATCGATTTTCACCCGGGGTACCGGCAAACTATCCGAAAGATAATAACAGATATTATCACTATCCTGAGGCCGGAGAATATATCGATTATCGCTAGCCTGGGTTATCAGAGCTATATTCAGGCCATAGTCTTTACGAGGCAGAAATTTTTGCAGGATTCGCCCCTGTTCGTCATAACGATACAAACAATAGAAATCTTCCGAAAAATTATTCTCGTCCATTTGCGGGCAATAATACAAAAAAGCCGAATGACCGGGTCCACTCGCTATCGCATCGAAGCCATTACATATCTCTGGAAGCTCCAGTGTCGTTTTCCGGATAAACCGTCCGGTCTCCGTACTATATTTCACGATCTCACATCCTCCCAAAATCCATAATTCCCGGGCATCCTGGCTGAGGCATACATCATCGATAGTAAGGTATTCTTCGGGGCCACGGCCATTCTTTCCGATTTGAAATAAAAACTTTCCTTCAGGACTGAACATGAACATGCTGGCAGTACTTTTAATCAGGACATTTCCGTTAGGCAAAAGCAGTATTTTTCCCACCAGTCCGATCAACGCTTTCCCGGTAGTCTCCAAAGGAACAACTTCAACCGAATCGATATACGGCAACAGGTCGTTCACCGCATTTCCTGCACTCAAGGGAGTTATTATTTCCTGTTCAACCGAAACCGGTTTACTCTGATTTCCGCACCCGGCAAGAAACAGGAAGAAAGAAAAGAAGAAAAAAGATTCTAATTTTAGCATAGACATAAGGTTCTCTTTTTCAACAAAGATAATAAAAAAAGGTTTATAAACCTTAAACAAGCAAGAAGTAATTTTAAGTACCTTACGCACTAATTCTATTTAGG
>OIXA01006265.1_pt1 | contig 10095 bp, 7 predicted proteins | sample 1587721 | NCBI WGS metagenome assembly OIXA01 (sample SAMEA3888900, study PRJEB22519) | human gut metagenome | biome: human gut; feature: human-associated habitat; material: faeces | place: Denmark | collected 2013 | reverse complement strand
TGGTTCTTTTCTTGGTTTTCCACCTTGCCGAGGATACTTTTTTGCGCATTTGTTAATTTTATCATAAATAACAAATTTTCTATCCATATCCGTATTTGGCAATTGAAAATCAATAGAAATATTCAATTTACATCCTAATATTTTCATAGCATTTTGTGCACCGGATAATTCTTCTTCCACCTTACCGGATTTATATGAAATAAATTGACCACCAACTTTTAGGAATGGCGTACAGTATTCTAACAGAGTAGACATGTTAGCCACAGCCCTTGAAACAACATAATCAAATTGTTCTCTATATTCCTTTTGTTTTGCAAAATCTTCCGCTCTTCCATGAATTGCTGTAATCTTCTCAAGTCCAAGTGCTTCTATCACTTCATTTAAGAATTTAATACGCTTATTTAAAGAATCCAGTAACACAATCTCTAATTCTGGAAATGCGATCTTTAATGGAATTCCTGGAAATCCCGCACCTGTTCCAATATCAAGAATTTTTTGACCAGTTAAAGAAACTCCACTCTTGATCAATGCAAGACTATCAGCAAAGTGTTTATCGATCACTTCATTCTTCTCTGTGATTGCTGTCAGATTCATCACTTTATTCTTCTCAACAAGCATCCCATAGTATGTTTCAAACTGCTCTAACTGATGATCGCTCAATTTAATTCCAAATGCAGCTGCTTTTTCTCTTAATCTCTCCATCTATTATCTCCTATGGTGCATCTGTTCCAGATAAATCAGTAATACAGAAATATCCGCTGGTGATACTCCTGAAATTCTAGATGCCTGTCCGATGGAAGATGGGCGGATCTTTGATAACTTTTGTTTCGCTTCAATTCGTAAGCTTCCAACATCTTCGTAATCAATATCTTCCGGAATTCTCTTCTTTTCCATCTTCTTAAACTGTTTTACCTGTGACAGCTGGCGTTTGATATATCCTTCATATTTAATATTAATATTTACCTGTTCCTGAACATCCAGATCATACTCTGGTCTCTCTGGATCGATTGGTGCCAAATCCATATAAGTAAGCTCCGGTCGACGGATCAGTTCTGTCATTTTAGCAGATGATTTTAATGTTGTACTTCCAAGCTCTTCAAGTAATGACTGCACATTTTTAGACGCACCCACATTAATATCCTCTAGTCGTTTCATCTCATCTTCAATCTGCTGTTCTTTTACTAATAATTTATCATATCTTTCCTGACTGATCAGTCCTGCTTCATATCCGATCTTGGTCAGACGAAGATCGGCATTATCCTGACGAAGCAACAATCGATATTCTGCTCTTGATGTCATCATACGATATGGTTCCTGTGTTTCTTTTGTTACCAGATCGTCGATCAAAACTCCAATATAAGCCTGTGAACGATCTAAAATAATTGGATCTTTTTCTTGCAGTTTGCGTGCAGCATTGATACCTGCCATCAGACCTTGTGCTGCTGCCTCTTCATATCCTGAGCTTCCATTAAACTGTCCCCCAGAAAATAAACCATCAATCTCTTTAAATTCCAGAGATGCTTTTAACTGTGTCGCATCAATACAATCATACTCAATTGCGTAAGCATTTCTCACGATCTTGGCATTCTCAAGTCCTGGAACACTGTGATACATCTTATACTGTACATCTTCCGGCAACGAGCTTGACATACCACCAACATACATCTCATTCGTGTACTCGCCCTCTGGCTCAATAAATACCTGATGTCTATTCTTATCTGGGAATTTCACAATCTTATCTTCGATCGATGGGCAGTATCTAGGTCCTGTTCCTTCAATTGCACCAGAAAATAACGGTGATCTGTGAATATTTTCTTTAATGATTTCATGTGTTTCTTCCGTCGTATAAGTTAACCAACAGGAAATCTGATCTCTCTTAATATCTTCTTCCTTATTTGTAAAACTGAATGGAACAATTCTCTCGTCTCCAAACTGTTCTGCCATCTTAGAAAAATCAATCGTATTCTTATCAATTCTGGCTGGTGTCCCTGTCTTAAATCGTCTCATGGAGATTCCATGACTCTTCAAGGAATCTGTCAGGTAATTTGCTGCCTGAAGTCCATTTGGTCCTGTATGATTGCTGACTTCTCCATAAATACAGCGCGCCTTTAAATATGTTCCTGTCGTTAAGACAACAGCTTTTGCATAGTAAACAGCTCCTGAATATGTCTTAACACCTTTGATTTTCCCATCTTCAACAAGAATCTCTGTAACTTCGCCCTGACGAAGTGTAAGATTTGGTGTATTTCCCATCACCTGTGTCATGGAAATAGAATACATCTTCTTATCTGCCTGTGCTCTTAAAGAATGCACTGCCGGCCCTTTCGATTTATTCAACATCTTAGACTGTAGATAAGTCTTATCAATATTTTTACCCATCTCACCGCCCAATGCATCAATTTCTTTTACCAGATGTCCTTTGGAACTTCCTCCAATATTAGGATTACATGGCATCAATGCAACACTATCCATGCTTACTGTAAAACAAATCGTTTCAAATCCCATTCTGGCTGCTGCAAGTGCAGCTTCGCATCCGGCATGACCTGCACCTACAACAATAATATCATATTTTTCTTCTAAATTATTCATCTTTATTTACCCATACAAAATTCTGCAAAAATCTCATTTACCAGATCTTCTCCCACAGATTCTCCTGTGATAAATCCTAAATGCTCATATGCATCCAAAAGATCAATGGAGAAGAAGTCTTCCGGCATTCCATCTTCAATACTCTGCAACACCATAGCAAGACTCTTTAAAGCTTCACTTACTTCTGTTTTATGTCTCATGTTCGTCAAATAAATCTCATCATTAAAGGATACATGTCCTTCAAAGAAAATATCCTGGATCAGCTGATACAATTCTTCAATTCCAGTCTGCTCTTTGGCTGAAATCTGCACAATCTGCTCAAATCCTTTTTCTTTGAGATCTGATACCTTCACCACCTGATCAAGATCTGCTTTGTTTAATAATACGATCGTCTGCTTATCTTCAATCAGCTCCATAATCTCTTCATCATCTTTTGTTAATGGATCTGAAGTATCCACAACATATAATACAAGATCCGCTTTTGTCAACAAATCTTTTGCTTTATCCACACCAATCTTCTCAATGAGATCATTCGTATCTCTGATTCCTGCTGTGTCAATGATATTCAACGGAATCCCTTTAATCTGAATAGATTCTTCTAACGTATCTCTTGTTGTTCCTGCAATATCTGTGACGATCGCTCGTTCTTCTCCAAGTAATACATTTAACACAGATGATTTTCCAGCATTCGGTTTCCCAACGATAACTGTCTGAATTCCCTCTTTCAGAATTCTTCCATTATCAGCATTTTCCAAAAATTCATTTAACTGATTTATGATCACTTCGACTTGATCTTTCAATTCATCTGAAAATCCGTCCACACTGTAATGTTCCGGATCATCTAATGCAGATTCAATAAACGCCACACTGTGAATGATCTGTTTTCGAATCTCTGTGATCTTCTTTCCTAACGCACCCTCTAACTGCTTTAAAGATGTACTCATTGCAAATTCATTCTTGGACTGAATTAGATCCATAACTGCTTCAGCCTCAGAAAGATCGATCCTTCCATTCAAAAATGCTCTCTTTGTAAACTCTCCCGGCTCAGCTGGCGTTGCTCCTGCCTTAAATACTGCTTCCAAAACCTTCTTCATAACAACCACACCACCGTGGCAGTTAATCTCAACAACATCTTCTGCTGTATAAGAATGAGGTCCTTTCATAACTAATACAATACATTCATCTAGTAATGTGCTTTCATCATAGACATGTCCATAATGTGCCGTATATGTCTTTACATCTTTGATCTTCTTATCTTTTTTCTTCGGTTTAAATACTTTTTCAATAATATCAAGTGCCTCATCTCCACTGATCCTGATAATTCCAATCCCACTGTTAGTCATTGGAGTGGCAATTGCTGCAATCGTATTTGATTTCATATAATATACCTCAAAAAAGGGCTGCCTAAATTAAGGCAGCCCTATATCTTATTTTTTAAGCATAACAACAACTTTACGATAAGGATCCTTACCTTCGCTCTTTGTGATCACTTCTGGATCTCTCTGCAATGCAGAATGGATGATTCTACGCTCATTTGGATTCATTGGTTCTAAGTAAATAGGTTTCTTATTCTTCTTTACTTTATAAGCAATGCTTCCAGCTAATTTCTCTAAAGTCTGCTGTCTTCTTTCTCTATAATTTTCTGTATCAAGCTTGATCTTTACAAAAGAATCGCTTTCTTTATTCACATAAAGACTTATAAGATACTGCAGGGCATCCAGTGTCTGTCCGTGCTTACCGATCAATGCACCCATCTTCTCTCCAGATACATTGATGTTTAATACGTTATCTCTGCGGTTGTAGTAAAGATTCAACTTTGGATCAAGTCCCATTGCTCTTAATACTTCATCTAAATACTTCTCTGTATCTTTGACGATCTGATCAATGTTTTCTGGTGTCTTATTTTTTCTTGGTTCCTTTACAGGAACTTCATCTTTCACCTTTGGACTCTTCTTAGGCTGACGATTTGATTTCTCATCGACCTTCTTTGATGGCTTTTTCTCAGCTTTTTTCTTTGGTTGTTCCTTTTCTATTGTCTGAGACTTCATAACTTCTGTCTCTTTTTCTTCTTCTTTAATTTCAATGATCACAGGTTTCTTAAATAACCCTAAAAATCCATTACTACCTGAATCGATCACTGTATACTTGAGGTCTGTACTTGGAATTCCTAACTCCATTGCAGCATTCATAACTGCATCAGATTCAGTTTTACCAGTAAATCTCTTTGCTGACATCCTTATTTACCTCCCTTGTTTTTATTGAGTGCATTTGCTTTTGAAGCAATTCCTCCTTTAGAATTTCCTGAATATTCAATATTCTGTGTTGATTTCAGGTTTGCACTCTTCTTGATATTAGAATCTGCTCCTTGCTGTCCCTGCTGTTCTGCTTGCATTCCTAACATCTTTTCATATAGAGAAGGTCCTTTTTTCTTTTTCTTCTTTGCAGCCTTCTCACGGCTCTTTTCAATAATCTTATCCATATCAGCATGATCATAATGATAATTAAAAGCGACCTGCTGGATATACTGGAATAATGCACTTGCTGACCAGTAAAGACCGATACCGATCGGTAATGAAATACACATTACAAATGACATTAAAGGCATTGTGTACATCATACTTTTTGTCATTCCTGCTCCTGGTGTGCTGTCATCCATTTGTGTTGTAGACATAGATGTCTTTGCACTTAAGAACTGGAAGATAAAAGATAATACTGGAATGATCAATAATGGTGTTAATCTGAATCCTGGTGCTGAATTTAAATCCATACCTAAGAATAAGTTTGGTTTAAATTGTACATCTCTTGCAATCTGAGGAATATAAGTATTAACACCACGAATTACATAATACAGTGCCATGATGATCGGAAACTGAATTAATGTTGGTAAACATCCACCTGTTGGACTTGAACCATATTTTGCATAAACCTTCTGCATCTCTTCCTGCTGTTTCATCATAGATGCCTGGTCTCTTTTATTACGATATTTTTTTGTAATCTTATTAATCTCTGGCTGCATATGCTGATTGATCTTCATAGATCTCTGCTGTTTCATAGTAACAGGTAATAAGATCAATTTAGAAACCAATGTAAATAAAATAATACATAAACCGACATTATAGATTCCCATTGCAGCTAATCCATCATAGATTGCTCGAATGATCCAACCAAAAATAATTACAAACGGAGCTAAGATTCCTCCGTTACCCGTGCTCTGCTGGGCTTGTGCCAATAACATCATTTTTTGCACCTTTTTCCTTTCCTTACTTCCGGAACAGGGTCATATCCGCCTTTTGAAAATGGATTACATCTTAATATTCTAAAAATTGCCAAAAGACTTCCTTTGACAACCCCGTGTTTCTCCAATGCTTCTATGGCATATTCCGAACAAGTCGGAACATATATACATGTTCCTCTTCCCTTTAATCTCGATAAATATTTTCTGTAAAACCTGATAATGGATATTAAAATCTTCTTCAATTGTAATCAACTCTTCTTCAGATGATGCAAATCTATCAAATGTAGAAATGCACTTTCAATTGTATGGTAATTCTGTCCTTTTGCAGTTTGTCTTGCAATTACTACCATATCATATCCTGTTTTCAAATTATCCTGATTCAAACGATAGCTTTCACGAATTAAGCGTGTAGTTCTGTGTCTGACTACACTATTTCCTACTTTTTTACTTACTGATATTCCCAGACGGTTATATTCTAGATCATTCTTCCTATAATAAAGGACCAAGTACCTGTTGGCTTTGGAGTTTCCTTCATTATATACCATCTGGAATTCTCTGTTATTTCTTAATGAATGATAATTCTTCATGGTTCTCTTCCTTATTAATAGAGAAAAGAAAAGGTCACATCTCTGCGACCTAAGCTGATAATTTATTTCTTCCTTTTGCTCTTCTGCTCTTCAGAACTTTTCTTCCGTTTGCAGTGCTCATTCTTTTTCTAAATCCATGAACCTTAGATCTCTGTCTTTTCTTTGGCTGAAATGTCATTTTCATGCTAAAACACCTCCTTAACAAAATTTTATGATTATATATCTGAATAATATATTCGTAAAAACATCACTCCTATTATAGACAGAGAAACGCCAAAAAGTCAAGTAAATTCTAAGCTTTTTTCACTTTCTTATAGAATTTCATATATATTGTGTTTTACGCACAAGTTATCCACAATTTGTAGATAACTTGTGTATAACTTGGTGATAAAATGTGAATTACAAACACAGTATTTGTCAAATTCCTTTGTTTTTTCTCGTTTTTTGACATGTGTATAATGTGGAACAACTTATCCACAATATGTGGGCAACTTTTATTTTTCGATTGAAAAAAGAAATTTTTTGTTATACACTATATGCATAGTGCCGTATTATGCACATTTATAAAAATATGATTTAGAAAGGGATTTATGTTATCCATGAAAAACGAAATTGAAAAAATTTGGGATGATGTATTAGTCAAGCTTGAGCAAGAGCATGACGTCTCCAGTGCTGCGATCAATGCCTGGATTAAGCCATTACATATCAAAGATGTCCAGTCAAATAAGATCATTCTGTCTCTGGATGCAAAATACGATGAGCGGGGTATTCAGTTTATCAAGAAAAAAATGTACGATTTTTATATTTCCCTTGCTATTTCTGATCTGACAGGAAAGAAATACGATATCGAGTTCGAACTTGAAAAAGAAGGAGAAAAACCACAAGAAACTCCTGCTGCTGCACCTGAACATGATAATAATAACTTAAATCCCCGCTATACTTTTGATACATTCGTAATCGGCGACAATAACCGCATGGCACATGCCGCAAGTATTGCTGTTGCGGAAGCTCCAGCGGAAGCCTATAATCCGCTGTTTTTATATGGAGGTGCTGGTCTTGGAAAAACTCATTTAATGCACTCCATTGCACATTATATTATTGAACACAACAGTTCTTTAAATGTTTTATATGTAACAAGTGAAGACTTTACAAACGAAGTCATCAATTCAATTCAACATAAAAAACAAGAAGAATTGCGCAGCAAATACCGCAATATCGATGTTTTATTGGTCGATGATATTCAGTTTGTTATTGGTAAAGAAAGTACTCAGCAGGAATTTTTCCATACTTTTAATGCACTTTATAACTCTAAAAAACAGATCATTCTTTCTTCTGATAAACCTCCAAAAGAACTGGATGTTTTAGAAGAGAGACTTCGAAGCCGTTTCAGCTGGGGACTACCTGTTGATATTCAGCCTCCAAACTATGAAACAAAGGTTGCGATCCTTAGAAAACGCGCGGAATTAGACAATATTTATATTGATGATGAGATTTTTGACTATATTGCTACCCATATTAAGTCTAATATCCGTGATCTGGAAGGTGCCTTAAACAAGATCAAAGTTTATTCTAAATTAAATAAGAAACCGATCGACCTTGAATTATCAAAAATCGCCCTTCAGGATCTGATCGACAACAAGACAAAACAAGCTATTACACCTGAATTGATCATGCAAACAGTTGCAGAACATTTTAATATTCAGACAAGTGATATCATTTCCAAAAAAAGAAGTCATGATATCGCCTATCCACGCCAGATTTGTATGTATTTATGCAAGAAAATGACGGATCAGTCTCTTGTTAAGATTGGTGAGATCATTGGAAAACGTGATCATTCTACTGTCATTCATGGCATTGAAAAAATTGAAAAAGACTTAGACAAAGACCCTGAATTAAGCAAGGTTATTGATGTTATTACCAAAAAAATGGATTAATTTTTATTTTTTCCACATTTTTTCGATAGTTATCCACATTTTCCGTGGATAACCTGTGGATATCCTGTGTATTAGTATTTTTGCTGATTTTGGCGATGTTGATAAATCTATGATTATCCTCTGATTTTCATCAGGTTTTAAACATTTTATCAACCCTTATAACCCTTTATACTTAGCGGTTTTTTAAGGTTATCCCCAAATCCACAGCTACTACGACTATTACTACGACTTTTATTTATTTATTTAACAACAATCTGACACCGAAAGGAGTTATACACATTTATGAAAATCATATGTACAAAATCTGATTTAGTGCATGCTGTTTCTATTGTTTCCAAAGCAGTATCAAACAACACTACGCTTCCCATCTTAAAATGTATTTTAATTGAAGCTAGTACAGGAAATATTAAATTAACAGCGAATGATATGGAACTTGGAATTGAAACTACCATTGATGGACAGATTCATCAGCCTGGTAAAATTGCAATTGAAGCAAAACTTTTTTCTGAAATCGTTAGAAAATTACCGGATAATGACATAACAATAGAAACAGATGATCAGTACAAAGCAACGATTACTTGTGAAAAAGCATGTTTTCAGATTATGGGACAAGAAGGTGAAGAATTTCCTTCTTTACCAGAGATTGAAAAAAATCAAAGTATCACTTTATCCCAGTTTTCTTTAAAAGAAGTGATTCGTCAAACAATTTTTTCGATTTCGGATAATGAAAATACGAAATTAATGACGGGTGAATTATTTGAAGTAAAAGATGACCAATTAAGTGTTGTATCTTTAGATGGACATCGAATTTCCATCAGACATATTGAATTAAAAGATCATTATGATCCGTTTAAAGTTGTCGTTCCTGGGAAAACTTTACAAGAAATTGTGAAGATCATTTCTGGAGAAATGGATGAAAATGTTTCAATTTATGTAACTTCAAAACATATTTTATTTGAATTTGATAATACAAGAGTTGTTTCAAGATTGCTGGAAGGGGAATATTATAAGATAAGCCAGATGTTATCTAGTGATTATGAAACAAAGATTACAATTAACAAAAAAGAATTTTTAAATTGTATCGACAGAGCGAGTCTTTTGATTCGTGAATCTGATAAAAAACCAATTATTATCGATATTGCTGACCATTCATTAAAATTAAATATTAATTCTTTCTTTGGATCTATGGAAGAAGAAATTCTGATCCAAAAAGAAGGAAGAGATCTGTTAATTGGCTTTAATCCAAAGTTTTTGATGGATGTTCTTCGAGTGATCGATGATGAAGAAATTAATATTTATCTGGTAAATCCGAAGGCTCCCTGCTTTATCCGGGACGACAAGGAAACTTACACCTATCTCATTCTGCCGGTAAACTTTACAGCTTAAGGGAGGAAAATCATGAATACAATTGCAATCAAAGATGAATTTATCAAGCTGGGACAGGCACTGAAGCTGGCCGGTTTATGTGAGTCCGGCGTAGAAGCAAAATTCGCCGTACAGGAGGGACAGGTACTGGTCAATGGCGTAACAGAGACCCAGCGAGGAAAGAAACTCCATCCGGGAGACACCTTTACCTACGAAGGAAAGACGGTAACGGTTCTGGAAAAAAAGTAAGGCTGGTGCCGAATGGTAATCGAATCGATCAAACTGGAAAATTTTAGAAATTATGAGACGCTGGAGCTTACGCTGGATCCCGGCACCAATATTTTTACGGGGAAAATGCCCAGGGAAAGACAAATATCCTGGAGTC
>OIXA01006260.1_pt1 | contig 10102 bp, 9 predicted proteins | sample 1587721 | NCBI WGS metagenome assembly OIXA01 (sample SAMEA3888900, study PRJEB22519) | human gut metagenome | biome: human gut; feature: human-associated habitat; material: faeces | place: Denmark | collected 2013 | reverse complement strand
CAGAAACTTGAGAAGCCTGCGATCGGGGGAGGGTGCCGAGGCCCCTCTCCTTTTTTATTTGGAACATTTTGCAGCGAGGTACATATGAGCAAAAATATTTCCGCTTATATTTAAAGCTATTCTATTTTCTGCGATTTCTCCGAACTATTCAACCCATCCACCCAATTAAACAAAATCACAATTGGCATGTATACTACAATCATAAAAAAAGAAATTTTCATACTAAATTTTTTCATAGACCAGGCGGGTATACTTCACATGTACCGGCTTCCTCTTTGTAATGGAAAAAGTATTGCAGTGAAGTAAATAAATCAGTATCATGTATTTATACACGCAAATAACGGAAAAGATATAGAATACAAATGGGATATAAGTATATTCATCATATGGAAATATCTTAGGCTGAGAAAATCTATGGCATTGCGATTGTTAAAGAGATGTAAATGGTGGTATAATCATGACATGGATTCAAAAAGAAATGGAGAGAAAAATATAAAGGAAATATAATGGAACGTAATTTTTCATTTGATGATGCAAAAAATCTTATACATCGCCATAAAAGACTTCAGGCAAGGTTAATTGATTTTATGAATGCTGACAAGCGTTACATGGATATGGTAAGTGATATTTCAGGACGTTATATTACTACTGAAGTGCTTAAAGAACTGCGTAATATTCCTGTTGAGGAACTAAATCGTGATAAGCTTGGCATCAGAGTCAAGTCGCTAAGACAGAATGGATTTAGTACATACGAGGATATTTTTGCAGCATCTGTATATCAATTATCTGCTATCAAGGGAATCAGTGATGACGGAGCTAACACCATAAAAAATATGGTTCATGATACATATTCTGCTGTTAAAAAATCCACCAAGCTCAAGCTAAGCTTTGATAACCGGACTAAAGAAACAACAAGGCTTGTTACAGCTGTTTCTCAATATCTCAGAGCAAGACAAGTGGCTGATTTAAGCACAAAACTGTATGACGTGAGCAGCATGTATATATCCAATGCGATAAACGATGTTGAGCCTGCAACAACAGTATTTAAATGGTTGTTTTCTTCTAAAGATAAAAAGAATAAAGCTGTTAATAGCTATAATTACCTGCAGCAAAAGCTAAATGATAGTTACGGAAATGAAGTTAACCGTCTTGGCGAAGAATATAGGAACCTGGATTATTATTCTGAAAATGATGTATGGGCTGATTTTCAGAAAGATCCGATTAAGTATATTAATACTATCGAGCAGATTGTTCCGGGACTTTTAGGAAATGATGACAGTGTTTATGGGCTGCCGGAGGATCTGGCCAGAGAAGTACAGGATGAATGTTTCTTCCCGGATGGTCTGCTTTGCAGCTTGAGAAGATACCAGGAATGGGGTGTGAAATATATTCTTCATCAGGGAAGAGTCCTGCTTGGTGATGAAATGGGACTTGGAAAAACTATTCAGGCCATTGCCGCTATGGTATCTTTACGCAATACCGGAGCTACGCATTTTGTTGTGTTGTGTCCTGCCAGTGTAATAATCAACTGGTGCAGGGAAATCGGAAAATTTAGCAAGCTAAGAGCAATAAAGGTACATGGTTCGAGCAGATTGTCAGCCCTTGATGAGTGGATTCGTATGGGAGGGGTTGCTGTTACCACATATGAGACTACTGCTTATTTTAAACTGCCGGATGATTTTAAGTTTTCAATGCTCGTGGTTGATGAGGCTCATTATATTAAGAACCCAGACGCAAACCGCTCAATTAACACCAGAGCAATATGCGCCCATGCTCAAAGACTTCTGTTTATGACAGGTACGGCATTGGAAAATAATGTAGATGAGATGGTAAATCTGATAGACATTTTAAGACCGGATATTGCAAAACAAATATCGCGTATGAAAATGTTATCGTCGGCTCCTCAGTTTCGTGAAAAAGTAGCAACAGTTTATTACAGAAGAAAGAGAGAAGATGTTTTAACAGAGCTTCCCGAGCTTCTTGAAAATGAAGAGTGGTGTCAGTTATGTGCCGAAGAAGAACAGGCATATGAAGAAGCTGTTTTAAGCAGAAATTATAATGCTGCCAGAAGGGTTTCATGGAATGTTTCAGATTTGAAAAACTCATGCAAGGCAAATAGAATGCTTGAGATAATTGAAGAGGCAAAATCAGAAGATAGAAAAATAATCGTATTTTCGTTTTATCTTGATACGATTAAGAAGATATCAGATTTACTGGGAGAGCAGTGTATGGAACCTATTAATGGCTCTATTTCACCATCTAAAAGACAGGAGATTATTGATAAATTTGATAAGGCACCTGCCGGACAAGTTTTAGCTGCTCAGATTATTGCCGGTGGAACCGGACTTAATATTCAATCGGCCAGTGTAGTTATACTTTGTGAGCCACAGCTTAAGCCTTCGATAGAGAATCAGGCCATTTCCAGAGCATATCGTATGGGACAGGCACGAAATGTTATTGTATATAGACTATTGTGTGATAATACAATCGATGAGAAAATCACAGATTTGCTTTCCGAGAAACAGGCAGTATTTGATGCGTTTGCAGATAAATCTGTTGCTGCAGAGAATGTCGAGATAGACACTACATCATTGAGCGATATTATTCAGGAAGAAATTGACCGTATAAAGAATAAAGCAGAGAATATCGTTGATGATAAAGAAATAACACTTAAGTAAATGAAAGGCAGATTGGAGTATTACAGATGAATACAGCACCATTCAGAGATTTATGTAACATACCAGATAGCGGGAATGATAAAAAGTGGGATTATCATGAGCAGATGGCAAAGTATCAGATGGATGATTCAGAAATCAGCCAAAAAAAGGAAATGACAAGACTGCTGATGAATGCGATAGATGATTACAATGCCGGAAAAGTGGCTCCGGACACGATAGGAGCAGATTATTTTTTCCTTGACCAGTTCATGACCTATGAAATGGAGTATGACTTTGTTGCGATAGAGATGGACTTTTTAGAGCATTGCAGGGAAAGACTTGATGAGTTTAACAAAGTTGGATGGTATGGTGATGAAGAGCATATTAACTATGGACCAGGGCTTTCAGTGAAAAAGAGGATAATGCGCCTGATATACAATGGAGCTAAGCTTAGGGATGAGTATTGTCTTGCACTGATTAAGTACCTTTATAAGCTGTACCACAAGAAGGAGTACAACAGAATCAAGAGATTCAGCAGGATTTCAGCAAGAGAAATTCTGGATGTGGTGAATGACAATGAAGATGGTTCACTGGATTCAGCTATTGGTCGTGTACTCGGCATGTGCCATTTCATGAATATAAAAGAGGACGAAATGTGTATTATACTATACCATGCTCTGAATGAACACCGAATAACCTGGCTTCAATACATAGACGATGATGACATTGGCATTGACGTACTGAATCTGGACAAGGAGCTGATTAAGGAATGTTCGGCCCAGATAGACAAATGGTATAATGACTGCCTTTTGGAAGATAAACACAGGAACGGTCTGGAGGCGTATTTCGAGGTGGATGATTTTGTGGAAATGTGCCTGCAGAGGAGCGGTTATAAGAGTGACTATGCATATCTTTGCAATGAAATAGGCTATAATGCAAAAACTGAGATGCGAGATGCACTTATGCTGCTTAAGACTCGTAATCCTGAAAGAGAATATACATATGAGGAAGTGCAGCATTATGCGGCAGTGTATAATTTGGTAGAGGCGCTCACCGATGCAGCGGACGTTCTTGAGGAGCAGGTGGCATATCTCACAGGCGAGGATTTGGCAGAAGACATGATTGATGATGCTTTATTTGACGCAAAAAACATTGTCCTGCACGGGCAGACAAAGAAAAAGCATGGGGAGCAGAATGTAATCACAAATATTGCTCCTGTAAGCACCGGAGATGTGTGTAGTGAAGAATACCTGAAGGAGATAGCTGATCTGCGCAGAAAACTAAACGAAAAAGAGCAGGAGAATAAGGCGCTAGTCCAACAGTGCCGCCAGCTTAAAAAAGAACAGTTACAGTCAGAGAGCCTTATTTCAAAGTATGAATCAGAACGGGATGAGCTGATAGCCCTGAGAAATTTTGTATACAGGCTTGAAAACAGCACTTTGGATGATGATACAGAAGGCATCAGTCTGGATGAAATGAAGGATGCGCTTGTGGAAAAGCACATAGTTATTATTGGAGGACATGTCACCTGGGTAAATAAACTTAAGAAGCTATTTCCGGAATGGAAGTATATTGACACCAATGCATACAAGACTGTTGATGGCAAAATGCTTGACGGAAAGGACATGGTATATTTCTTCACGGACTACATGAATCATATCAGCTACACAAAGTTTATAGCGGCTGTCAGAGAACGGAAGATACCATTTGGGTATCTGGCAGGCACGAATATCGAAAATACGGTAAGACAGATATATGATAGTGCTCTTTGAAGCACTTATAAAATTGCATTATAATAATGGTGCAGAAGGATTTTTTTGTGGATGTTATCATGACATGGATTCAAAAAGAAATGGAGAGCTTTTATGAAAAAAATTAAAAAATGTGGATTTGTTTTGATTGTTTGCTTAGTTTCCGTGATTATAGTTGGAGTTTATTTTATAAATCAAAACTGGACAATTAGATATGCTTCTGTATTTGACGGATTTTTCGGAAAGGGCAATTGGAAGTGTATTGATGAAGAGAAAAAGGATAGCCTTATTTACGATGAATATGAAATAAACAATATCTATCCGGAGCTGTCAGAGAATGTTCCGGGAAAATTCCATAATTGGTATATTTTGTATGATGATGGTCAAAATGAATCAATCTGGCATATCACAGATCATGTTTATAAAATAAACAATGATAAGTATAGCATTATCAATCATAATCGATTATCGGCTAAGCAGGCATTGACAATGGAATTGATGGATATTTCATTTGACGTAATAGGGGACAATATAAAAAGTGACATTATAGAAGAATATCTTCCCCAAGCTGAATCGGATTGTATAGAAGTCGGCATATCCTACGAGGGTGGTAATCCCAAGCCTGAATTTTATGATAAACTGTTGAAAGAAAGCTGGTTCAAATGCAACGAAGTCTCTGCAGAACGTTACCTGTCAATGGACACTGCTGATTTTTATATAGATATCAAAGCATATGATTATCGGATAAAAAAGAGAACTACAATCATTTTTTTCTCTTTCGTTTCGAACAAAAGATACAGAAAAAGATCATTTAATGAACAGTTTGGAAACGATTGAACAGGGATTGCGTGATAAATATGGAGAACATGCTTCATATAAAATTTACTTTGACGATTTTCATCAGGCAGAGCACAAGGCACAATGATATTTATTACATTTTTTATTTAGGGCTGGCAATGGCATCAGCGGGAATTATTTTTACAAGAAATTATTTATTTTACAGTCAGTTGATTGAGAAGAGAGATGGATTAAAAAAGGGATAATTCTAATTGCAAGAAAAAGTGGTTTGTAATATAATGAGAAAAGCAATTTTTACTTTATTTTGACAAATATAACATGTCTATACAAGGAAGGAGGGTGTGATATTTGTATTTAGAAAAGATTTATATAGAGAATTATAAAGCAATTGAAAAAATGGATATAGACTTAAAACCAGGAGTGAATCTGATTATTGGCGATAATGGAGCAGGAAAAACGTCTGTCCTTGAGGGTATTGCGGTAGCTCTTGGAGGTTTGTTTGTCAACGTAGCAGGTGTTAGTACTAAGAATATTGTAAAAGATGATGTACGTATGAGTATAAAGCCTATAGGGGATTCTTCAACAGCGATTGAATACTATGAACCTGTATTAGCCGGCTGTACACTTCATATAACGGAAGAACAGAATTTTACGTGGAACAGAATCAAGGAAGAAGTATCTGCCACCCATACCAAGATTGACGATAAGAACGTGTGTGTATGGATGAAAAAGCTTACAAATAATTCAGATTCTGTTTTGCCATTGATTAGTTTTCAAAGTGCTGCCAGAGCATGGAGAGTAAGAAGAGGAGACTTTGGAAACGAGCTAAAGAAGAAAATAGACGATAGACGATGTGGGTATATCGGATGCCTTGATTCTTCTATGGATGTAAAATCTATTCAGCAGTGGTGTCTAAAACAGGAAGTGGTGCGCTCAAATAAAGGAACAGTGCGCGAATATGAAATGTTTAAGAATATTGTGGCTTCGTTTATGAAAGAAATTAATGAACTGAACGAGGCACCTTCAATTTACTATTCTCTGCAGTTTACAGAGCTGGTTTACAAGAATGATAAGACAGAGATGCCCCTTTCAAAACTGAGTGCCGGCTATCAGTCTCTATTGTGGATGGTTATGGATCTGGCGTATCGAGTATGTATGCTTAATCCGGAATTAGAAAGTAGAGAACAGATTACGGGTATTGTGCTTATAGATGAAATTGATTTACATCTTCATCCAAAATGGCAGTGGAATGTAATTGACGCATTGCAAAAAACATTTTCAGGGGTTCAATTTATCATTGCAACTCATTCTCCAATTGTTATATCTGCATCAAAACAAGCAAATCTGATTCTGTTAGATGATTCACAGGATATAAGCTATCTACCGGATTGTTATGGATATGAAGTAGAGGATGTACTGCGTTATCGTCAGGAGAGTGTATCAAGACCAAAGAAGGTGAAAATGCTTGTCGATGAGATAGAGAATGCAATCGATGATATTGAATTTGATAAAGCTGATGCTGCATTGGAAAGATTAAAAAATGTGCTGGGTGAAGATAATTCAGAGTACAAGAAGATGGCAGGATGTATTTCAGATGCGAAGTTTATAGAGGAGTGCTGATATGCTGTATATAGAAAAAGAAGGTTTGCCAAATGATATAAACAGTAAGATCATAGAGTTGAGCAAAAGTGAGAAATGGAAAAGCATTAGCGAAGACGACACTACAGCAATCCGCAACGCCTTCGACAATGATTTTCCTAAGAATGAAGCGAAAGAGATTTTACTTCATGAACAGCATGGAATCTGTGCTTATTGTATGAGACGTATCCGTATGGATAATCATTCCAGAGTGGAGCATCTTGTACCATTGAGCAAAAACAAGGACATGGCAATTGATTATAACAATATGCTTGGAGTATGCGATGGTGGTGAGAAAGTAACTGGGAATCAAGGGCATATTCTTTGCTGTGATGCACATAAGAAAGAGACTGAGATCATGATTAGTCCTCTTAATAAGGTACAGATGAATAAGATTGCATACGATTCTGAAGGCAAAATCTATACGAAACCGAAAGATGAAGATATGGAAAGGGATATAAATGAAGTTCTCTTGTTGAATGGTATTCAGAAAAAGGATGGTACGGTAAGAGATACATCTACAGAGCTGTTAAAGGGCAGAAAAGACGCCTATGACAGAGCAAGGAAGATGATGGTTGCCTTGAATATAAAAGGAAAATGTACATCAGCAACGCTTAAAAAGATAATGGATGAACTATATAACAGAGAAGAAAGAGACGAGTTTGTAGGTGTTCAACTCTATTATTTCAAAAAGCATTACAATTCGTTGATTCGCAGAGGTATGTAGTATCTGATTTAGGAATAACAGTAGTGATTATTGAACACTATCGGACACTTTTTTACTTAATTACGGGGCAAATCAAATTCGGTATAAAGCGGTTTGATTTGCCCTCGTTTTTTAGTTCGATATTGCAGAGTATCACTCCACAGACACGCAGTACGAACAAGTCTATAATTCCTTGATTTTTTCATTCATTTTTCTGACATCATTGCGATAGTGAAGCATGAAGCCTCCCCAAATTATAAATGCCAAAGCTATTTGAAATATGGCTGCAATAATTCCGTGAATGATAGAACTTGTTCCTCCTATCCATCCGACAGTATATGCGACGATTGTATAAATAATACAGCCTGTTCCCATGTGAATAATTATTTTAAAAGGCATTGGAAGATTGTCTTTGTGATAAATCATTGTCGGAAGTCCAAAACCCAGACCTACAATTATGCATCCGATAACCATTTTGGAAAATTGGTAATTATCTAAACTGAAATTACCGTCATAGGCGATGTCAAATACCATTCCTGTAACGCAGAAAACGGTTAATGCTATACCAATGCTGGTTATAGTGTTTTTAATCAAATTTTTCATAGTTTCTCTCATTTTTATCCTCCTATAATCCCAGATATTTTTTAAACTCAGGCAGATATTTTCTTGATACGTAATCCTTACATCCGTTTTTTAGTTTCAAAAGAAGAGTGCCGCTAAAACCAGCCTCGACATTGCTCATATAAGACAGATTGACCAAAGTTGATTTTGAAATTTGCATAAATCCGGCACCAAGCTGCTGTTGCATTTCGTACAGTCTTTTTCGGCAACGGTAGCGGTGTTCTTTGCCATAAATAATAGTATCCTTGTTTTCTACCCTTACCATGTATATTTCTTTTGGCTGTAAAATGACAATATCATTTTCGTTTTGTAAAGCTGTAATTGGGCTTTCATTTGAACCGAATATATCAAGGGTATGCTGGATGTTGTCAGTGATTTTATCTGCATATATGATGGCATATGGTTCGCTATATTCAGGTGAAAGTTCAATACTTACCTTCATGTAAAATCCTCCTTTCTTTTTTGTGAGTTAATCATACAATATTTCATATATAATGTCTCGCATTTGGATGTAAGTGGCGAAAAAACATGTGTAAGATGCGTTAAAGGAGGATAATCCTGATAAGTTCCGCTATCGGAAGATATGTGAGTCTGCACACCGTACGGCACAATCAACATTTGACATGTTGGAAGTTTTAGTGATTAATATTTCTTTAATTTTGTCAGCATACTATTTACATAGTACAAATAGTAATGTACTTTAAAAAAGTACAGGACAGTACAAATAATCAGAAAGAGATATGATAACCATGAAGAAGAAATTAATTGCAATAATAGTTGGAATGATGCTTTGTGCAGAGCTGTTGGGCGGTTGTGGTAATAAAAATATAAACAAGGATAATATTACCACGGATACTGCCGAGGAGTCGAAACAGCAGGATTCGAATAAAAAACAGGAGCTGCCAACTGCAACATATATGGGTGGAAGCAATACCATTACTGAGGTGTGCGATGAGCTTGGTTCAGCCGGGGCATCGCATGTAGATACCTTTAAAGAATGGGTGACCGATTTTGCGGATTCTGCCGGGAAGAATGCAAAGCTGAAGGATACCTGGTCAGATGCATATAAAATGAAAGCAGATACTGTTAAATGTATGGATGGCTGGGAGAAAAAGCATGACTATTCAGATGCAGATTGCAGAATGACAGCTTTTCTTTTGCTGGATGGACTGCTTCACGCACAGTCAACGGAAGATAGCTATAGTGGCACATATTTAATGTTTGATACGGAAGCAATAGATAATGTAGACAGGTATGAAATCATAAGGCAGAATAAAGACATGTTTACTACATTATACGGAGAAAAGAGCATTACGGATGATAAACATCCTGAAAAAACATTCTCTGACAACTGGAAAAAGTATGGATTTCAAATAGACAGTAATCGTATTTCACTTATTAGTATAGCAATATATGATCCGGATTCTGATGCTATGTTCGTGGGACATACAGGTGTATTGATAAAGTACAGTGACTATTATTTGTTTGTAGAAAAAATAGCATTTGAGCAGCCATATCAGGCAACAAAGGTGAATAATATGGATGAACTATTAAGTATTCTTTCACTAAGACCTGAGTATTTCGGAGAAGAGAAAGAGGCTGGACCATTTGTATATAATAATGGAGACTATGTTGGAACATTAGAATTGCAAGGATAAATCGGAAAATGAAGTTAAAGAATAAAAAAAGCAGAAATATAATAGGTATTATACAAAGCTGTCTCATCTTTGCATTGGTTATTCTTGTTATTTTTATGATGATACAGATTAACCGGCTGCAAGGAACGGCAAGGGTAATAAATTACGCAGGTCTGGTACGTGGAGCGACACAACGCGAAGTGAAATTAGAGATTGCAGGATCAGAAAATGATGAGTTGATTGAATATCTGGATGATATTCTGAGCGGATTAAAATACCAGGATGGACATTATG
>OIXA01006243.1_pt1 | contig 10125 bp, 8 predicted proteins | sample 1587721 | NCBI WGS metagenome assembly OIXA01 (sample SAMEA3888900, study PRJEB22519) | human gut metagenome | biome: human gut; feature: human-associated habitat; material: faeces | place: Denmark | collected 2013 | reverse complement strand
TACGCGGCCGCAATCGTGACGTATGACAATCTCGATACATTCGGCTTGCCGAGAGGGAAGCTGTTCGAATATGCATCCCGCAACCTCAAATCGGATATACGGATCGGCTTCACCGGCACAACGGGGCAGCTCGCTATGTTGGAGATCGGTAGGCTGAGCGGGGGAGTGGGAGGCGCCTCGGCGCTGCTCTTGTCATCGGTATGGGAGAGTGCCGCCAAATTATTCGGCACGGAGAAGATCATATTCTTCGCATTGAGTAACTGCGAGCTCATGGCGGTAGTTGCGGAAGAGCGGATAATTCATGCCTTGAAATCCGGCCTCTTCGATGCGGCAAGGGAATCAGTCCCAGTTGAAGAGTATTTTCCGAAAAGCATTTACGGGCTCGTGCCGGATAAATCGGGCTATAGTCTGCATCGGTTTTGAAAGGCGCGATATACCTTGGACACTCGAACATACGGTTGCCTTTCGGATGCTATAGTGCTATAATACTAGCATATTGCATTAACGGAAGGAGGATACGTATGGAGGAAAATAGCTTTCAGGTCGCTTTGCGCTCGGCCCTGTCTGAGCTGAAGGACGGGTCGATGGTCGAGTTGAGCGAGCGTGACCCCGGCTTCCGACAAAGTGAGATGGAAGAGCATCTTGCGGAGCAGGATTGGCTCAAGATCTCTCATGAGATTCCGCAGGAGCTTCGGGATGTGACGGATCGCTTTATCCGCGTCCATGCCTGCAACCAGGTCGATACGGCTTATCTTGCCGGTATGCGTGACATGATGAAGATCGCGGCGGCATTCGGGCTCTATGAGATCGATCCCGACGATGTCTTGCCGACGCGGCAGAGAAAGTAGACAAACTACCTATACTATGCTATAGTAATATTGTTTTTCAAAGATTCCTTCGGGAGTCACCTTGTTGGTCGGTATTCCTATCTACCGGCATCAGCCTATTTTTATAAAGGAAAAAGAAGAAGATTGCGGCCTCTCTCCGCAGCCTTCTTCTTTTTTTATTCGCAAGCGCTTGCGAATTTTAACGGGTGGATTCATCTTTCATTTGCGATGAAAGATGAGGCTTTTTCATTTCTTGAATAGAGCGCATGTATTCTTTTCTTTGTTCAACCTATGGATTAGTGGCAGAGGAGACCTGCTTGTTTCCGCGGTTGCAAATACAAAGATGGTTTTGTATAATAGTATCAGAGGCGAGCTTAGAGTAGTATTCGGGGAACTGGATCCCGGCCAAACGCTCTAGGTCTCGCCCTTTTTCTTTGTCTTAATATTCACGTTTGAAAACGGCTTATAGTAAAAAAGAGGGGCAGATAAAACTCCATCTGCCCCTCTTTCAATATCCGCTACGACCGGGCGCTCATGACGCCGTCGTAGCCGCTCCAAGGCCAATCGACGTAGACCGTCGTGTTGCCCTTGATGGTCGCCGAGAGGATCGGGGACCCGCTGGCGGCCGCGGTAGCGTATACACCGGGCGTGCTGGACACGCAGCGTGTCTTCCCGGCATCCTCGCACCAAGCGGACCACGGACCGGCAAACGTCAGCTTCGTCCCATACTTAACGACCTCGTCCTGTGGGTACAGGGCTGCCAGATCAAGCGCGGTGCTAAGGTCGGCGTCCGTCGACCAGTTATACGAGGTGTCCAGCACGCTGCTGCGGGTGGTCGTATCGTATTTCACCGAGCAAGGGTTGTAACCGTACAGCTTCAACGAACTATCGAGTGCCTGCGGCTCATACGGTTGCGTGTACTCCGGGTCCGTGTACCAGCAGACCAGGTCGAGGCAGTTGTCTTTCTGGCCGGCGGCGGTGGCATCGGGATTCACCTGATAGGTCGTTCCCATCTTGTACTCTTCCTCGAAACACGGATCGGTTTCACCGTCGACATAATAGAACACCTTGATACCGACAGGGACTGGAGGAGTCGGCGGTACGGGCAGAGCTTCCAGACCCTTTGAACTGTCGCCCTGATATGCATCGACGATCATCTTGTGCCCATCGAACCCCGACATGTCGTCGAGGTTGAGCGCGAGCATCGCCTGTGCTGTGAGATAGCCACCCGAATGGGAGTTTTCCGGGATAAACGAATTGTCCTCGGCGAACTCTCGTGCCAGCTTGGCACCGCGCGGCTTCGGGATGGCGAATACCTGGATACACTTGATGGCTCCCTTGCTGCCGGATGCATCATCCGAGCCGCACAGCTCCGCATCATCCTGAGAACCGCCGTTGGAGTGGAAACGCTCCGTCCAGCCCCGTCCATAGATGAAGGCGCGATAGGCGATATCGTATTCCTTGGCGATATCTCCCTCAAGCCAGATCTTGATACCGGTAATGCGGTTGCTAACGCCACCCTTGCCAAGTTCCTCGCCGTCGCGGCAGACATCAGACCAAGAGAAATCGCCTGAATTTTCAATGCCCATGCATCCGGCGTAGCAGATTGCTCCAAAGTCGGCGTTGTTCTCGATGAAACCGCTACCGTACTTGATCCTCAGCTTGAAGGCCTCGACGAAGAAGTTAGTGTCGCGAACGGGGTATCCCGCGCCGGCATAGGCGTCACGCCAGATCTGATCGCCGCAATTTGCAAGATGGCACCAGCTGCTTAACGTAAAGGCTTCGGGATACTTGTTTTCGGCAAACGGGCTTTCCCTCTCGTCTTTCATCCAGTACCAACGGTACAGGTATTTCACCGAACCGGTGCCGCCCTGATCGTAGGGCGTGCACGTCTTTGACGGGTCGATGACAGAGATTGTCTTGCCGGGCTCGACACGCTCGGCATCGAGCGAGATCGTGCCCTTGAAGAACACTTCCTCGATACGCCACTTGTGCGCTTCATTCGACCATTCGGAACCGTTATTACCGTCGGAATGTAGCCGGACAATGGTTCCTTCGGCGGTCTTGCCGTCGGTTTGGTCGAAGGCAAAACCGGACGCATCGCTGATAATGTTGTACCTGCCGTTCTTGTCGACACTCTTTGTGACCCAGAATCGACCGTCGATGGTATTGTCATCCCCGTAGAGCTGGAGCGTTTGAACGGAAGAAGGAGCAGTGCGGTTTCGGGCGGCTTGCTCTAGATAGCTTCTTCCTCCCGACGCATTGAGCACACGACTGAAACCTTTCACATGGGCCGGGAAGATGGTGAATGTGATACCGCCTCGTTCGTCCATCGCGCCGAGGCCCATGACGAAATTGCGCTGCGTATAATTCGTTCCGCTTCCGTCCGCACCGCAAAGATGAACGAGCGTGCCGGAGGACTGTCTTGCGGCATCGACATCCAGACATTGATATCCACTCTTGACGGCATCCGGAACGATCGCGACGATCTTGCCGAACAGGGACATGTCCTGGTCGAGGGTAATTTTATCGATTTTTGCGTGGATATCACTGCCCATGAAGGTATCAGGGGAATTTGTATATCCACTAAGAAAAACTCTGTCAGGTGTAGTCCAGTTATTGACGCCTCCGCACATGACGTTATAAACATAAACTCCAAGGCCGAAATAGGCGTCTTGAAGACCATTGTTTCGCTTATAGAGGTATGTCGGAGAGTTGTATCCCCAATCGGCCCAATCAGTAATACTCCACCAACTTCGCTTTCCGTCGCCGAGGTTTTCGTTTGAGAAAGCGAAGTATTCATTATCTTCCCAGTCAGTTTTTTGGCAACTGCCGGCGATTCCAAGATTGCTCACCCAAAAATGGAGATAGTTATCTTTATATTTGGAAAACCAGATTCGATGACCGGTTGAAGTGTTTACATCGCCGCATTTTGCCTGGACGTGAACCTTAAAAATATCATAGAGCTCATCCGTGAAAATCGATTCGACGTATACCCTGAAGGAGAGGCAAAGCCATTGACTTGCATTCCAACTATATCCGACCTGCCACCACCAGGTCTTAGATGCAACACCGATATAGTTCCCACCATGATGGACAACAGATCCATTTCCTGAACCGAACCAACCTCTTTCGTTCGGAGGATTTCCGCCCGGACAGGTTGCTCCGAACGCTAACTTGGGCATCATGAGCAATGCCAACGCCGCTGCGCCGGCTTCGAGTACACGGCGGCGGGAGAGTGCCCTATCATCACTTTCAGCCGAATTATCCTGTGGGATGAGTTCCGCATTGACGTGGGCGATCTTGTTACTTTTTTCCATTGGATCGTTCAACTCCCTATTCGGCATAACCGGTTTCTTCGTAGTTATCTTGAACGCACAATTTTAATGTGTAGAGGGCAAGGCAGATGGTATCGCAGAGCTGGATTACAACTGGCTCAGTGCTCATATGGGAAGCCGGAAGTAAAAAATAGATAGTTGCGACGATACCAGCCGCAAGTGCAACCTTATAGTTATTTTTGCAAAACGCAATGGCTGCGAGGACGAGAATGATTACTGGAATTGCCGGTTGCAGGACAGACCAGACAGAATGCGAAAGTGCAATGTACCTGATAGAAGTTACCAAATTGCCTACAGCGTCCGGCACGGGCGCCACGCTCGCCACGACCGCTGCAAACCCAAAAGCTTCCGCTGAGATAGGGATGTCTTTCACCCCGTTTTTAATCTTATCTAGCATGAAATTCCCTAACCTACTTGAACGTTTATAGTTATCGAAAATTATAGCGCGGCAGACTGTAAAAAGTTACCGGTATGTCCGGGATTATGGTGGGAAAAAGAAAGCAGCCGGGGTGCAAATCTGCACCCCGGCTGCTTCATGTCATTAAGCTGATGCTCCCGGTTACATGATTTCCATGAGCATGCTTGCGGTTGGAATGATGAGCGGGGGAAGGATGAGGACGAGCACGGCGATCAGGAAGAAGACCAGCGGGACAGCCATCTTCGTCGAGAGCTTGTTGATCTGCGCGGTCAGCGCATCGTAACGCGCCTTGCGTGCAAGCTTTGCCTGCGATTCGAGGACGCCTGAGATCGAGGTGCCCTTTCTGGTCGCCTCGATTAACGCCGCGCAGAAATATCCCATGAGCGGTGAATCGCATCGGCGGCGCATATGGTCCAGGGCATCTACGCGGGACACGCCGAGGTGCGAGATCTCCATATCGGTACGCGCGAACTCGTCTGCCAGCGGACCGAGGGCCTTGTTCTCGGCAAGCTGCCTGAATCCACGCTCCACGAGCACGCCGGCTGAGACGGAAATGGTGAGCAGTTCAAGTGCCGGCGGCAGATAGCGATCGATCTCTTCGCCGCGCGTCTTTCCCGCATGCGACAGCCAGACTCCGCAGACCGCCCATCCGCCGACGGCGCCGATGATTCCGACTAGGAGTGCCATCGCGATTCCGTATCCGCCCACGAGGGCGGCACCGGCGAGCATGATGGCGGTGAAGATCGTGATCCCGAGGGAGATGGCACGCCAGGTCGATGGGGTTATCTTTAACCCTGCCAGGTCGAGCTTGTCCTGCAGCTCTCGGGATTCCGACAGCTTGAGCGGGATGACCTTTTCGAACGCCTCTCCGGCGCGGTCGATTGCCTCGGCGATCTTCATGCGCTGCGTCGGTTTGGCGTGCATCCCCTTACGGGCGGCGATGGACATCCTGGCGCGCGCCAGCGGCTTGCGGAAGGGCTCGCCGGCGAGAACATAAGTCATACCGCCGGCAGCGCAGGCGAACAGGAGCACGAGGAGATATTGGATATTCATTTCGATTGGCTCCTATTCCACGTCGATATCTGCCATTTTGTAGATGATGACGGAGCCCGTTGCCGCAAATAGCACTACGACGATCAGCACGGGAATGCCGAGCGGGTCCTGCGTATAGAAATCATATGCCTGAGGGATGCCGACCATGATGATTGCGAACAGGATGAGCAGCATCACGATAAGCGCCTTCATGGATGCGATCACAGATGACGTCTCCGACTCGATATGCCGACGGAGCGACAACCGGGCGTCGATGGTGTCTCCGATGCGCTCGAGCGAGTCAGCCAGCGATCCGCCAACCTCCTTGTGCGAGGCCACGGCGGCCTGCAGGAGGACAAGATCCTTGCTGCCGGTTCGTTTCGCCATGTCATCGAGCGCGGCGACGATATCGCCATCGATCTGCATCGCGCCGGCACAGGCCAGGAGCTCGGATTTCAGAGGGTCGTCTGAATTCTCCCCGACAGAGCGCAAGGCTCTTTCAATCGAGGATCCGGCACGCATGTTTTCTGCGACCATGGGAAGCGACCGGGCCAATTGCTCATCGAATCGTGCTTTACGGCTCTTTCCGCGGGAACGCACCCACAGCTCGGCAATCAGGGGTCCGATGAGGGCGAAACCGATTCCGATAAGTCCAAGGGCCATGAATCCGATGAGGGCGCCCGCTCCCGCGAGCAAGACGAGGAGGAGAATCCACGTCTTGCCGTTGACTTCGATACCGGCTTCCGCAAGACGTGGAAGGGGCGTGGGGACTTTTTTGTCCTTATCGTCCAACTCGCCGGTCCTAAGGGCAGTCGAATTCCTCACGCGACGTACATCGCCGGCAGCCGACAATCCGCAGAACAGGGAGTAGAGGCCGACGGCGATGGAAAGCAATAGGAAGAAAACGCTCAGCATCATGATGATGACGGCAGGTTCCATTACCAGACACCGCCTTCGAACCAACGGGGGTCGTACTCCGCGTCCGCGTCGAGGATCTTTTCCTTTAGACGCGCCGGCTGGTATCCAGTGGCGACATGCCTGCCGTTTTCCGGCGAGCCCTCCCAGTGGAACAGTTCGTTGCGGGTCACGTTACCGTCGGAAAAGCCCTCGACGGCTGTGATGGACTCGATACGGCGGTAGCCGCCCCTCCAGCGCTTCACCTGCACGACGACGTCGATCGCGGCACCGATCTGGCGGCGGATCGCCTCCATGGTCATGTTGCCCTGACTCTTCAGGATCATGTTCTCGATACGCGTGAATGCACCGGCGCAGTCGTTCGCATGGATCGTCGTGAGCGATCCGTCGTGACCCGTCTGCATGGCCTGAAGCATCTCGTAAGTCTCATCGTCACGGCACTCGCCGACGACGATACGGTCTGGACGCTCACGGAGTGCGCCGACCAGGAGCTCATGCATCGTAAACTCGCCCTTGCCCTCTGAGTTCGGTGGGCAGGCGACGCGGGGGATCACGATGCGCTGCTTCAGCTGCAGTTCTCGCGTATCCTCGATGGTCACGACGCGCTCGTTATAGCCGATGAAGGCGGAGAGTGCGTTCAGCATCGTGGTCTTACCGGAACCGGTGCCGCCGGAGATGATGAAGTTCGCACGGGCCTGGACGGCCGATTTGAGGAACATGTACATAGGCTCGCTCATGGCACCGCGCTCCAGCAGGTCCTCAGCGGTTAGCTTGTCCTTGCTGAATTTACGGATATTGAGCGACCAGCCGTTGGGGGAGACCTTCGGGTGGGCTGCGTGCACACGGGAGCCGTCGGCAAGGGTGGCGTCCATCTCGGGAAACGAATCGTCGCAGCGGCGGTTCGCCTCCTCGGCGATACGTCCGATAAGCCGACCGACCTCATCATGCGAGACGAGGTCGATACCGGGGCAATCGACGATCTGGCCGTCCACTTCGGCGCGGGCGACCGGCGTGATAAATGTTCCATTCGGCTCGACGCCGACGGGATCGATGAAGATCTCGGCAACCTTGGGATCGTCCTGCAAGGGCTGCAGGGGACCCAGACCGATGAAATCGTCAATGGTGCTTTTGATGATGTAGCCGATCCAGTTTTCGTCGGAGATACCGAAATCGGCGCACACTTCATGGGCGACACTGTCGATCTGGGCTGGAAGCGCCTGACGGTCGATCGCGCCGCCGTCGGCCATGGTCACGCCGAGCAGGTCGCGCATCTCCTGGCGGATGCGCTCCTTGATCCTGAAAATGGTTTCGTCTGCCATGGGCTACTCACCGCTCTCGGTGGTATCGGCAGAAGAGGGCAGGGTAAGGGTAAGGCCACCGGCGGTACGGATCTTACCTGCCTGCTCGGGCGTGACTTCGAGCGTCACGGTGCTATATCCGTCGGAGGAGCCGCTACCGGAGCTGAAGTTGCCGTCGAGGGCTGCGATGCGTACGGAGTCGGCGATGACGGTGAACCCATCGCCGCCGAGGGAGCCGTCGTTGGGCTGGATGACCTTGACCCTGTCGTTTACGCGGAGCATGCCGCCCATGCCAGACTGGGCATCGACGGAGATGGTCACGGCCTCCATGCCGTCCCCGATCGCGGCGGCAAGGGACTCAGGGTTGTCCTTACCGGCAGTCGATGCATTGGTGAGCTGGGAGCCCTTGGCGATGTACTGGGTTGCGACGCGACCGACGGGAGTCTTGGAGGAGTCGTCGATATCCTTCTTGGTGATTGCGCCGTCCGCCACCGTGCTGTTCGGGACGGAGACGAAGGCAAGGTCGCTTGCGGAGATCTCGTCGCCGGCGTGGATGGTCTTCGTGGCTGCGACGACTTCGGTGGTGCCGGAGAACGCTTCTGCGATTCGATTGTTGGCGTCGATCTCCGATACGACGGCGACACCTCCCGCGAGGACGGCGATGACAGCGAGGCCGGCGGTGACCTTCTGCAGGCGGGAGACCTTCACGGCGATCTTCTCCATGCCCGTGAGGCTCGGAGCATTGGGGGACGTGGCGCCGCGGCGGCCGGCTGCCTTCTTTTGGGCTTTCGCTGCCTTGGCTTCTTCTTTGGCCTTCTTCTCGGCCTTGCGTTCGGCACGGGACGGCTTCGATGGCTTTGCAGGCTTCTCGCGCTTCTTTTTCGGCTCCTGTTCCTCAGTAGGTTCAGAATCGGTAAAGAAGCTGGAGGACTCCATCTCGTTGACGGGAATGTACTTGTCGGTCTCCTGTGGGGGATTATACGGAAGGGGCGAGGCCTGATGGTACGCGGTTTCCGGTTCTGGCTGGGATGCGGTGGCATCCTGCGCCGGAAGCGTGGCAGTCGTGTCGGGTGCCGGCTGGCGATACGGATTCACGGCAGGGGAGGGCTGGTCGTAGACCGGATGCGGCTCGGATGCCGATGCAGCCGGGACATATGCAGGCGGATCATAGGGGGCGGGGTGCTGCACTGTAGGTGCCTGAGGGCGCTGCGGAACCGTCTCTTGAGCCTTCTCGGCAACCGTATCGGGCGTCGGTGCGGCATATGCCGGCATAGCCGGAACCTGCGGCTGATAGCAAGGTGCGGCAGCCGCGACCGGTGCCGGCTGGACGGGCGGCTGGGACATACCCGGCTGGCTGGCGGCTTGAGGTGCGGGAGACTCGGGCTGCGGAGCCTGTGCAGTCTGCGCGTCCTGCATCGCCTTGTAGGATGCGGCGTGGAGATTCGCGATCAGGGCGGCTGCATCGCCTGCCGAAAGCTCGCCTGAACGGACTTTCGCGAGGATCGCATCGGTATCGTTGGTGTCTGGCATGGTGTTCCTTTCTCGCTTTCCTGTGTAGAGATGCCGTCAGACACGCGGCATAGCAAAAGGATATCAGGCATTGGCACATGATGTCGCCTGATATCCTTTCATTTTAGCTCATTGGGAAGGCTATTTATTGTTCGTTGCCTGGTTGACGGCTGTTTTCATCTCGTCGATCACTTCTTGCGGAAGCTCTTTCGTGGACGTGTACTCCTCGTATTCAGGAGTGTCCGAACCGGCTTTGAAGGAATACTTTCCGTTACCCGAATCCGCCGGTCTCCATGCCTTTCCCGCAGTGTAGGGGACGGCATGTGCCGTGACGTGCGATCCGATGGGGATATTGAAATCTCCGAGCGAATAGGTCGCAAAGTATCCTTTCAAGGACGATTTCGTCTGGATGCCCCAGGCCCACGCGCGTTTGCTCTGGGGGACGGCCGAGGAGGGGGCTTCATAGAACCAGACCTCGACTTCGCCGTTGAACCCGTTGGCACGCAGGGACTTGACGGCCGCGGTCGCGATTGCGAGACCGGGGTCATCGGAGTTCTTCGCGACAAGGAGGTTCTGCGACGCCATGGTGGCGTCCCTGGCTGCGGAGCAGTCATTTGTCTGGGCGTTCTGCTGGTCGAGGGCTGCGGAGAGCTCGAATGCGAAGCCGAGTGCAATGAGGAGTACGAGCATGATGATGACGTTCAGGATGTTGATTGCGCCGGATTCGCTGCGGACGCGCGTCATCGCGACACCTCCATTTTCTCGGAAACCGGGACCTCCACTTTGAT
>OIXA01006240.1_pt1 | contig 10128 bp, 10 predicted proteins | sample 1587721 | NCBI WGS metagenome assembly OIXA01 (sample SAMEA3888900, study PRJEB22519) | human gut metagenome | biome: human gut; feature: human-associated habitat; material: faeces | place: Denmark | collected 2013 | reverse complement strand
AGTCGCAGATTCTGTTCCTCCAGAAGGAGCTGCTGCTGGTTATATTCCTTCAGATGAAAATAGAGAACACTGCCGCAGACAATACTTACAGAGACAAACGCCAGAAGGATATCTGCCAGCCGGTCTGCTTCCGTGGCAAAAGGAGTTACAGTGTCCGGGAAATGGTATGCAACCAGACACAGTCCCATATAAAGGAGGATCTCCAGCAGGGAAACGATTAGAGCGCGTCTTTTTTCCAGCATCAGCACGGTAAAAATAATAGCAAACACAAAGAATGCCGGCATGCCGCCACGATAACCGCCGCTGGTAAAAAACATCACCGGAAAAACGAGCAGAAAGATCACGACAATGGTGATCAGGTAGCAGCGCTGATATTTTCCACTGTAATAGGAATAAAGAAAAAGCCCTCCGGAGATTGCAACCAGCGCAAAATTGATCAGTACATTTCCCCAGGAACCGGTCCCGAGACTGAGAAAGGCCATGATCAGGCTGATCACAGTACCTCCCAAGGCGAGGATGTTGAACAGCCGGACGCGGAAATCAAGGGTGGGACTGAATAAAGAGTGAAAAATATTCCGGAGCTTCGGGTTTATATTGATAGGGATCACCTCCTGCTCTTAATGTTGGTTTGTATGTCTGCGAGCATCTTTCTTTTGGGGCTGTAATTTCCGTAACTGCTATAATTGTACCATGCTGCTGTATAGTTGTGTACACAAAAAAATACATTTAATCCCATTTTCCTATTGACATACTATGAATAGTAGGTTAATATAAGTGTCAACAAAAGAAAGGGAAGAGGCTATGAACGAATACGGCTTTAATACAGGGCTGCTCCACGGCACCAATGAGAAATATCCGCAGGGTGCCACACAGGTTCCGATCTATCAGAGCAGCGCATTCCGACATGACAGCGCGGAAGACCTGGAGAAAATTTTTGACAATAAAAAAATGGGCTTCTCCTATACAAGGATCAACAATCCTACGGTGGAGTCCTTTGAGAAGAGAGTGACTATGCTGGAGGATGGAATCGGCAGTGTGGCCTGTGCTTCCGGAATGGCAGCGCTGACCAATGCGTTTCTGAACATTCTTCAGGCGGGAGACGAGATTGTGGCAGCCTGCGGACTGTACGGCGGAACTGTGGAACTGTTCGATGATCTGAAGCCTTTCGGGATCTCCGTAAAGTACGTAAGTGAGAATAAGCCGGAAGCTTTTGAGGCAGAGATCACAGAGAAGACGCGACTTGTTTTTGCGGAGACCATTGGCAACCCCAAGCTGGATGTTACCGATATCCAGGCAGTTGCGGAAGTGGCACATAAGCATGACGTACCGCTGATCGTAGACAACACGGTGGCAACCCCGTATCTGATCCAGCCACTGAAGCTTGGAGCTGACATTGTGGTTCATTCCTCTTCCAAATATATTAATGGAAGCAGTGATGCGATTAGCGGCATTCTTGTCTGTGGCAAGGGTCTGAAATGGGACCCTGACCGATATCCGGGACTTGCTCCATACCGGAAATTCGGACCATTTGCATACATCGCCAAGCTTAGAAACGGACTTTTCCGGAACACTGGCGCGTGTCTTGCTCCGCAGAATGCTTTCCTTAATAATCTGGGACTGGAAACCCTGGGACTTCGAATGCAGAGACAGTGTGACAATGCACTGGAGCTTGCGAGATTTTTACAGGGCCTGGGTGGTGACATTGAAGTAAATTATCCGGGACTGGAAGAAAGCCCTTATCACGAAATTGCGGAAAAGCAGTTCAGGAATGGCTACGGAGCTATCGTAACTGTAAGAACCGGAAGCAAGGAGAAGGCTTTTTCCATTATTAATTCATTGAAGATCCCGCTGATCATCTCCAATATCGGAGATACGAAGACCCTGGTGATCCATCCGGAATCCACCATCGCGGCACACATCTCCGACGAAGAGAAGCTGCAGTCCGGAGTATTCGAGGATCTGATCCGTATCAGCGTGGGAATTGAAGATATTGAAGATTTAAAGAAAGATTTTAAAGAAGCGATAGAAAATAACCGATAAAATCTAAGAGCTGCACCAGCAGAGAAATGGAGAGTTCGTTATGGCAAAAGTAGATTACGCTACATTAAAAAAAGGTGGTTTCATGAGACAGAAGCAGAAAAATAATTTTTCTCTTCGTCTTGCCTGTGTAGGCGGTACATTTACCGCAGAAAACCTTAAGAAGATCGCAGAGGTAGCTGAGAAATACGGTGACGGATATGTACATCTTACTTCCAGACAGGGAGTTGAGATCCCGTTCATTAAATTAGATGATATTGATGATGTAAAGGATGATCTTGCAAAAGGCGGATGCAAGCCTGGTGTCTGCGGACCGAGAGTCCGTACAGTTACAGCCTGCCAGGGTAACGCAGTCTGTCCAAGCGGAAACATCAACAGCTATGACATTGCGGTGAAATTAAATGAGAGATATTTTGGAAGAGAGCTTCCTCATAAATTTAAATTTGGTGTTACCGGATGTCAGAACAACTGTCTGAAGGCAGAGGAGAATGATGTAGGGATCAAGGGCGCAGTTGAGGTCAGCTGGAAAGAGGACGCATGTATCCACTGTGGTGTCTGCGAAAAGGCCTGCAGAGAAAACGCTATCTCCTTTGAGGATGACAAGCTGGTGATCGACACAGAGAAATGCAACTACTGCGGCAGATGTGCAAAATCCTGTCCGGTGGATGCATGGGATGTAAACGAAGCATATATCGTTTCCTTTGGCGGAACGTTTGGAAATCACATCAGCAAGGGACAGGAATTCCTTCCACTGATCACCTCTGAGGAGCAGCTTTTCAGAGTGACCGATGCAGCGATCCAGTTCTTTGATGATCATGCAAATCCGGGAGAGCGTTTTAAATTTACCATCGACCGGGTAGGCGCTGAAAAACTTCAGGAAGTTTTGAAAGGAGCATACAATGGCTGATATTAAGATTGATGATACCGTAGATATTACCGATGTGGTCTGCCCGGTAACCTTTGTAAAAGCAAAGGTAGCACTTGAAGAGCTGGATGACGGACAGATCCTGGCGATCAAAATGAACGATGGCGAGCCGGTACAGAATGTGCCGAGAAGCGTGAAGGAAGAAGGACATCAGATCCTGAAGCTCGAAGACAACGAAGACGGAACTTATACACTGATCGTAAGAAAAGTTGAAGAATAGGAGAACAGAGAAATGACAATCACAGTTGCAGGAAATAAAAAAGAGTACGAAGATGGGCTGAAGCTTACAGAGCTTATTGAGAAAGAGGATATTGAAAGTCCTGAGTATGTAACCGTAACTATCAACGATGAATTCATCAGCAAGGCAGACGTTCCGGAAACAGAGGTAAAGGACGGCGACGTTGTTGAGTTCCTGTACTACATGGGAGGAGGCGCAAGATAATGGCTTTTACAAATGAGCAGCTTGAGCGGTACTCCCGCCATATCATCCTGAAAGAGGTTGGAGTAAAAGGTCAGAAAAAGCTTCTGAATGCCAAGGTTCTGATCATCGGAGCCGGCGGACTTGGAGCACCGGCAGCTCTTTACCTTGCAGCAGCAGGTGTGGGAACCATCGGGATCGCGGATGCAGATGAGGTAGATCTTTCCAATCTTCAGCGACAGGTTATCCACACAACTGCAGATGTCGGCAAACTGAAGGTAGAGTCTGCGGCTGAGACCATGAAAGCAATCAACCCGGACGTTACTGTAAATACATATCATACCTTTGTAGATTCCAGCAACATCATGGATCTGATCAAAGATTACGATTTCATTCTTGACGGAACAGACAACTTCCCTGCAAAATTCCTTATCAACGATGCCTGTGTAATGGCTGAGAAACCGTTTTCACATGCAGGTATCATCCGTTTCCAGGGACAGCTGATGACTTACGTTCCGGGACAGGGACCATGCTACAGATGTGCATTCCAGAGCCCGCCGCCAAAGGATGCCGTACCGACCTGTAAGCAGGCTGGCGTGATCGGAGCTATGGGCGGAGTGATCGGAAGCCTTCAGGCAATGGAAGCTATCAAGTATATCATCGGACAGGGCGATCTCCTTACAGGAAGACTTCTCACCTACGATGCACTGAAGATGACCTTCCGTACTGTGAAGCTTCCGAAGAACCATCACTGTCCGGTATGCGGCGATGATCCGACGATCACAGAGCTGATCGATTATGAGCAGGCTGTGTGTGAATTAAAACACTAAAAATTAAGTATAGAAACCCATTGGAGGCTGCGAAGAAATGCTGAAATTAAAAAAAGAAGATTACGAGAAAATATTAGACCACTGCAGAAAAGGACTTCCCAATGAGTCCTGCGGCCTTCTGGGCGGGACCATTGAGGGCGATGTAAAAACCATCGAGAAAGTGTATCTGCTGACAAATATCGATGAAAGCAACGAACACTTTTCCATGGACCCGAAGGAACAGCTGAGCGCGATCAAGGATATCCGTCAGAACGGATATCAGATGATCGGAAACTTTCATTCTCATCCGGAGTCTCCGTCAAGGCCTTCCGAAGAAGATAAACGACTTGCATTTGACCCGAACATAGAATATCTGATCCTCTCCCTTATGGATGCAGAAAATCCGGTGTTGAAGGCTTTTGGCGTAGATAAAGAGAAAAATGTAACTGTACATGAGCTTCAGATAACAGAGTGATGAGTATGAAAAACAGATTAAACACAAAGAAAATTACAACAGATGTGCTGATCATAGGCGGAGGTACCGCAGGCTGCTATGCGGCGCTGGTTCTTTCAGAACAGAAAGCCGGCAGGGTACTGATCGCAGAAAAAGCAAATATCAGACGAAGCGGCTGTCTGGCAGCAGGTGTTAATGCAATCAATGCCTACATTGTAAAAGGCCGCAAGCCTCAGGACTATGTAGATTATGCCACAAAGGATGCCGCCGGGATCGTAAGACAGGACCTTCTTCTTACAGCAGCGGAGAACTTCAACGAAGTTACCGCAAAAATGGAAAAACTTGGACTTGTGATCCTGAAGGATGAAAATGGCGATTATGTAGCCAGAGGAAACCGTAACATCAAGATCAACGGCGAGAATTTCAAACCACTTCTTGCGGATGCAGTTCATGAAGCTGAGAATGTAGATGTTCTGAATTATGTAAATATCACAGACCTTCTTGTAAAAGACGGACAGGTTTACGGAGCGGTTGGTTTCTCTATTATGGAAGAAACCGCATACATTATCCGGGCAAAGGCAGTTCTTGCTGCAACAGGCGGAGCGGCCGGACTTTATAAGCCGAACAATCCGGGATTTTCCAGACATAAGATGTGGTATCCGCCGTTTAACACAGGTGCCGGATATGCAATGGGAATCCTGGCAGGTGCGGAGATGACGTCCTTTGAGATGCGTTTTATCGCACTTCGCTGCAAGGATACCATTGCTCCTACGGGAACCATCGCACAGGGTGTCGGCGCAAAACAGATCAATGCAGCTGGCGAGATCTATGAGACAAAATACGGACTGACCACAAGCGAGAGAGTTTACGGAACAGTTCGGGAAAATCAGCTTGGCCACGGCCCGTGTTACCTGAAGACTACAGGGATCACGAAGGAACAGGATGAAGATCTTCTGAAGGCTTATCTCAACATGGCACCGAGCCAGACTCTGAAATGGATCGAAAGCGGAAAGAGCCCTAGCGAGCAGGATGTGGAGATCCAGGGAACAGAACCGTATATCGTAGGCGGTCATACAGCCAGCGGCTACTGGGTAAATACAGGCCGTGAGACTACGGTGAAAGGTCTTTATGCAGCTGGTGATGTTGCAGGCGGATGTCCCCAGAAATATGTAACAGGGGCACTTGCAGAAGGAAAACTTGCAGCACTGGATATGGTGAAACAGTTTTCCGCAGGATCTCTGAAAGAAGCGGATATTACCACAGAAGCGGAGATCAAAGTTCAGGAAGAAAAAATCCTTTTTCAGTACGAAAAGTTCCGTAATGAGGATGCACCGGCATTTTCCGTTGAGGAGCTTGAGGAAGCCATGCAGAAAGTCATGGATGAGTATGCGGGAGGAATTGCTTCCAATTATCAGTTCAATGAGAAACAGCTGGATCTTGCAGATGAAAAGATCCTTAAGCTTCAGGCTCTTGCCGAAAAAACAGCGGCAGCAGATATGCATGAGCTGATGTTTGCATACGAACTTCGTGAGCGTCTCATTGTGTGCCGTTCACTGATCGCTCATCTGAAAAACCGCAAAGAGACCAGATGGCATTCTTTTAACGAAAATCTGGATCATCCGGAAACAGATGAGAAATTTTATAAATATGTAAATTCGAAACTGGAAAACGGCGAGATCAGGATGATTTTTCGCGACATTGTAAAGGAGGACACATATGAGCATACGAATTGATCAGAAAAAATGTGTTGGCTGCAGAAAATGCAGTGAAGTATGTCCGGGAACCCTGATCGTCATGGAAGACAAAAAAGCCGTGATGAAATATCCGAAAAACTGCTGGGGCTGCGTTTCCTGTGTAAAGGAATGTAAAGCCGGTGCCATCGACTTTTTCCTTGGTGCGGATATCGGCGGTAACGGAAGTATCATGAATGTAAAAAGCGAAGGGGATATCCTTCATTGGATCATTACAAAAACGGACGGTTCTACATCCGTGATCGATGTGGATCGACGGAATTCGAATAAATATTAGACCAGAAGATAAGTGCTGCCGGTTCTGGCGGCCGGAACAGGAGGATGAGATCAGATATGAGTGGATTATCACATTTGGATGAGCTGGAAGCAGAGGCAATTTATATCATCCGTGAAGTTGCAGCAGAGTGCGAGAAGCCGGTAATGCTTTATTCTATAGGAAAAGACAGTTCTGTAATGCTTCATCTTGCAATGAAGGCTTTTTATCCGGAGAAACCGCCATTTCCGTTTCTTCACGTAAATACAACATGGAAATTTAAAGAGATGATCGAGTTCCGTGACAAAACCGCGAAGGATCTGGGAATCGAAATGCTTGAGTACATTAATCAGGATGGTGTGAAGCAGGGTATCAATCCTTTTGACAGCGGCTCCGCATACACAGATATCATGAAAACGCAAGCACTGAAGCAGGCTCTTAAGAAATATGGTTTCACAGCTGCTTTTGGCGGCGGTCGTCGTGACGAGGAGAAAAGCCGTGCAAAAGAGCGTATCTTCTCCTTCCGTAATGCAGAGCAGGCCTGGGATCCGAAGAACCAGCGGCCGGAGATGTGGAAGCTTTATAATACGGAGATCAATAAAGGCGAAAGCATCCGTGTTTTTCCGATTTCCAACTGGACTGAGACGGATATCTGGCAGTATATTAAGAGAGAAAATATCCCGATCGTTCCTCTTTATTTTGCAAAAGAGCGTCCGGTTGTATACAGAGACGGCAACATTATCATGGTGGATGACGACAGAATGCGCCTGAACCCGGGTGAGGAGCCGCAGATTAAAAAGGTCCGTTTCCGTACTCTTGGATGCTATCCTCTGACAGGTGGTATCGAGTCTGACGCGGAGACACTGGACGAGATCATTGACGAGACTTTAAGCTCTGTGGAATCTGAGAGAACTACACGTGTTATCGATTCCGACGGCGGAGCTGCCAGCATGGAAAAAAGAAAGAGAGAGGGGTACTTCTAGGATGAGCGGATTACTGAAATTTATCACTTGCGGAAGTGTAGATGATGGAAAATCTACACTGATCGGTCATATTCTTTATGATTCCAAGCTTTTATATGCGGACCAGGAAAAAGCCCTTCTTCTGGACAGCAAGGTAGGTTCCAGAGGCGGTGCCATTGATTATTCTCTTCTTCTGGATGGTCTGATGGCTGAGCGTGAGCAGGGTATCACCATTGATGTTGCTTACCGTTATTTTACAACGGATAAGAGAAGTTTTATTGTTGCGGATACTCCTGGTCATGAGGAGTATACAAGAAACATGGCAGTTGGTGCTTCTTTTGCCCAGCTTTCCATTATTCTTGTGGATGCAAAACAGGGTGTTCTGGTGCAGACAAGACGTCATGCGCGTATCTGCGCTCTGATGGGTATCCATCATTTTGTATTTGCTGTTAATAAGATGGATCTTGTTGATTACAGTGAGAGCCGTTTTAATGAGATCGTAAAGGATATTAATGAGCTTTCTGAAACTCTGGGGCTTCAGGATGTTGTGATCATTCCTGTCAGTGCTACAGAGGGTGATAACGTAACGAAGAAGTCTCCGAATATGCCCTGGTATACGGGTAAAGCTCTTCTGGAGCATCTTGAGACTGTGGATGTTTCAGAGGCTGAGAATGTCAGTGAGTTTTATCTGCCTGTTCAGCGAGTTTCTCGTCCAAACCATGAATTTCGCGGTTTCCAGGGCCAGATCGAGAGTGGCCGGGTTCGTGTAGGTGATATCATTACAACGCTTCCAAGCAACGAGACAGCGGCTGTTAAGACGATTCTGGTGGGCAGTGACAATCGTGAGGAGGCTGTTGCAGGCCAGGCTGTTACGATCCAGCTGGATAAAGAGGTGGATGTAAGCCGTGGCTGTGTTCTTACCAATAGTAATGAAATCCCAGTGGCAAAGGGTTTTGAGGCTACGCTTCTCTGGATGGATGATTCCAGACTTGAAGTGGGCAAGGAGTATCTTGTGAAGCTTGGTACCAAGAAGATCGCAGGTGTGGTTAAGAGTATTGAGTTTAAGACGGATGTAAATACCGGTGAGCATCTGCATGCAGATACAATTGAGAAGAATGAGATCGCTTTGTGTAAGATCGGTCTTTCTGATAAGGTTGTGCTGGATGAGTTTAAGAAGAATAAGACTCTTGGTGAGCTGATCCTGATCGACCGTGTGAGTCATATGACTTCTGCATGTGGTGTTGTGGAATCGGTTGATACTGAGGGGGAGAAGCCTTATTTCCAGAAGGATGATGTGAAGGTTGGCGGTTATGTTTTTGAGGAGTTTTATTTTAACCTTGAGAATGCGCTGCTTTCTAAGGCGGATAAAGAGGTTAAGACTTATCATGTAGGGGATGTGGTGCCTGTTGAGGGTGACAGCTTTGAGTATCCGGGCTATTTTGATATTGTTTCCCTGGAGGATAATGCGGCTGTTCTTATTCGTGATAAGAAGGTTCTGGATATTATTCCGCTGGATAAGTATGTGTTTATGGGGCTTCCGGTTGTGGATGAGAGAGGTTTTGCCCTGGAGATCCGCAGTAATGATGATTATCAGATGTTTTTGAGGGAGTTTGAGGCTGCTGATAATAAGTCGGAGTTTCATAATAAGTGGTTTAAGTTTGAGACTTACAGGAGGATTGTCTGCACGGATAATTTCTGGATGATCTGATCTGACCTGATTTGACCTTACCGGATTGGGTGGCGGATGTGGATTGGGATTATACGTTTGAAGTTGATCGGGTGAGGGGTAGGTTGTGCTTGGTTGTCTGAGTGAAAGATTATATCAGATTATGTCAATGATGTTGAGAGGCTGCATGGGTGTGTGGCCTCTTTTCTTTTTTTGTTGGTGAGTCCTCCTTCAGCATGTCTTTATGACGGAACGGACGCCGAGACTCAGGATACTGTCCGGTCTGCGGCTTCGTCGGGGGCTGGCTTCTAAGACGCCGGAAATCTGCTAAAACCGCTGAAAAAAATCCAGAACTCGCTCCTGCGTCGCTCAAACAGCTGGATTTTTTCCAGCAACGCAGATTCCCGCCGTCTAAGAAGCGCACCCCTCCTGTAGAGGCAGAGCCAGACAGTATCCTGAGCCTCGGCTGTGCATTCAGGCTGGAAAGGAGAAAAAATCCTGTAGGCAATAAACAATAGTATACATCCTTTGTTATCCCCAATCTATCGTAATACAATAAAATTAATGTAAAAAAATAAAAAAAGGTGTTGACAAACAATAGTGTATTCCGCTATAATTAACCATGCGTTTCGGATGAAAACACAGAAGAAATGCGCTCCAATTTAATAAGAAATTATAAGTTCGGAGTCTGGAGAAGTACTCAAGAGGCCGAAGAGGTGCCCCTGCTAAGGGTATAGGTCGCTAACGCGGCGCGAGGGTTCAAATCCCTCCTTCTCCGTTATTTTTTTGAAAAAATAAATTTTTCAAAAAATGAAAAAACTTGTTGACAAACGCTTACGGATGTGATAAAGTA
>OIXA01006234.1_pt1 | contig 10138 bp, 6 predicted proteins | sample 1587721 | NCBI WGS metagenome assembly OIXA01 (sample SAMEA3888900, study PRJEB22519) | human gut metagenome | biome: human gut; feature: human-associated habitat; material: faeces | place: Denmark | collected 2013 | reverse complement strand
ATTCGAGGGCCGCGGCGATTCCGAGCCCGAAGCCTATGCCGCCAAGGAAAAGGAAATTATTGACGCTATCGGCGTGAAGCCCGTTCCGCTGTGGCTTCCCTACGGCAGCGAGACCGAAAAGCTGAACGTGCTGATCGCGGACGAGAGCACCCAGCTGGACCTGATCACCACCGGCAACTGGGACGAGTATGCCAAGAGCGGCGTGATCATGCCCCTGAACGATCTGCTGGAGCAGTATGGTCAGGATATTCTGGCCGCTTACAGCGAGTTCCCCGGTATCTGGGACTATGTGACCGACAGTGCTACCGGCAACATCTACGGCGTGCCGCGCACCCTGCCTCTGACCCAGCATCCCATCTGGATGCGCGAGGATTGGTTCAAGGCGCTGGGCATGGAGCAGCCCCACACCGTGGCCGAGCTGAACACGCTGGTGGAGAAGCTGTACGAGGCTGATCCCGCCGGCAACGGCCAGACCATCCCGATGCTGCTGGATCTGGACAGCGTGTTCTACGGCCTGTCCGGCGCTTACACCAAGTACGGCTATGGCACTTGGCTGGACGAGACCGACGGCCGCGTGAAGCTGGGCATCATGCAGGACGGCATGAAGGACTGCATCGCGCAGGTGGCCGAGTGGTACGAGAAGGGCTACGTCTATCAGGACAGCTTCACCATCGATACCACCAAGGTTAACGAGCTGATCACCGCGGGCCGCGTCGGCGTGTCCCTGCTGATCTATTCTCCCATCTGCATCAACCTGCCTGAGAAGCTAACTAGGTGTACAGCCCCGATTTCTCCGGCGAGCAGGGCTTTGCCGAGACCTGCCAGGCGCCCAGCAACTCCTGCATGATGATCCTGGCCCGTTCCGAGCATCCGGAAGCGGCCATGAAGTACCTGAACTGGTTCATGGATAAGACTAACTTCATCGGTTCCTATGCGGGCCGTTTGGGCATCGACTGGGAGTGGGTGAACGAGGACGCTTCTACCCTGATCCGTCTGGACACCGAGACCTATGACGGCGAGTTCTACGCCTTCCCCAACAACCTGATGCTGCGTTACCTGAACATTCTGAACAGCGCGGATGAGGAGCCCGGCCTGTACACCCGCTTCCTGACCGAGGACAGCTATCGCACCGAGGGTGTGAAGTATTGCGGCGACTATGGCACCATGTACTCCACCGCGAAGATGAAGGAGCTGGCTCCCAACAAGACCGACATCGACACCATGATCCGTGAGGAAGTCACCAACTTCATCACCGGCGTTCGCTCCATGGAGGAGTGGGATTCCTTCATCAACGACGAGCTGACCGCCGCGGGCCAGCTGTTTGCGCCCGACGCCTACGCCGACCACGCCTTTGACTTCAAAAACCGCTCCAACGTTGTCAAGGCGCTCTGTCTGCACGTCGCCCATACCTGCAACCTGAATTGCAGCTACTGCTTCGCCGCGCAGGGCAAGTTCCACGGCGAGGCCGGTCTCATGAGCTTCGAGACCGGCAAGCGCGCGCTGGATTTCCTCATCGAAAACTCCGGCACCCGCCGCAACCTCGAGGTCGATTTCTTCGGCGGCGAACCGCTGATGAACTTTGAGGTCTGCAAGCAGCTGGTTGCCTATGCACGCAGCATCGAGAAAAAGTACAACAAAAACTTCCGCTTCACGATGACGACCAACGGCATCGGCATCACGGACGAGGTCATCGACTGGTGCAATAAAGAATGCCACAACGTTGTTTTGTCGCTGGATGGCCGCAAGGAGGTCAATGACCGCTTCCGCGTTGACCTCGCGGGCAACGGCAGCTATGACCGCATCGTGCCCAAGTTCCAGAAGCTCGTCAAGGCGCGCGGCGGCCAGGGCTACTATATGCGCGGCACGTTTACGCATCACAACGTTGATTTTACGAAGGACCTGTTCCACATGGCCGACGACCTCGGCTTTACCGAGCTGTCCATGGAGCCGGTTGTCGCCCCGCCGGACTCCCCCGAGGCCCTGACCGAGGAGGACCTGCCCAAGCTGTTCGACCAGTATGAGCTGCTGGCCAACGACATGCTGCGCCGCCAGAAGGCCGGCAAGCCGATCACGTTCTATCATTATATTTTGGACCTCAAGCACGGCCCCTGCATCTACAAGCGCATTTCGGGCTGCGGCTCCGGCACCGAGTACATGGCCGTGACCCCCTGGGGCGACCTGTACCCCTGCCACCAGTTTGTCGGCGACCCGGCGTACAAGCTGGGCAACGTCTGGGACGGCGTGACCAACACCGCCCTGCGCGACGAGTTCAAGCTGTGCAACGTCTACGCCCGCCCCGACTGCAAGGACTGCTGGGCACGCCTGTACTGTGCGGGCGGCTGCGCGGCCAACGCCCTGCACGCCACCGGCGACATCCACGGCACCTATGAGTACGGATGCAAGGTGTTCCGCAAGCGCATGGAGTGCGCCCTGATGATGCAGGTCGCCCAGCGCCTGGACCCCGAACTTGCCAAGAACGCCGTGAAATTTGAGAGCGACTGCGACGGCTGCGGTGAGGGAAATGACGGGGCCTGCGAGAAGTAATGTCGCTTTCTTGAAAGAAAGCGACGCAAAGAACTTTAAATAAGATCACACATACGTGTGATTTTGGAAAAAGCATTTATATATCCTGCCCTTAATGGCTACCCTTGAGGGGAGCCTTTCGGTATAGAACACCTCTACAAGTATATTTTCAACAATCTAACCGATTCTTGAGGTATCACTATGAAATACGATTTTACCACTGTGTACGACCGCCGCGGGATGGATGCGCTGGCGGTGGATGCCCTGGGCCAGCCGGGCGGCTTTGCGCCGGGCAAGCCTAAGGACGGCTTTTCCATCATCCCCATGTGGGTCGCGGACATGAACTTTGCCTGCGACTTCATCGCCCGGCATTTCCCGGGTGTGCAGGTTGCCAAACCTACGGGCACCTACATGCTGTTTTTGGACTGCACTGACTGGTGCGCTGCCCGTGACAAAACGCCGGAGGACGTGCTGCACGCCGGCTGGGATGTGGGCGTGGCCTGGCAGGATGGCCGGATGTTCCACCACCCCTGCGCCATCCTCATGAATCTGGCCCTGATCCGCGCCCTGGTGGAGGAAGCTTTCAACCGCCTGAGCGCCTACGTATTTGTGTGAGACTATGGGAAATCGTGAACGTCTTGGCAGCCGCTTAGGCTTTATCATGCTGTCGGCCGGGTGTGCCATCGGCTGCGGCAATGTATGGAAGTTCCCCTGGATGTGCGGGAGCAACGGCGGCGGCAGCTTTATGCTGCTCTACATCCTCTGCCTGCTGGTGCTGGGCCTGCCCGTCATGGTCATGGAGTTTGCCGTGGGCCGCGCCGCCCAGGCCAGCCCCGTTACCATGTACCAGCGCCTGGAAAAGCCCGGCCATAAGTGGGGCGTATTCGGTGTCGTCAGCCTCATCGGCAACATTGCCATCATGGCGTTTTACACGGTGGTCACGGGCTGGATCTTGTACTATTTTGTCAAGTTCCTGACCGGGCAGCATGCGGATTTCGGCTTTGCGCAGATGATCGCCGACCCCGGGCTGAACGTGACCTATCTGCTTGTGGTCCTTATAGCGGCGTTTGTGCTGCTGAGCTTTAATTTGCAGGGCGGGCTGGAGCGCGTGACCAAGTACATGATGAGCGCGCTGCTGGTGCTGATGCTGGTGCTGGCCGTGCACAGCCTGACGTTTGCCGGTGCGGCGGAGGGGCTGCGGTTCTACCTTGTGCCGGATTTCTCGGCCATTGACGGCGGGGTCATCGTGGCGGCCATGAACCAGGCGTTTTTCTCGCTGTCCGTCGGCATGGGCGGCATGGCAATCTTCGGCAGCTACATCGGCAAGGATCACGCGCTCATGGGCGAGTCGCTGCGGGTCATTTTTCTGGACACGTTCGTGGCTGTGCTGGCGGGCATCGTCATCTTCCCGGCGTGCTTCACCTACGGGCTGGAGGTCACGGCAGGCCCCAGTCTGCTGTTTGACACGATGGCGGGGGTGTTCGGCAATATGGCCGGGGGCCGCTGGTGGGGCGCGCTGTTCTTCCTGTTCATGGTGTTTGCGGCGCTGTCCACCGTGCTGGGCGTCTGCGAGAATATCCTTGCCATGGTGCGTGAGCTGACCGGGTGGAGCCGCCCGAAGGGCTGCGTGGTCTGCGGCGTCGGCATCTTTCTGCTGGCGCTGACGACGGCGCTGGGCTACAGCGTGCTGCACTTCCAGCCGTTTGCGCCGGGCAGCGCGTGGCTGGACTTCTGGGACTTCATCGTCAGCAACAATGTGCTGCCGCTGGGGTCGCTGGTGCTGGCGCTGTTCTGCTGCAACCGCTTTGGCTGGGGCTGGGACAATTTTGTGGCCGAAGCCAACACCGGCAGGGGCCTGAAGGTCCGCCCCTGGATGAAGCCGATTTTTAAGTATTTTGTGCCGGGTGCGATTTTGTTTATTTATATTTACGGCATGGTTACGTTTCACTGGCGGTAAAAAGGAAAAAGTCCTGTCTCCGGGAAAGGGAGGCAGGACTTTTCGGTTTTACGCTGGGATGCGCGGGCAAAGCCCCTCCGGCCTCGTTCCACTCGGCCACCTCCCCACTTCGTGAGGAGGCTTTCTCGCGGGCTCTGCCCGCGCAAAGAGCCTCCCCTTACAGGGGAGGTGGGCAAGCGCAGCGATGCCCGGAGGGGCTCTGCCCGTTTACGGGTGCTACGACACCTTGCGGAAGTAATTTATCAAAATACTCTTGATATAATTATACCGCCGCGCGTAGCTGTTCTCGACGCGGATCAGCTCAAAGCCGTGCTCGCGGCAGATCTGGTCCTTCTTGCGGTCACGGCGCTGGACGGCGGGGTCGTCGCGGTGCTCGCGGCTATCCAGCTCGATGGCTAAAATTGGCATCAGGCGGCGGCCCTCCCGTTGGTAGACGACGAAGTCGAACCGCCCGGTGTAGAAAAGGTCGGCGCAGCCGGGGTTATCCTCAAACACCTGGGCGATGGGTACCTCCTTGCGGACCGTGCAGCGGCTGCCGTCGAGGAAGGCGTTGTCCAGCGCGTGGTTCAGATTTTCCAAAAAGGCATCCTCGGTCTTGGTGCTGTAGGGCTTGATGCCCAGCGCACGGCTGGCGGCGGGCTTCTCGGTCACCTCGGACTGGCCGTTTTTGCGCACGTACTGCACCAGCTCGTAAATATCGTCGTCGGTGCTGTCGGCGTGCAGGCGGTCCAGCGCGGCCTGATTCGAGAGGATGACCAGCTGCTCCCGCGCGCGGGAGGTCGCCACGTTGATGAGCTCCTTGTTCGTTTTCAGCCAGTCGTAGGTGCGCGGGCGGGTCTGGTCGGTCAGCGCCAGGGAGAAGATGACCACGTCTTTCTCGTCGCCCTGAAAGGCGTGCACCGTGCCGCAGGCAGCGTTCTCAAAGTGCTTCGTGCGCAGCATGGCCTCGATGGCGGCGCGCTGCTTCGCAAACGGCGTGATGATGCCCACCTGCTTGTCCGGGTGCGCGGTCAGGTATGCCTCGATGCGGCGCACCTCCTGCGGGGCGGTGTTTTTCTCGTCGGTGGTGTCGTTGGGCACGTCCACATAGACGAGCGGTGTGGGGTCGGTCTCGCGGCTGGCAATGTGCAGCTTGTGGTTGTAGTATTTGCGATTGTTGAACTCGATGATCTTGGGGCTGCACCGATAGTGGTAGCTCAACAGCGTCTCGTCGCTGACGGCGTCGCAGGCCAGAAAGCATTTGTAGATCGAGTTTTCGATGTAATCGTACTCCTGCGTGACACCGTAGCGGCGGCGCAGCGTGCGGTTGTCGGCGGGGTCCAGCAGAATGACAGGCGAGAGCTGCTGCGGGTCGCCCACAAGCATCAGTGACGCCCCGCGCAGGATGGGCACAAGAGACATGGCCGTGCTGCACTGGCTGGCCTCGTCCATGATGACCATGTCAAAGCTCGGCTCCGGGTCGCCCAGACGGTGGGCGGAGATGCAGGTCGTGGCCACAATGGGAAAGACGCGCAGCAGCTTTTTCAGGTTCTCCGGCTCCGAGATGTACTTGTTGAACTGCGTGACCCGCTCCTTGTCGGTGTCGGGGCTGTGGACGATGCTCATTAAATCGTTATATTTCGGCTCCTCCAACCGGCGGATGCAGCGGGCCGAGGTGTAGTAGAGGTAGCGCAGCAGCTCGTCCTCGTTGCGGTCCAGCAGAGCCAGCGCGTCGGCAGAGTCGATGCTGCCGTAGGCGGCCAGCTCACGGTCCACCTGCGGCAGCTGCCCGGCCTGCAGCTCGTACTGGAAGTTCATCTGGCCGCGGGCGTCCAGCAGGCGCCGGATGGTCTCCCGCCGCTCCCGCAAATCAAGGATGCGCTCATACCGTTCCAGCAGGGCGGTCAGCTGTTTGGCGCGGGCCGTGCGGTCCGCGTGGTTTTTGTCCAGCAGCCGCTCCGGTACGGGGATTTTTTTGCACTGCTCAAACAGCTGGTCGATGGTGCGCAGGGCCTCGGCGGTTTTCTCGTTGTTGCCAAGGCGCAGGATAGGGAACGGCACGGTCTGGCCGTGGTAGGTGACGGCCTGCAGCTTTTCCACAACGCCGTCGATGGGATGGTTGTTGTAGCTGGAAAAAAGCACCGTGCGCTCGTTGAAAAACGCCGTCGTCAGCGTGTTGACGATGGTGTTGGTCTTGCCGGTGCCCGGCGGGCCCTGCACATAGGCCAGCGGGTAGCGCATGGCGTTGTTGATGGCCAGCAGCTGGTCCAGATTGACCTTGTTGTTCAGCAGCGCCAGCGGGTAGGACTTGCGGCGGCGCGGCTTGGCGGTCATCTCGCCGAAGAAGGCCCGCAGCGGGGCGGTGGCCGTCTCGCCGGAGGGGTCCTCGAACATAGTAAGGATGCCGCGGTACTCATGCTCCAAGTCTACGGGGCAGTCGCGGCTGATGGCGACGAGGTAGGGCAGGTCATCGACCCGCACCCGCGGGTTGATGCGGGTGATGCGGTCCTTGATGGTCTCGGCGTGCTTCGTGAACTCGTCCAGCAGCGTATAGTCGTCGGCATCCAGAAATTGATGGATGCTCAGCTTGCTGCCGTTGACGGTGAACTCCCGGCAGATGACCGGCTCCGGCTCGGCCCGCAGGGCACGCTTTTTCACGTCGAGCCGCAGCGGGCGGTAGGCCAGCACGTACAGCCCCTGCCGGGTGTCAATACTGATAAGGTTCAGCCCCAGCGTGGGCAGGCTGGGGCGGGCGGCGTTCTGGCGGCGGTCCTCGACCCGGCGCTGGAACCGGCCCACCAGCTCACGGAACTGGTCGTCGGTCAGCTCCAGCGTGTCCTCCTTATAATCGGCAAAGCAGTCGGCGTCAATTTGATGGATCAGGCTGTAGTTGGACTGGTAGGGCGTGGCATCCAGCCGGTTGCAGGCGGCCAGATAGTCCAGCACCCGCAGGTTGGCGGCGTTGTCAAACAGCGCCGCGTACCGCCCGGGGTTGTCGCGGATGTCGTCGATGAGCGTCTGGTTGACGGGGCACCACGAGCCGTCCACGACCTCGGCGGTCTGGATGCGGTCAATGCTGATATGGTCGAGCGCCTGCACGCTTAATTTGCCCAGATGCAGCCCGTCAACGTTCAGGGTGCGGGTCCTGGGATTCAGCCCGCGGATAGCGACCCAGTATTTGGTCTGCTGGGTCTGTTGGTTTTTGTATTCAATGCTCAACCACCGCCCCTCATGAATGGCACGGAAAATCGAGCGCGTGATGTTGTTCAATTTTCCGCTCCTTTCGGGTCGTGGCTTTCTTGTCTCCCACTGCGAGGGAGGTGGCCAAGGGCATTTTACTTCGACAAGCGCCGGTATTCCAGCGGGGTTAGGCGGAACTGGTCGTAGAACGCCTGGGCAAAGCGGCCCTGGCTCTCGTAGCCGACCCGGGCGGCGATGTCCTGCACCCGCTGGGGGGTCGTGCGCAGCAGCTCGGCGGCTCTTTCGAGCCGGCGGCGGCGGAAGTAGGCGAGATACCCCTCGCCCAGCACGTTCTGGCAGTACAGCTTGAAGCCGCTCTCGCTCAAACCAAAATGGTCGGCCAGCTCCCGGGCCGGGCGGCGGACCGAGAGGTCCTGCAGAACCAGCGTCTCGGCCTCGCGCACGCATTCGACCTGCCGCGCGGGGCAGCGGGCCGTGTCGGCCTCGTCGGGCAGGCGCAGCAGCTCATACAGCAGCCGCACGGCGGCATAGCGCAGCTCGCCGGGAGCGGCGTAGGCGGCGTCGTCCCAGACCTCGTCCACAATGGCCGTGATGGCGTCGCTCATCGGGCAGCAGTGGACGCCGCCGCGGCAGAAATAATCCGCGATGCCGCCTATTTCCAGCCCCATCAGCGTCAAAAAGCTGTCCGCCTGCACGGCGTCGGGGTCAATGAAAAGCTGCAGCGCCTCGTACTGGCTGCCGGGCAGGTAGAAGTCCGCACCGGGCACAGCAAAGCTGACGGCGGCATGACCCTCCGTCACGATGGCATATTGTGCGCCGTCCGGGATGGCGCGTCGTCCGCTGCGGCAGAAATCAAAGACGAGCAGCCGCGGCCAGTCCAGCGGGGGCGGGCAGAGCGGCGCGTCCAGCCGGGTGAAGCAGAGCTGCACGCCGGGCGCAAGCTCCCGCCGGTCAAGCGGGGCTGCGGGGATGAGGTTGTCAGTTTTCATGTTTGGTTATACAGTAACTAGATATTTTAAATTTTCGAAAAACTGTGCGTAAAATTACGATACTGAAATGCACTGAAACGGCCACACAGGCCGAAAATGTGCGGATAGAAAACTGCTAAAAAGGCAAAATATGCGAAATCGGAAAATTGGCAAAATAAGGGAAATGCGTGCAAAAAGACCGAAAAAATCAGTCTGTGACCGGTACATCCAGCCCGAACTCCTGCGGGCGGAACCGCGGGCAGACATTCTCCGAGATGCAGATGACCGACGCGGCCAGGCGGCTGCCGATCTCACAGGCCTCGGCCAGCGTCTTGCCGTAGGTCAGACCGATGACCGTCCCGGCGAAGAAAGCATCTCCCGCGCCGGTGGTGTCGATGACATCGACCTTCTTGGCGGGCACCATGCCGCTCTCGCCGTCGGCGCGGGCGTAGACGGCGCCCTGCTCGCCCATCGTCACGACCATGCAGGGAATGTTGGCGCTGCGCACATTGGCGGCCAGCGTGGCGCGCATCTCGTCCGGCGTCAGGTGGCCGTAATCGTCGGAGAACATCAGCCCGGCCTCCTGCTGGTTGCAGACAAAGCAGTCGATCTCCTGCAGGAGGCTGCGGCGCTCCATGGCAATGCTCATGTTGGAGACCGCGGCGTAGACCTTTTTGCGGTACTTTTTGGCGTAGTGCAAAATCTGCTTGACGGTGTCCTTCTCCAGATCAAACTCGATGGCGATGCCGTCGCAGTCGGCAAAGATCTCGTCGCCCTTTTCCTTTAATAATGCGGTCAGCGGCGTCGTGTCGGGCCGCTTCGAGATGGCGGCGCAGACATCGCCGTCGTTGTTGAACACGGCCAGCCAGGTGCCCATGCCGTCCGGCATGCGCTGAATGTAGCGGGTGTTGACCTTGTGCCGGGCCAGCTTGTCAATGACGTCCTGGCCGGAGCCGGTGTCGTCCACCAGACTGACGAAGGTGGGGCGCAGCTCGACATTGGCAATGTCCTCCGCCACGTTGCGGCAGACGCCGCCGTGTACCTGCTCGACCCGGCCCGCGTTGCGCCCGCCCGGGATATAGGTGGACAGCGGATACCCCTTGATGTCCACAAAAACCGCACCGATGACTACAATGCCCATAAGATGACCCCCAAAAAGCTGATTTTACCTGTATTTTACCATACATTCGACATTTGCGCAAACCCCGCCCGAACGGGCAAAATGCGTACAAAAATCCGCCCCGGATGCTGAAAGATTCGACATCCGGGGCGGGGGTTGTTTTTGTGCTTTTTAGGGCAGCGGGAGGATCGTATCATCCTTCTCGGTGTATGCGCAGTATTTCAATCGGCAAGGCAATGCCCTCGATGCACGAATTTCTGCGCATCTGTGAATACCTCGGCGTAACCCCGCAGGAGTTCTTTACCGGTGCCGGGGATGAAACCGACCGTATCAATATCATTCCCTACTTTGAACCGCTGGGCGTAACGCTGGCAGGGTTACAGCCGCGCC
>OIXA01006233.1_pt1 | contig 10144 bp, 8 predicted proteins | sample 1587721 | NCBI WGS metagenome assembly OIXA01 (sample SAMEA3888900, study PRJEB22519) | human gut metagenome | biome: human gut; feature: human-associated habitat; material: faeces | place: Denmark | collected 2013 | reverse complement strand
ATATCTTGAAAACTATATTGATTATGTGTTCCTTCATTTTCTTGTAGTCCATCATATACGCCTTGTGCAATATCTTTTAAAAACTTTTTCATACCTATAATATACCACAAGAAAAGGCTTTCCCCTTAGGAAAAGCCAACATTATTTATGATTCATCATTTTAAGTGCGATTCTTAAAATACAAACGCCCATCACCACAATCACAATTGAATTCAATAACCAAGTGTTCATTGTACTTGGAAGTTTATAAATAAAAACGGTACATGCCAAGAGAAGTAAAATAAAGAGTTCTACCATTGAATTTTTAATCATAGTCATATCTGTACCTCCTTATACTTTTAGTATAGATCGCTTTAAACAAAGTACAATATGACTCGATACGATTGAACTAACATTTAGCATTCACTTAATTTATCCTTAATCTTTGTTAATTTTAATTTACATAAGAACCAATTTCTCATTTGCAAGTTCTTATAAAGAGGATTATGATTAATATAACTAACCATAAAGAAACGGAGTTTATTATGATCAACATACCCGAGATACTGGTGGCAAACGGGACTGGGGCATTTTTAGTACTCTTCTTATTGTTATATCGAATACGAATTGCCCAAACAAATCAGTTTGATGAAAAAGCATATAACTTTATGCTTATAGTTACCTTTATTGCCACGATCAATGAAACGCTTAGTTTTATCATTGATGCACGCCCAGGTTTTATCTTTCATATTTTACAATATATCTCAAATACAATTTCTTCAGCTCAGGCATCATCGGATATTGTTGGTGTTTATTCGTAGAATATCATATTCACAGAAATTTTAAACGCATTAAAAAGAAATCAAGAATTTTAGCCGTTCCATTGATCATTGCCACAATCTTGATCTTTATCAATTTATTGGGAACGGGTATCATCTTTGATATTTCAAAGGAAAATGTATATACTCGTGGGCCCATGAATTTTATTTTATATATTTTCGTCTTCGTTTATTATATCGAAAGTATATATACTGTTCAAAAAGCTAAAAACGATTCCATTTTAGTCGAATTCTTTCCCATTTACTTCTTTATCATCCCTTGCATGATTGGCACTATGATTCAAGGTTTCTTCTTTGGAATTTCTACGATTTGGCTTTGTGTCGCAATCGCATTTATCATCGTTTACATTGAAATTCAAATATCTATATCCTTTATTGATGATTTATCCGGACTTTACAATCGAAAATACATGAACCATTATCTGGATAAGCTACAAAATGATAAACCAAAACGTGTATATGGATTTTTGATGGATATTAATGATTTTAAAACGATCAACGATATATATGGACATTTAAAAGGGGATCAAGCCATCATTCAGTTTGGAAAAATTCTACAACATTCAATCGATAAAGATTCAGTTGCCATTCGTATGGGTGGAGATGAATTTGTGATCTTCGCAATATTAAAATCCAATGAAGAAGCTTTAGCCCTAAAGAAACATATTGAACAAAACGTACGACAATTTAACACGAATTCAACAGAACCATTCCACTTATCTTTCTCAATTGGAATTGCTAAATACAGCGGTAATATTGAGACATTCTTATCATCGATGGATGATTCCATGTATGAAGCTAAAAACATGCATCGTTTAATGCACTAATCAAGGCGAGTTCATCGCCTTTTTAATTTGCACAAAAAAAGATGAGCAATTTATTGATTACTCATCTAGTTTATCAATTACTTTTTTAATGTAGTAGGTTCTTAATAAACCAAAAATCAAGATACCGATTCCAACCATAGAAATGGCTTTTTCTTGATACAACAAACCAAACACAAAGACGACAACGCCAAGTCCAGCAAGTTGTAATTGTTTAAAAACAACCTTTTGTTTGTCATTCATTAGCGAACAGTTACACCATTAGGCATTTCTTTTGCGACTGTGACAAATGATAAGTCTTTATCGTCTGTAGCACAAAGAATCATACCATAAGATTCTACACCACGTAATTTAACTGGTTTTAAGTTTGTCACTACGACAACCTGTTTTCCAATCAACTCTTCTGGTTTGTAGTGTTTTGCGATACCACTCACAATTTGACGAACTTCACCACCCAAATCAACTTGTTCTACCAACAAACGATCAGCCTTTGGATGAGGTTCACATTTTACAATCGTACCTACTTTAAATTGTAGTTTCGCAAAATCATCAATTGTAACTTCTTCTACTTTTTCTTCTTCCTTTTTCGTTTCTTCTTTTTTCTTTTTGAATTCTTCCATAAATTTCTTTTCGTCAATACGAGCAAACAATGGTTCACACTTTTCAACGACATGAATATCTGTTTCTAAGTTTCCAAAAGAATCACAAGAATCTAAATCGGTTACTTTTGTATTTAAGTACGCAAACATCTTTTCAGCTGTTTCAGGCAAGAATGAGTGTAATAATACAGCTGAAATACGAATTGATTCAAGCAAGTTATAAAGAACTGTTGCCAAACGATCTTGTTTCGATTCATCTTTAGCAAGTACCCAAGGCATTGTTTCATCAATGTACTTATTTGTACGGCGAAGCAATGTGAACACTTCATCTAATGCATCACCAACACGAAGTTCTTCCATTTTAGCTTCTACTTTTTTCTTAGTCTCTAAAGCACAAGCCTTCAATTCTTCATCGACTGCCTCACATACATTTGGATTTGTGACTAAACCAGAGAAATATTTGTTTGACATTGCAATTGTACGAGATACTAAGTTACCTAAAATGTTTGCCAAGTCCGAATTGATTCTTTCAATCACTAGATCCCAAGTAATTGTTCCATCTTGGGCAAATGGCATTTCATGTAAACAATAATAACGTACGGCATCTACACCAAAGTGTTCCACTAAATCTTCTGCATAAATTACATTTCCTTTTGATTTAGACATTTTATCACTACCAGTAAGTAGCCATGGGTGTCCAAATACTTTCTTTGGCAAAGGTAAATCTAAAGCCATTAAGATAATTGGCCAATAGATTGTGTGGAAACGCAAAATATCTTTACCAATAATATGAGTTGCAGGCCAGTACTTTTTAAATTTTTCATCACTTTCACCATTGGCATGATATCCAAGAGTCGTAATATAGTTGCTTAATGCATCAATCCAAACATATACAACGTGTTTTGGATCAAAATCAACAGGAACTCCCCAACTAAATGAAGTACGAGATACACATAGATCTTGTAATCCTGGACGTAAGAAGTTGTTCAACATTTCATTTTTACGAGATTCTGGTTGAATAAAATCAGGATGATCTTCAATATATTTAATCAAACGATCTGCATATTTTTGCATATTGAAGAAGTAAGCTTCTTCTTTTGCCTTTTTTACTGGACGACCACAGTCTGGGCAACATCCATCAACAAGTTGAGATTCTGTCCAGAAAGATTCACAAGGCGTACAATACCATCCTTCATATGTTCCTTTATAAATATCTCCTTGGTCATATAAACGTTTAAAAATACTTTGTACTTCTTTAACATGATAATCATCTGTAGTACGTACAAAATAATCATAGCTTGTATTCATTAAATCCCAGTTGGATTTGATTTGAGCAGCTACACCATCGACAAATTCTTGTGGAGTAACTCCTGCAGCTTTTGCCTTTTCCTCAATTTTTACACCATGCTCATCTGTACCTGTTTGGAAAAATACATCATATCCTTGTGCTCTTTTAAAACGAGCAATCGCATCCGATAAGATAATTTCATATGTATTTCCAATATGAGGTCTACCTGATGTATACGCAATGGCAGTTGTTAAATAAAACGGTTCCTTCTTTTGTGTCATTTCTATTTCCTCCTATTTTACAAATAAAAAAAGCCTTCATCCAAGGACGAAAGCTTCGTGGTACCACCTTAGTTTGTGTTTGCACACCTCAAGCTGTTAACGCCAGCATACGTCTTTATCTACATATCGATAAAGAAGCTCCAAGACCATATTCTCTATATCTTATACACAGATTTTCACCAAACATCTGCTCTCTCTAGTATGCAATATAAATACTCTTCTTTTCTTTGCTTATTGACTGCTTTATTATACGCTATAAAACATATTTTGAGCAAATTTATTTTGCAGCTTTTGTCAAAATTCTTACAAGTGCCAATGCCTTTTCTGGGCAATTTGAAACACCCATATGATATTTTGGCTTAGTCGGACCATGATAATCACTACCACAAGAAACAAACAATTTACGTTTCTGTACAATTTTTAAAGCTGCCGCAATCGTTTGTTCATGAATATCATTTGAGAAGCATTCCACTCCATCCATACCTAAATCGACAATTTCTTCTAACACTTCATCGGAAATATAATCTAAATGCCAGCTTGATAAAATCGCAATTCCACCAGCATTATGAATCGCATCAATGACTGCTTTAGCATCTGGATAATCTGCCTTTACATAACAAGGTCCATTCTTGCCAAATACATCTGTTTCAAATCTTGACATTGCAGCACTATGGCTTCCACAATTATCCAAATATTTCTTCACAAATGGCAATGAACGCGTTCTTTCATTATGGAAAACCATTTTTGTGATTTCCGTTGGCGTAATTGTTTGAAAACGAGAATTTGACATCAAAGAATCCACATCAATACGAATTCCTGAGAAATTTTCAAATTTTTCCACACGTTCAATCGATAATTCTTTTTCACGCTTTAAAGAATTTTGTTCGAGTACTTCAAACACTTCATTTGTCCAATCAATATAATAGCCTAGAATACGAACTCGCATTCTTTTATATTGTGCATCAATTTCAACGCCTGGAATATATTGAATATTATACAGGCTAGAAAAACGCATAGCCGCCGCATTTGCTCTTGCACAGTTATGGTCCGTAATCGAAATCACTTCTAAACCATTATCCTTTGCCTGCTTAAACAATTCTTCAACATCATAATATCCATCATCACTATAATTTGATCGAATGTGTAAATCGATTGGTGTAACATGTAATTCTTCTTTAACCGGTTCTGGCTTTGTTTCAAAACGAATCTCTTGATCTGGTTCACGAACTGGAACTAAGCCGAAAATCAAATCAAATAAAGTTTGTTGGTGTGGCATAACCAATACAAAGATTCCATTGATTATCCACCATAAAATAACACCTAAAACTTGAAAGAAGAAGCCAAAAATCATAAGTGGAACACCAAAGCCTAATGCTTGTCTTAAAATCAAGTTTAATGGCATTGCCTCTTTTTTATCTTTTTTTCTGACTAACTTCAAATCCAGCATGGCATAGCCAAAAGATTGACCATTTGTTCGAGCTGTAAAAAATGCAAGCAATAAGACGCTCGACACAAATAATAGTGCGAACATAATATAGAATAATAAATCAAAAAAGTGTGGTGGAATCAATCCACACATAATTAATAAAAACTCAATAACCCATATATAAACAGGAAGTAAACAAATATTGATATCCATTAAAAACGCAAATAAATGATCTTGATAATCGGATAGACTACGTTTTAAAGGCGTCGCATATTTATATCCACCTGCACGATACAATTTCGATTTTTTTTGAAAATATGCTAGAGTTAGATCCTTAACATTGTATTTTTGTTGTTTCATAAAATCATAAGCCTTTCTCGCACTATTATAACAATTTTTAAACATGAAAAAAAGGGCCACGGCCCTTAATCTTGTTTTCTTAGACGTTTTGTTACAAATGTTAACATACCCAAAGACATTACACATAACCATGTATATAATGTAGAATCTGTATTTGTAGCAGTGTTGATACTTGTACCAGAATTCATTTTTAAATTCTGTGCTTCCTGTAATAATTTTTGGTAAGTTTTACCAACCTTATTTTTTAATTCTGTATTGACTGCTTTTTGATCCGGTGACGATAACTTTAACCAGCTAGGCATTGCCGAAAGAATCTTTTGATAGTTTAAATAATTTGCGGTAGTAAAGACATTCCCACTCGCGCTCGTTAAATAAGTCTTAATGAAATTATCTGCAGCACTTGTTGTTGCCTTAGGCGAAGGTGTTTGTACAGATTGAACTGTATTCACTTGTTCTTGCACAACCAATTGAGGTGTATCCAACATTTGTTTTTGAGGCTCTACAACCACATTATTTTCTAGTGTCATCACCTTATATACAAAATTATCTTTATTTTCAAAATAAGCATTCAATCGTGCTAATGAATCATTGATTTCATCTTGTGTGGATTCATCGTTTGCAAGAATAACACTACAAGCATCCAATTCATTTTTAAAATTCATATAAGATGCTTCTTCAAGCATATCTTTGTCGGATTCTAAAAATGCATAGCCTTGCTGCACCTTTTCATTCAAAATACTAAAATCGGCTTTTTTTACCAATGCTTGAATTGCATTCTCTAAATCCTCTTGTGCCTTTTGAATTTCTTCGGCTGTACTATTTGCATTTTCTAAAACCGGCTTTGCCTGACTCATTGCTGTTTCATACGTACGATAGCTATTTTTTGTATATTCATCTTTCACATAATTTGATTGTTCAACTACACTTTTTAATCCGGAAAGATCGATCAATGCATTTTTTGCATTCACTAACTTAACTTGTGCTTCAACCAACTGCTCTAACGTTGTAGTATCTTGTGCAATCAAATTATTTGATTCATTCACTTCAGATTTCAATGATGCATATGTACTTGTCGTATATAAAGAGGCATCTAAATTTTCTGCATCTTTTACTAAAAGTGACAATTGCTCTTTCGCATCCAAAACCATTTTACTAGCTTGACTTACAATAATATCATATGCACTTAATGTACAATTCTTTGCCTTTTTCATACCTGCATCTTTATATGCAGTTTCATACGCATTCTTAATTTCATCCTGGTTTTCTTTTGTCAATTCCTTAAACAATTGATTACCAGTCAATACGATTGTACAATTCTTTTCATCTACTTTTGTGATCAAAGTATATTTTTCAATATCTTTATTGTTAAGATCTTTAACAATTTCTTTTGTACTCAAATAATACTTAATATAATCTTCTGCTGAAATTGTTTGTTGGGCTTTTTCTTCTAATTTTACTGGCTGTAAATGTTTTGCAAGTACATCCATACTAGGATTTGAAGCCACACAAACCGCAACAGCACTTGCTACACAATAAACCTTTGTTTTATTCACGACAAACCCTCCATTCCATTTCACTATTTTACTCCCAAAATTTCAATTGGTCTAGTCCCAATATTCAATGACGAACTTTCTTGCCCATGCATCCGATGCTTCTAATTGATCAATTGTAGGATTTTCAATATATTTTGCCTTCTTACAAGCTTGTTCAATACTTTCTTCAATTTGTAAAAAAGAAATCTTCTTCTCTAAGAATAATTGTACGGCCTGTTCATCCGCCCCATTAAATACAGCACCTAGATTTCCTTCTTTTTTACCAATTTCATAGGCTAGTTTTAACATTGGATAACGAACATAATCCATTTCTTTAAAATTCAAATCCATTGTCTTTGTCATATCCAAAGGATGATCCTCCTTTAATACCGGACGATCTGGATAACATAGTGCATATTGAATGGGTAAGCGCATATCCGCAGAACCAAGTTGTGCAATAATCGCATTATCATTATATTCAACCATAGAGTGTACAATGCTTTGACGATGTAATACTGTATCAATTTTATCATAAGGCAAATCAAATAAATAATGAGCTTCAATCACTTCAAATCCCTTATTCACCATTGTTGCACTATCCACTGTAATTCTTTTACCCATATTCCAGTTTGGATGTTTCAAAGTCTGTTCTACTGTTACATCACTTAATTCATCTCTAGATTTATCTCTAAAACTACCTCCACTTGCCGTAATAATCAAACGTTTTACATCTTCATTACGATTGCCTTGTAAAGACTGGAAAATAGCTGAATGTTCCGAATCAATTGGGTATAATTTTGTATTTGTTTCATGCAATGTCTTACGAACCAAAACACCACCCGCTACCAAACTTTCTTTGTTGGCTAAGGCAACGTCGATACCTTTCTTTAAGGATGTAAGAGTTGGTTTTAAGCCTCTAAATCCAACCACCGCATTCACTAATAAATCATATTCACAATTTTCAATACAATCCACCATGGCATTCGTTCCACTAAAAATCTTTACGCCCTTTAATTGATTTGCCTTTGAAACATCGGAAATACCAGCAACTTGAATCGATGGATGTTTATCAATGATTTTTTGCATCACATCCGCTTGATGTCCAGCCGCAATTCCAACTAGACAAAACTTGTCTGGATGTTGTTCAATCACATCCACAGTTTGTAAACCAATTGAGCCTGTAGCCCCTAATAATAATATTCTTTTCATAACTAATCACCTGTATCTATAATTTTATCACAATACCACAAAAATTGTGGTTAAATATCTTTAGGAGGAAACTTATGAAAGTCATTGATTTAACACATACAATTTCTGAAGCTATGCCCGTATATCCTGGAACTGAAAAGCCAAAGCTCACTACTGTAAATACATATTCACAAGATGGATTTAAAGAAACACTGATTCAAATATATTCTCATGTGGGAACACATATGGATCCACCTGCCCATATCTTTGCGAATCAAAAAACATTGGATCAATTTTCACCGGAACAATTCATCGGTAAAGCTCTAGTCATTGATTGTAGAGATTTAAAAGAAGGACAATCCATCACAATTGATAAAATCAATATGGATATAGCTGCGTCTGCAGACTTTCTTTTGTTTAATCTAGGTTGGGATAAAAGATGGAAAGACGAGTCATACTTTAATGATTATCCATGTATTGATGATGAAGTATTAGAATTTATTCTTCAAGGAAATTTTAAAGGCATAGGCTTTGATGTGATTGGATTAGATCCTATTCATGATGAAAATTTAACTCGACACAAAGCTTTATTTAAAAATCGAGATATTGTGAATATTGAAAATCTTAAAAACCTAGATCAATGTGGAAATGACTTATTTTGGTTTAGTTGTTTTCCACTTAAAATTGAAAATTGCGATGGCTCACCCATTCGAGCTGTCGCTTGGTACGATTAAAGACCGGCAATTTAATTTACCGGCCTTTTAATTTCTTCTTTTCATCATATAATTGTTTATCGGCTTTGATAAACCAATCATTCCATTTACGCATTTCTTTTTTATATTGCGCATATCCAATACTTACATCTAGATCAAACGGAAAAGATAATTGTTGTATATAAGTATGAATTCTTTGGCATAATCCTTCTACATCATTTCCTTTATAGACAATCACAAATTCATCGCCACCATAACGAGCAATAAAATCACTTTTTTCAATACAAGATTCTTTTAAACAGTTCGCGATGGCCTTTAATGCTAAATCCCCTTGCGCATGTCCATGCTCATCGTTGATTTTCTTAAATCTATTCACGTCCAACACTAACAAGTACATATTCGCATCCGCATTTCTCATGCATTCAAACAAATGTTGTTCCATACGATTACGGTTATTCAATTGTGTTAATGGATCAATAGAAATCATTTGTTCTTCCAAACTAATATATACAATCAGAATACTCAGACTAGTTCCTACACAAAAGATAGGAACCTGGCGAAAAATATCTTGAAGCGTACCTACAATCATCATAACAGCCATGTATATCCCTAAAATCTGATAGGATTTCTTTTGTTGATAATTTTTGGCTCTACAACTATACACATAAGATTGATAAGCTCCAACCATAAAATAGAGATCATTTATAAATACATACAAAAGATAGAATAGTCCTTCTTGAAAATTTGCATTTTGATCAATTTTAAACAATATGCCATTTAATGGATTCATTAACAATAAAACAACACTTACAATCAAAGGAATTAAAGCTATAAGCGTTTGTGTTTTTTTGACATATTGTATTTCTAACATTGTTAAAATGTAGTTAAACCATGAAAAAGTACACAATGAAAAGAACAGAAAACTCATTTCATTCAAAAAAAGATTCTGTACATTACTCATTCGTACTAAATCGGTTTGAAAATATAATATATGTACAAAGACAACTGCCAAAAAGCTGACTTTTTGACTGTTTTTCATCATGGAACGATACGTTTTAAAGCCTAGAATCAACATGATAGCTATACATATATAGTAGATTTCCGCAAAAAGAATT
>OIXA01006232.1_pt1 | contig 10144 bp, 7 predicted proteins | sample 1587721 | NCBI WGS metagenome assembly OIXA01 (sample SAMEA3888900, study PRJEB22519) | human gut metagenome | biome: human gut; feature: human-associated habitat; material: faeces | place: Denmark | collected 2013 | reverse complement strand
TGGTGTGGAGCGTTTTGCACCATGGGTGCGCAGGATACACTTTGTTACATGGGGGCATCTGCCATCCTGGTTAAATAAAGAACAGCCGAAGTTAAATATTGTAAATCATAAAGATTTTATTCCAGAAAAATATCTGCCGACATTTAATTCACATGCCATTGAGTGGAATATGCACAGAATCCCAGGTCTGGCAGAGAATTTTGTATATTTTAATGATGATATGTTTCTGATAAAAAAGGTCAGACCGGAACAGTATTTTAAAAATGATCTTCCGGTGGATATGCTGGCTCTTCAGCCTGATGTGGCAAATACAAAAGATCAGGTCATGCCATATATTTACCTGAATAATGCCATGCTTCTGGCAAAATATTTTGACAAACGTGAAAATATGAAAAAACAGCCGGGAGCATATTTCCATCCCGGTTATCCGTTTATGTATTTTATTTATAATATGTTAGAACTGGCGTTCCCGTTGTTTACAGGATTTTACACGGTTCATGGGCCGTCTCCTATTAAAAAGAGTACTTTTGTGAAAATGTGGGAATTAGAGCCGGAGTTGTTAAACGAGGTGTGCAGCCATAAATTCCGTCAGAAAGAGGATGTCAGCCAGTATGTGCTCAGGGAGTATCAGAAACTGACTGGCGGTTTTGTTCCCGGCAATGTAAGAAGACTCTGCCGGTATTATGATGTCTCAAATGATAACAGCAGGATTGTGGCTGATATAGGTCATCAGAAGAGTGGAAGCGTCTGTTTGAATGACAGCAATCAGGAGATTGATTTTGAGTGGGCAAAAGAAGAACTTCATATGGGTTTTGCGCAGATCTTGAAGGAAAAATCTGCATTTGAAAAGTAAGAGGTGAAAAAAGTGATCGTATTAAAAGCAGATAGCGAATTAAAAATGACATTTGAACGGCTGATAAAGACCATGCATGCAAATGTAAACTGGACAGGTCTTTTTGTGGCACTTGATAATTATCTCATTTTACAGGGGGAAGTGCGCTCCCTGTTTTTTCATTTTGACAGTAGAAAAGTGGCGGAAAATATTGTAGATCTGCCGATCAAAGAAGATGAGATCAAAGATACCGATGAGGCAGCAGTACGGGATGTGATCAATATGATCCTGTATGCATTTGGAAAATGGGGAACGATCCAGGGACTTCGTGTGGAAAAAAATACGGAGCAGCTGAATACTCTTTTCGGGCATGTGCTTGCAGGAATCTATATTGAACCGGAATATACCACGCAGTATTTTCGTTTTTATCATGCAGGAAAGCGTATTACCTATGAAGATGTGATACAGGAAGCAGACGAGGAACAGGGACTCTGGCATAAAGTTGAATGGAAGATGGCGCATACTGTTTTTGAGAGAATAGAACTTTCACTGTCAGAAAGAGCAAAAGGCAGGATTGGCAATAACTTTTATAAAGTTGGTTACCGCTGCCCAAAATGCAAAGGAAATCTGCATATGATCATGTATCCGAAAGGAAAAGAGTTTCGAATCGAGACGCCTGAGGGAGTAGTCCTTTTGGCAAAAGCATGTACCTGTGCAGCGTGTCACAGATTTTATACGCCGCGCCCATGGAAACTTCTTGGAGACGGCGATATTTATCTGATGGATTTTGAGGAGGATAAAAAGGCATACGAAGATTATCTTGAGCTGATGGGGCGTAACGGCGAGCATGAGGCAAACAGCCGTTATAATCAGGAAGTTGTAATGACACCAATCACTGACAGATGGGCACACTCCACATCTGCACTTGGTTCCTGCTATGCAGTAACAGCAAACAGCACACCAGAAGAAGCACAGGCTTGTGTTGATTTCTTAGGACTTCTGTATACTGATAGTAAGTTAGCAGATCTTTACACCTTTGGTATTGAGGGTGAGGATTTCAACTATGTTGACGGTAAGGTAGAGCAGACTGATGCTGGTAAGTACAACCACTCCATGTGGGAATCTGCATCTGCAACTATCGTAACACCACTTACAACAGAGCCAGATGATAAGGCTGAACTGTATAAGGAATTCAACGGTGGTGCAAATACTTCTTGCGCAGCTGGTTTCCGTTTCGATAAGAGTGAAGTAGCTGATAAGTATGCAGCTTGCCAGAATGTATTTAATGAGTATGGCTTCGCACTTGAGAATGGTGGTTATGGCGTTGATCAGATCGAAGATACAATCGCTCAGTATCAGGCAGCTCTCGATGAGGCTGGTTATCAGGACGTTTTAGCAGCATTCCAGGCACAGTATGATGAATGGAAGGCAGAGAATGGTTCTGAGACTACTGATGAGTCTGTTGAAGAAGAGTCTTCTTCTGTAGCAGAATAATTATTGCTAGAATCTTTTTCTCATAAACTTTTTCTTTCGCAGAAGATGGGGTGTACCAAACGGTGCGCCCCATCTTTTTTTGGTTAAAAATGATCAATACGAATGATTAAAACAGTCACTACCATTTGCGTTGTAAATGTGTTAAGATAAAAAACGACAATGAAATTGATAAAATTTTTTTGAACAGAATAGAATATAGCAAGAAAGGTTGATAATAATATGAATCCAAGCGAAAAGTATGAAAAACAGTATTTTATGCCGCCGGTCGTGACCTATGACTGGGTCAAGAAGGATGATATCGATCATGCACCGATCTGGTGCTCTGTTGACTTAAGAGACGGAAATCAGGCGCTTGTAGAGCCAATGAGTCTGGATGAGAAGATTGAATTTTTTAAGATGCTGGTAGAGATTGGCTTTAAGGAAATTGAAATCGGATTTCCGGCTGCTTCAGAAACCGAGTACCAGTTTTGCCGTACCTTAATTGAGCAGAATTTGATTCCGGCTGATGTTACGATTCAGGTATTGACGCAGGCAAGAGAGCATATTATTAAGAAGACTTTTGCGGCGATTAAGGGAGCACCGAGAGCAGTCGTTCATGTGTATAACTCCACATCTGTTGCACAGCGTGAGCAGGTATTTAAGAAAGATAAAGAGCATGTAAAGCAGATTGCAATTGATGGTGCTGCATTGTTGAAGGAGCTGGCTGATAAGACCGATGGTAACTTTACCTTTGAGTACAGCCCGGAAAGCTTTACAGGAACTGAGATGGATTATGCACTTGAGGTGTGCAATGCTGTTTTGGATGTATGGCAGCCGACACCAGACAATAAGGTGATCATTAATCTTCCGGCAACAGTTGAGAATGCAATGCCGCATGTATTCGCAACACAGATCGAATATATGAATAAAAATATGAAGTACCGTGACGGAGTTGTTCTTTCACTTCATCCGCATAATGACAGAGGCTGCGGTGTGGCAGCGGCAGAGTTAGGACTGCTTGCCGGTGCAGATCGTATTGAGGGAACGCTTTTTGGAAATGGTGAGCGTACCGGAAATGTGGATATTATCACATTGGCGATGAATATGTTCTCACATGGTATTGATCCGAAACTGAATTTCTCTAATATGTCATCTTTAGTAGAGGTATATGAGAGGGTGACAGGCATGAGAGTTCATGAGCGTCAGCCGTATGCAGGAAAGCTTGTATTTACTGCATTTTCTGGTTCTCATCAGGATGCAATTGCAAAGGGCATGGCATGGAGAGAAGCTGGAAAGAGTGAAAAGTGGGATGTTCCGTATCTTCCAATTGACCCGAAGGATGTAGGACGTACTTATGATTCAGATGTTATTCGTATTAACAGTCAGTCTGGAAAGGGCGGCGTATGCTATGTACTGCGCACTAACTTTGGTTTGAGTCTTCCGGAAAATATGCGCGAGGAGGTTGGCTATACTGTTAAGGATATTTCTGATAAGGCGCATAAGGAATTGACACCGGCAATTATTTATCAGATTTTTGAGGATCACTATGTTACCAGTAAGTCAATTTTCCAGGTCAGCGAGTGTCATTTCCGTCAGGAAAATGGAATTGTGGCAAATGCAACAATTCAGCATGGCCAGAATACACAAGTCGTTACAGGAACAGGTAATGGACGTCTTGATGCCGTCAGCAATGCGATTAAGAATTATTTTAATGTCAGCTATGAGCTTAGTTTCTATGAGGAGCATTCTCTGACAAAGGGAAGTTCTTCAAAGGCAGTTGCATATGTTGGTGTTGTTTGCAATGGAAGACGTTATTGGGGTGTTGGAATTGACAACGATATCATTAAGGCTTCAATTGAGGCGCTGACAGTTGCAGTAAATAAGATTGAAGAGATTCAGAATGCGCAGTTTGCCAAGGACAAAAGAATGGTTGAGATCATGAACTATATTCAGTCAAATTATTTAAGTGTCACTCTTGAGGGACTGTCTGATAAGTTCTATTTGTCAAAACCGTATTTGTCAAAATACATCAAAGAAAAATCAGGCATGACATTTGGCGAGCTTGTAAAAAATGTACGTCTGAAGAAGGCGAAAACATTGTTAAAGACGAGTTCAATGACTGTTGAAAGCATCGCGCTTTCTGTTGGCTATCAAAATGTAGAACATTTTAATCGCCTGTTTAAGAAAGCATTTAATATGACACCAGTTCAGTTTCGCAATAAAAAGTAACGTGGTAAAGTTACGCGAAAAATGCGACTAAAAATGTCGTTTGTACTATTTACTATGTGCTATAGATGTAGTAAACTCCTTTTAGTAAACGTTAGAAGAAAAAGGAGGGGTACGATGTTTCAAGTGGCAGAAGGAATTAAAGGTGTACATATTTTAGGGGTGGTTCAGAGCAAAGACGCATTGGAAGATTTGCTTAAAATCTGCCCAATCAATCCTCAGAGCAGATATGTATTGATTGAGGTGGGGATGCAAAAGGAGACTGTGCAGGATGTTTTGACAGGCCTTGGAATTGTAGGAACGATGGCTGGCGCACAGTATCTTCACGATGCGATAACATTTGCGCTTGAAGATCATGAATTGATTGAGAGAATTACAAAGTTATTGTATCCTCAGATTGCAAAGGTTCATAATACGACTCCGAGCCGTATTGAGCGCGCGATACGCGTGGCAATTGAACGTTCATGGTCACTGGCTAGCATGGAATATAAAAAACGCATATTTGGAGAGATGGCATCAGTCAACAGTACTAGGCCAACGAACATGCAGTATATTCAGTGTATTGTTAACTACCTAAAATAAAACTAAGTTAGCAAAAGCAGGATATTGACATTTCCTGTTTCTGGTATAAAATGAATATAATCCTTATGATGAATCTGGAAAATTAAGAACTGACGATCCATACTAAAGGATATTTGACAGCATATGAGAAAGGAAGCAGACATTATGGAGAAGAAAAATCTGGATTGGAGCAGTCTTGGTTTTGGTTATATCCAGACCGATAAAAGATATGTTTCAAATTATAAAAACGGAAGTTGGGATGAAGGTACATTAACCTCAGATGCAACTATTACGATCAACGAGTGCGCAGGTGTTCTGCAGTACGCACAGACCGTATTTGAAGGTATGAAGGCATATACCACAGAGAAGGGACAGATCGTTGTATTCCGCCCGGATTTAAACGCAGAGCGTATGGTAAACTCCGCAAAGAGACTGGAAATGCCGCCATTCCCGCAGGATCGTTTTGTAGATGCTGTAAAGCAGGTTGTAAAGGCAAATGAAGGGTATGTTCCGCCATACGGATCAGGTGCAACACTTTACATTCGTCCATATATGTTTGGAAGTGACGCTGTTATCGGTGTAAAGCCGGCAAATGAGTATCAGTTCCGTATCTTCTGTACACCAGTTGGTCCATATTTTAAGGGCGGCGCAAAGCCGATTACAATCCGCGTAAGTGATTATGACCGTGCAGCACCGAATGGTACTGGACATATCAAGGCTGGATTAAACTACGCAATGAGCCTTCACGCAATTGTTGAGGCGCATGAGCAGGGTTATGCAGAGAACATGTATCTTGATTCTGCAACACGTACAAAGGTAGAGGAGACTGGCGGTGCAAACTTCCTGTTTGTAACAAAGGATGGAAAGGTTGTTACACCAAAGTCAAGCACGATCCTTCCATCTATCACACGTCGCTCTCTCGTATATGTTGCAAAGGAATATTTAGGACTTGAGGTTGAGGAGCGTCCAGTATACTTTGATGAGGTTAAAGATTTTGCAGAGTGTGGTCTTTGCGGAACAGCAGCCGTTATCTCTCCAGTTGGAAAGATTGTTGATCATGGTAAGGAAATCTGCCTGCCAAGCGGTATGGATGAGATGGGACCAGTAACCAAGAAGCTGTATGAGACATTGACAGGTATCCAGATGGGACGCATCGAGGCTCCAAAGGGATGGATTCAGGTAATCGAGTAATCTGTGTTTATGAGCAGGCAGCGAAATCGGATCGCAAATGTCTGATCTATACACTGCGATAATTAATAAATAGAAAAAAGCTGATGTTTGTTATCAAAAAGATAGCAGATATCAGCTTTTTTTAATGAAACGTGTTTATTATGACACTTGACGACACTTCATAAAAATGGTACTATCAGCAACAGTAATCAAGTAAAAAAATCGGCAATTAGAGTGCACTAAAAGGGCAAAATCTGGTCAGATAATAGGAGAATGCTGATGAAAACGATTACAAAAGTGTGGGAAGACGCGGTGGTAGCCGCAAATGTGTGTAAAAAAAGATAGTGGAGGTAGGAATGAGAGAAGAATTAAGTGTGTGTGAAGCGCCAATTATGAAAATTATCTGGGAATCAAATCCTGACATTTCAGTTCCAGAGTTGGTGAAGCAGCTGAATGAGCAGTATGGAAAAGAGTATGCCAGAACGACAGTAGTGACATTTTTGACACGTATGGCAGGAAAGGGATATATTACAACGCAGCGCCGGGGACGTATTTCTTATGTGCACGCAATAAAGAGTGAACAAGAGTATAAACAGCAATTGGCGCAAAAGGAAATCGAGTTTTGGTTCCATGGAAGTATGGCAGAGTTTGCACAGACATTATGCGCAGCTGCTCCTCTTACACATGAGGAGTGCCAGAAACTAAGAAGATTGCTTGATCATGTTGAGGAGAAATAGTAATTATATTTCACGCGTCATGCTAAGAAAGCCCTTCAACTTTAGGCTTTGCTTTAAATTTTGGCTTATCAGTGAAATGTTACAATAATAAGAAATGAGAGCTGTCACACGACAGCTCTTTACTTTTTAAGAATAATGAAGTAGAATGTCACTAAGAGTAGTTAAACGTTAAAGATTGACTGTTGTAGTAAAATGACTATCAATAGGAGGGAGGGAAACAGCATGAATTATACATTTGAAAAGCTGCGCGACATAATTGAATGCTTTGATCCTTGTATGGATAATTATCTGTATGTGTATGATATCATTCAGGATTTATACTTTATATCGGAAAGGGCACAAAAAAGATTTGCACTTTCGTCTAATTGTTTTACAAATGCAGTGGAAGAACACCGCAAATTTGTATATTCAGAGGATTATGATGCGTTAAAGGTTGAGCTTGAAGAAGCTGCTCGGGGAGAACGTGACAGGCATAACATGCAGTATCGCTGGCTAAACAAAGAATGTGTTCCAGTTTGGATTAACTGCCGTGGAAAGGTGCTTAGGGAATCAGATGGCAGACCACATTTTTTAATTGGCAGCATTAATGAGATTGGTCAGCAGCAGAAAGCAGATAATATCAGCGGGCTTTTGGGCGAAGCTTCTTTTAAGAGCCGGATGAAAGCGTTTGGAACAAAGTCAGTCGATGGATTTGTGCTAAGGATTGGCATTGATGATTTTAGCGATATTAATGAGCGGTTTGGAGTTGAGTATGGAGATCGTATTCTAAAGACTGTAGCAGATGATATTAGCTTTCAGCTGACTGGGAACCAGAAGGCATATCGCATGACAGGAGATGAATTTCTTATTGAGGATCTTGTCGAGTCTAATGTGTTTGGTATTGGACCGGACGAAAATGATGCAGATGAATTGTTTCACAGGATTCGAAAAGCTGTAGATGAAAGTATTTGTAAAAGTGGTTATGAGGCAGTGTATACAATCTCGGCAGGAATTATTAGCAGTGAGAATACATCAGTAAGAGGCTATAAGGAATTGATGAAATATTCACAGTTTGCGCTTAGCGAGGCAAAAAAACGCGGAAAAAACAGAGCGTATCAATTTCAAATGGAAGATTACGAGAAATTTTTACACAGAAGGGAAATTCTTCGTTCCTTACGAGAGGCAGTTTCATTGGGATATCAAGGATTTGAACTATATTTTCAGCCAATTGTGAGAGCAAAGGATGAAAGCTTATATGCGGCAGAGGCATTGCTTCGCATTCATGATAAGAATGGAAATTTTATTTCACCGGCAGAAGCTATTCCTATTTTAGAGGAAAGTGGATTGATTATTCCTGTTGGAAAGTGGATTATTCAAAATGCATTTTCTATGTGTACAGAGTGTCGTAAATATTATCCGGAATTTCGTGTGTCAATCAATCTGTCTTATGTTCAGATATTAAAGAGTCCACTTATGATGGAATTAAAGCAAATAATCGATCACTCTGGTATTAGCTGTAGCGGAATCATTGTGGAACTTACAGAGAGTGGTTATCTTGAAGGAACACCGGCAGTGCGCAGTGTATGGAATGATATGAAACAGCTTCGTATTCAGATTGCGCTTGACGACTTTGGAACAGGTTATTCTAATTTAATGAATATCAGTAATCTTGAACCAGATATTGTAAAGCTTGACAGAGGCTTTACATTAAAGGCACTGTCACGCTCATATGAATATCAATTGATGCAGTATGTGATTGAGATGGTTCATAAGCTAAATCAGTATGTCTGCGTGGAAGGTGTTGAGACTAAGGAAGACCTCGAAAAGATTAAGGCACTAGGACCAGATTTGATTCAGGGATATTATTACTCGAAGCCTTGCTCGAGGGATGAGTTTTTGAAAAAGTTTTTTGACTATTCTGAATAGTTACAAGCTTAAAAAAAGTAATTGCTATTATACTGCTATTATATATAGAAGAAATACGATTTCTTTATTGCTAAAGATTTTGTGTGGAGGAAAAAAATAATGAAGGATATGGTAACACTTGGAAGAACGGGTATTACCGTTAATAAAAATGGATTTGGCGCACTGCCGGTACAGCGTGTTTCAAAGGAGGAAGCGATCCGTCTTGTACATAAGGCATATGATGGTGGTGTGAGATTCTTTGATACGGCAAGAGCCTACAGCGATAGTGAGGAAAAACTTGGGGCGGCTTTTGATGGGATGAGAGAAAAGGTCTATATCGCAACGAAGACAGCAGCATTAACAGTTGAGGGATTTTGGAAGGATCTTGAGACATCTCTTGCAACACTTAAAACAGATTATATTGATATTTATCAGTTTCATAATCCAGCTTTTTGCCCAAAGCCGGGCGATGGAAGTGGTTTGTATGAGGCTATGCTAGAGGCAAAGGCACATGGAAAAATTCGTCATATTGGAATTACAAATCATCGCTTGACTGTTGCTACGGAGGCAATTGAGAGTGGATTGTATGAGACTCTGCAGTTTCCATTTTGTTATTTGGCGACAAAGAAGGATATTGAAGTTGAGGAGGCCTGTTCAAAGGCAGGTATGGGATTTATTGCAATGAAGGCATTGTCTGGAGGATTAATTACTGATTCAAGAGCGGCATATGCGTATCTGGCGCAATATCCTAATGTGTTGCCAATTTGGGGTGTTCAGAGAGAAACAGAAATGGACGAGTTTCTTTCTTATGTAGAGAATCCGCCTGTTTATACAAAAGAAATTGAAGCATTTATCGAAAAAGAGAAAAAACAGCTGTCAGGTGATTTCTGCAGAGGCTGTGGATATTGTATGCCATGTCCAGCAGGAATTGAGATTAACAATTGCGCACGTATGTCACTTATGATTCGCCGAGCACCATCAGCAGCATGGCTTGATGAAGCAGGACAGGCACGCATGAATAAGATTGATGGCTGTATTGGCTGCAATAAGTGCAAGGCAAAGTGCCCATATGGTCTTGATACGCCGAATCTGTTAAAGAAGAACTTAAAAGATTACCGTGAAGTATTGGCGGGAAAGACGGTGGTGTGATCGGTATTGTTACTACTGTGCCGTTACAATTCAAGGATAAGACAATATTTGCAGTATAGCCCGAAGGTGAATGGATTTCACGAGCCGGACACTTGAAGCAGGTCTTTCAAAG
>OIXA01006226.1_pt1 | contig 10155 bp, 9 predicted proteins | sample 1587721 | NCBI WGS metagenome assembly OIXA01 (sample SAMEA3888900, study PRJEB22519) | human gut metagenome | biome: human gut; feature: human-associated habitat; material: faeces | place: Denmark | collected 2013 | reverse complement strand
CATGACGGTGACCTTCTCACCGATATTGGCATTTGATACCTCTGTACATCTATGGCTTCTATGTAAGCCCTGCATTGATTCTGCCATTTTATACTCCTTATATTTCTACTATATATTTATTCTAATAACTGTTTGATACCGCTGCTACACAGCTAATCTGCTGCTTATCAGATTCCTATCTGTTAAAGAACTCAACAAACTCCTCGTAGCCCTCTTTCATAAGCTGCTCCTTCTGGAATTTCTTGTTCTTGTTCATTCGCACAACAAGCACCTGCTGTCCGTTTGCTCTTGCGTCTTTTGCCTGGTTCATGACATCAACAAGCTTGTCTGCCGGATATTTCTTCTCAACCAGATAAGCCACCTTCTTTGGACTCTCAGGAATCTTGAAGCCACTCTCCATGAGAAGCAGGATAATTCTCTCAAAACCGATTGAAAAACCACAGGCCGGTACATCATTTCCGGTGAACTTTCCAATCATCTTGTCATATCGTCCGCCACCGCCACAAGCTGCGCCAAGCTCAGGCATTGATATCTCAAAAATAGTTCCTGTGTAGTAGCTCATTCCACGAACAAGTGTAGGGTCAAATACGAGCTCAAACTTTGCTCCCTTTGTAGCATTAACAGCCGTAGCTATCTCTGTCATATTTGTAACCACTTCTTCGTCTAAATATTCACCGAGCTTTTCTGAAAGTATTTTTACACCCTCAGTGACATCCCTTGTCTGCTCCAAAAGCTTGAACAAATCAAGATATTTGTCAATATTTTCCTGTGGGTAGCCATCCTGTGCAAGCTCACTTGCAACACCTTCCACTCCTATCTTGTCCATCTTATCGAGTGTGATAAATACGCTGTCGTAGTCCTCCTCAGCGAAACCACTGTAAGCAGCCATTGCCTTTAGGATTCTTCTCTCGTTGATTCTTATCTCAAAGTTCTCGAAACCGAGTCTTCCGATTGTGGTAGTGGTTGCTGTAATCAGCTCTATCTCTGCCAGATTGCTTGGCTCTCCGAGTATATCTATATCACACTGTGTAAACTGTCTGTAGCGACCTCTCTGAGGTCTGTCTGCTCTCCACACACTGCCCATCTGAAGTGCCTTAAACGGCGATGGCAGGTTGTTGGCATTGTTTGAATAATATCTTGAAAGTGGCACTGTAAGGTCGTAGCGCATTCCAAAGTCTACTACATCCGATTCTTCCTTTGCTGTCTCCAGATTCAGCTTCTCGCCTCTCTTCATTACCTTGAAGATTAGCTTCTCATTTTCTCCGCCCTGCTTGCTTGTGAGATTTGCTATATTCTCCATGCATGGTGTCTCTATCGGTGTAAATCCGAAGCTTCTGTATGTATCCTTGATCACACTTGTCACATAATCACGGATTTCCATCTCTGCAGGTAATATATCCTTCATGCCGTTGACCGGCTTTTTGCTCAGTGCCATTTGGTTTCCTCCATCTATATTAAAATATTGAATTCATTAGCTATTCTATTATACTTTTCGGTTTTGCAATCGTCAAGGGTTACAGGGGATTTTGCTGTATGTGCTATAGGATGTACTACAGGACGGACTGTAAGCCACGGCACCGCTAGGGCACACGCATATGCTTTGCTTTCGCTACGCTTTGCCGCTAAGATACTGTACGGATTATGCTTTTTGCGCTTCTATGCTTGACGAAACCGTCGAAACGCGCCCTCCGTGGCGCGGTTCTCCTTGACTTGCCCTCCATGGCAAGTCATTTCTGTGCTTCATGTGCATAATCCTACAGTATCTAAGCGGCTTCGCTATTCGCTCAATCAAATGCATATGCGTGCGCCCTGGCGGTGCCGTGACTTGCAAATGCTAATGCACATCTACTGTGGTGGATTGCAAATTCCGCACGGAGACAAGCCCATGGATTTTGCTTCTTCAAGCGTTACCTCTGTGTCACTCTTTTTCAAAGTCCGACAGCCCGCACGGTGATATTTCTTGCCGGTTGCAGTGATATGAACCATCGTCTCGCTGTTTGAGGAATCAGCAGCGCTATTTTCTGTTGCTGAGCTGTCTGAGCCTGATGATGCACTTCCTGTTGTACTGCCTGAAGAGCCGGATTCTCCTGCCCCGCTTCCAGCGCTGCTCTGCGAGCCTTCATTCTTCGGTGTATCCGTCTGAGCGCTCTGCTTCTGCGGAGTGGTGCCATCCAGCCAGCTGTCACCATTCTCATAGTTTATTCCAACTCCGGGCTGCACATTATAGCAATAGACATTAAAAAGTATGCCGCCACCGTTATCCTCAACCGACTTTGCCTCTATGAGAACGCCGTTTGCAACTAGATTGCTGCCCGAGAACATCGGAGTCACCCTGTAGAGTACATGATTTCCTGTATTGTTTACATAATCCGCTACCAGATTCTCAAACGGCAGCATGCCCTCCACATTCAGGTATCTCGTACCGGTAATAAGATTCTTCGGATTGGCATTCTCGCCGGCAAGCTGATAGCCAATAAGATGACAGCGATTATATAAATACCTGTCCTTTATCACATCATACTTCACCGTATGCCAGCCTGATGGCTTTATCATGCCTATCTTGCCACGCTCCTCAGTCGGCATGATATCCTTGCAGATATTGGCATAAGCCACACCGCATCTGCCAAGTGAATCCAAATCACTGTAATTTTCAAAAGCAGTGGTAATCATATCGCTGTCCGTAAAAAAAGGCTCATTATTGTTGACAGCCACGTATGCCTTGCCATCATATGCAGGAATCGCATCAAGTGAAACATAAGAATTGTTGTTTACAAGATCCTCCTGTGGCCCATCCGCATTATCCTTGCTGCCTAAAGCACCGGAAGAATCCTCCCCTGCCACTTCAGCTACTGCGACATGCCCGGCACCTTCAGTGCCTGATGAATCAGTGGAGGCACAGCCTGTAAAAATTGTAGCAATTGCAAGTAATTCACATAATGTAATTGCAGCTGTTTTCCTTAACTTTAGCCATATGTTCATATAAAATCACTCTTTCTATCAATCGATTGATATTGGATTTTCCCTAATTACAATAAATTAAATGAATACTTAAATTACTAAACCTAATATACTTTTATTTCCTCGCTTCATTTATTATAGCAAACGTTTGTTTGTTTTTCAACCCTTGCTGTAAAGCTATATATTTCCCACTATTTTGGTATGTTAGTGAGTTTCCCCGGTAGTACGCACCTATGTCGCGTAAACTAAAAAAAGGATTCGAGCAAATGCTCGAATCCTTATAAATACCAGCTTATTAAACTATCATTTAAGATTGCTCGATGATACTAACAACTCTTGAACTTCTTTTTTAGTAAATATACACACAATCAAAACCTATATGTATATTTTCTATAAAATAAAAAGGAAGCCGGACGCATCCAACTCCCTTAGGCATAGTCCGCAGACGTCCGCCGCAATTCTGTAATATATTATGCCATAATGAAAACTTTTATGCAATAGCACTTTTGAATTTTCCACAAATATTTTTGAAGTTACTGTTCACACCTAACAGTATGACCAGCGACGCTCTTAGGTGGATTACCACCACAGCGTAAGGGCCGTAAGCCCCGCCTGGCGGGTGCACACGGATTCTCGTGAGAGCGCATAGCGAAGCTGTTTAGATACTGTAGGATTATGCCCGTGAAGCACAGAAATCCGCAGCCATGGACGGCTGGGGAAGGCGTTATGCGCCACGGACGGCGCATAAAAGCCGGTTTCGTCGAGCATTGAAAACCCAAAAGCATAATCCGTACAGTATCTTAACAGCGCAGCGTAGCGAAAACGAGAGTCCGTGTGCACCACGACCGGGCGGAGCTTACGGCCCGAACCAACTAAAAAAGCCACCCAGGCATAACACCCGGTGTGGCTTTTAATCATGTATTATGAAATTATGCGAATCACCTAATGTGAATCAACACTGCTATATTGCAGACCAAATCTACTCGCAAAGCTTAGAAAACTCATCCGCAACAAACTGAACCTTGGTTCCGATAATAACCTGAACAGAATTCTTGCCAGGCTTCATAACGCCTGCAACACCTGCAGATTTAATCTTCTTGTCATCAACCTGAGTAATATCCTTAACCTCAAGTCTAAGTCTTGTGATGCAGTTGTCAATGCTTGCAATATTGTCTTTGCCACCGCAGCCCTCAAGAATAGTCTTTGCTACTGCTGTGTAGTCATTGTTAGAAAGCACTGCCTTCTTCTCTGCCTCAACATCATCGTCCTCTCTACCAGGGGTCTTAAGATCCCATTTCTTGATAGCGAAATAGAATACAATGTAGAATACGATAAAAGCTGCGATTCCAAGAGGAATGATGAGCCATGTCTTTGCTGCAGCCGGAAGTGAAGATGAGAATAATAAATCCATCGCGCCGGCTGAGAATGAGAAGCCTGCTCTAAATCCAAGAGCTACTGTAATCATTGTGAAAATACCATAAAGTAAAGCATAAATCACATAGAGAACAGGAGCAAGGAACATAAATGCAAACTCGAAAGGCTCTGTAACACCACAGATGAATGCACAGATAGCTGCAGAAGCAAGGATACCGATGGCAGCCTTTTTCTTAGCAGGCTTTGCACACTTAACCATGGCAAGTGCTGCACCAGGAATACCAAACATCATACATGGGAAGAAACCTGACATGTACATTCCGAGGCTCCATGAAACATCCTTTGATGTCTCGCCATTCCAGAAATGAGAGAGGTCTCCAAGTCCGATAGTATCGAACCAGAATACGTTGTTTAATGCGTGGTGTAATCCTGTAGGAATTAACAGACGGTTCAGGAATGCATAGATACCTGCGCCGACTACGTCAAAACCAACGATTGCTTTACCGATAGCTACAAGAGCACCGAAAAGTAATGGCCATACAAACAGTAATACTACAGATACAAGGATTGAAACAACACCTGCGATAATTGCTACGCAACGCTTGCCGCTGAAGAATGACAGCCAGTCAGGAAGCTTTGTATCCTTAAATCTGTTGTAACACAAAGAACCAATAACACCGGCTAAGATACCGATAAATGGGTTTGCAATCTTGTCGAATGCAAGTGTCTTTGTAGCGCTGTCAGCGATAGATGGCATGATTTTTGTAACAAAGTCTGTAGACAGGAGTGTTGTCATCATCAGCCATGAAGCTAAAGCTGCAATACCGCCGGTACCGTCGTTCTTTTCCGACATACCGACACCAACGCCGATTACAAAAAGGATGGCCATGTTGTCAATCAAAGCGCCCCCTGCTTTAACTAAAAACAGACCTATTAAATTACGTACACCCTCGATGTCACCACCCTGCATGGTTGCAGGACATAAATAATATCCAATACCCATGAGGATACCACAGATAGGAAGTACTGCTACGGGAAGCATTAAAGCTTTACCCAGTTTTTGAAGAAATTTCATAAATTTCCCCTCCTTTACATTATGTATACTAAACTGGAGATACTCCAATAAAGTTCGTTATTATTATATAATTATATTCAAATCTACGCGAGACTTAAAATCTCATCACCGGCGGATACATTCCCCTCTTTGAGTATCTTTATCTCACTATAATCAGCAGTGTTGCCAATTAAAACCGGAGTAATGACATTAAGATCTGCTGCCTTAATCTGCTCCAGGTCAGCCTCCATCAAAATGTCACCCTTCTTCACCTGATCACCAACGGAAATATGTGATTTAAAAGGAGCACCCTTTAGTATCACTGTATCCAGACCAATGTGCAAAAGCAACTCGACTCCCTGAGTGGTCGTCATGGTAAAAGCATGCAACGTATCAAATACAGCTGTCACCTCACCATCCGCCGGAGCGTAAAACCTGCCCTCAGAAGGAATCACGGCCACACCGTCTCCCAATATCTTCTCAGAAAAAGTAGGATCCGGAACCTCTGTAATAGGAACCACTCTGCCGTTGCACGGAGAACAGATCACCTTTCCCTTTGACTTATTCTTGAAAAAACCTAACATGATATCTCCTTTCCGTCGATATACACACTCACAATATCCAAATCATCATTGAGAAGCACAAAATCTGCTCTCTTTCCTGCAGAAATGCTGCCTGCTTCATCATAGATGCCAATCTCCTTAGCCGGATTGGCTGTAGCACACATAATTGCCTCCTCAAGCGGAATACCTGCCTGCCTTACTGTGAAACGCATACAATCCATCAGATTTGTTGCCGAGCCTGCAATTGTCCCATCATGGAGTGTGGCAAGCGAACCTCTGACCGTCACTGCCTGTCCACCGAGTGTATACTCGCCATCCTCAAGCCCTGTGGCTCTCATGCTGTCACTTATTAAAATCATGCGCTTCGCACCAAACATGGCAAATGTTGCCCTGATAACCGACGGATGAATATGCACTCCGTCACAAATGATCTCTGCATGACACTTTTCTGAATCTCTCACAGCCCCGATAACTCCCGGATTCCTGTGATGAAGCGGTGGCATCGCATTATACAAATGTGTAGCATGGCTTGCACCATGCTCAATAGCCTCTACTGCGGTGTCATAATCAGCCGCTGTGTGTGCTATTGAAACCACAACACTTCCTCTTACCCTGTCTATAAAATCAATCGCGCCCGGCTCTTCCGGAGCAATATCTACAAGCTTTATCAAGCCATGGGCCGCATCCTGAAGCTCACAGAAATAATCATAATCACATCGCATGATATTCTCTGCCGCCTGTGCGCCCTTTTTAGAAGGACTGATAAAAGGTCCCTCCATATTGATACCTACAAGATGTGCACCACCATGATAATTATAATCACCGGCATTTTTCATGACACTCAAAAGCTCATCCCTTTGAATGGTCATAGTAGCCGGACACACGCTCGTCACTCCGATAGAAGCCTCGTATGCTGTAATCACATCAAGTGCCTCTGTGGTGCCGTCACACATATCAGCTCCCTTGCATCCATGAAAATGAATATCCACAAGACCCGGTATCATGATAAGACCTGATGCATCTATAATCTCCTGCTGTGCGCTGTCAGCAGCCGCGTCCGTGTCAGCTGTTCTCTCCAAAACACTGTCAAAACGGCCATCCTTAACGACAACATCACCTTGCATAAAGCTGCCATCCTCTGTAAATACCCTTGCATTTTTTATTAACATATGCATGTACCTTCTCAACTAAAAAACATCTACAGTCTGCTCAGTGCAGCCTCATCCGCTACAAGCGTAACATCATTGTGCAGCTGTAATACAGAAGCCGGCACCTGTGGTGTAATCGGTCCAAAGAAAGCCTTGTGCACAATCTCTGCCTTATCCTCACCACTTGCAATAATAAGAATCTTTTTAGCCTGCATGATGGTCTTGATGCCCATTGTATAAGCCTGCTTCGGAACATCATCAGCCGATGCAAAGAAGCGCTTATTGGCCTCAATAGTAGACTCTGTCAGATCCACGCAGTGTACCTGCTTGTCAAAAGACTCGCCCGGCTCATTAAAACCGATATGACCATTGTGCCCGATACCAAGAAGCTGTAAATCAACACCGCCAAGAGACTGAATCAGCTCTGTATAGCGCTTGCACTCCTTCTGTGGATCCGGCTCCATGCCGTTTGGCAGGTGAGTATTCTCAACCGGAATATTCACATGATCAAACAAATTCTGATGCATAAAATAATAGTAGCTCTGGTCATTCTCACGGCTTAATCCCTTGTACTCATCAAGGTTCACCGTCATAACCTCTGAGAAGTCCAAATCCCCCTTCTTGAACCACTCAACGAGCTGCTTATATAAACCGACAGGTGTAGAGCCTGTAGCCAGTCCCAATACACAATTAGGCTTCATAATCACCTGTGCCGATATGATATTTGCAGCCTTTCTGCTCATATCTGCATAATCCTTAGCATTATATATTCTCATGAAAAATCCCTCCAATTCGTAAAATATACCCAATACTATCTGCACAACCTTCAAATGTGCTGCTTGATTGCATATATGCATTTTACCCTATATAGTACATTTTATCAAGTACTTTTTGTCATATTTTGCATATTTTATAAAAAAAATATTAAATTTTAATGCGGTAAAGTGGTAAATTTGCATAAAAATAATCTGCTACTCTAATGCCCCTTTTACTTTTTTGTGTGAAATACAACGTTCTTCCCGATTGGCAAGTGCCTTAACTCTGCCTTCTAACAGAAGCTCTCTTCCTTTTTCATTTCTTGTATATATGCAGTCATAGTTTCCGATATACGGATGCATGCATTTTGCAAAACGTTCCGCATCCTCCTTCTTTTTCGAAAAACAATTTGGAATGGCATAGAAACCATTCAGTCCTTTTCGATTTTTCCTTTTTACAAGTATATAACGCTGGTTGTCTATAACATCAAAAAATTCATTGACACACTGTGCAAACAACGCTTTATCCCTGCCACTTCCACCTGACAAATCTGCCCATCCACCTTGCAGGACAAAGTTAGCTGCATAGGTTCTCCTGGCACAGCCCGGAATTGCCCACGAACAGGTACTTTCCGCTCTATTTCCACATATTCTGTATGGAGTTTTTCAATCAATGCCTCATATGCCCGTTTTTCCTGATCAGATGCTTTGGCATTTTCCAGCGCCATCATGTTTCTTCCATTATGCTGTTCATAGTATCCTCTGGAAAATCCATCCCGGTTAAATAATAAAAGCAGTTCTTTCCGATCTGTTTCGGCAACCTGATAGCCTTTGGCACCATTCTGCAGATACTGATCCACATATTTCCTGTAAATCCGTACCACACCAGCTGTATATTCCGGACGTTTCATACGTCCCTCAATCTTCAGGGAATAAACACCAGCCTCCGCCATCTGCGGAATCAGATCCAGGGCACAGATATCCTTGGGACTTAACAATGTCTGTTCACCGGTCAGCGCTTTTTTCTGCTCATCTACTGCCTGATAAGCGAGACGGCAGGGTTGGGCACATCTTCCGCGATTTCCGCTTCTCCCACCCAGAATACTGCTGAACAGACACTGTCCGGAATAACAATAGCACATGGCTCCGTGAATAAAGCACTCGATCTCCATACCGGTGGCTTCCTTGATCCTGCGGATTTCCTTAAGGCTAAGTTCTCTGGCAGGTACTACACGGCATGCCCCTTGTTCCTTCAAAAATTCTGCACCGTATTCCCCGGTAATTGTCATCTGCGTGCTCCCATGTAATTCCATGCCCGGAAAATTCTCCCGGATAAATGAAAATACACCCATATCCTGGATAATAACACCATCCAGTCCTGCCCGGTAATAAGGCTCCAAATATTCATATATTTCTGAAAATTCGGATTCTTTTACCAGCGTATTTACCGTAAGGTATACTTTCCTTCCGAAAAGATGCGCATACCGGATGCATGCAACCAGTTCCTCTTCGGAAAAATTCTCCGCATAGGCTCTGGCTCCGAAACGATTTCCTCCCAGATATACAGCATCCGCACCGGCATGGATCGCACCGTAAAATGCTTCCGTATTCCCGGCTGGCGCCAGCAATTCTACTTTCTTCATTGCACTCATAAACGTCCTCTATTGCAAATAGCTGCCCGAAAAACGGACAGCTATCAATTTACTTGTCTTTTAGTTCTGTCTCCAGACGAACAATTTTTTTGGCATCTTCATTCAACTGCTTCTGAAGCTCTTTTCCCTGCTTCTCTGCATTTTCCAGTTTGATCTGTGCGGAAATCAGTTCATGCTTCAGATCGTATAATTCCTTTTCTTTTCCCTGAAGCTCTTCTTCGAGGATAGATATCTGCTTCTTCGCTTTAAAATAATCATCGGCAATGTTCAGCTGCAGCAGAACACTTTGTCTGTCCAAAGGCTGTCTGCGAAAGCTGTCTATCTTCCCATATTCGTTGATCTTGTTATTGATATAGGAAGCGATTTTCTGCATGTATTCTTCACTCTCATAGCCGCTTAAGGTAAATACCTTACCGCCTATGATCACTTCGGTATCTGTCTTCGGAGACATCTTAAACACCCCTCTTAACAATCTTTTGAAAACACAATATGTGCCGTCTGTTAAAAAATATAATACAAGATTTATTATATATCAGATTATATAGAGTGGCAAGTAAAAAATTGCCCGATTGTCTCCGTTAAAGCTTCAGTCCCAGGTGCTTGTAGGTCAGATCCGTCACCGTGCGTCCCTTGGGCGTTCTGTTCAGGAAC
>OIXA01006213.1_pt1 | contig 10163 bp, 8 predicted proteins | sample 1587721 | NCBI WGS metagenome assembly OIXA01 (sample SAMEA3888900, study PRJEB22519) | human gut metagenome | biome: human gut; feature: human-associated habitat; material: faeces | place: Denmark | collected 2013 | reverse complement strand
ACGGCGGCGTGCAGGGCTTTGCCTACAAGGAAAACGGCATGAACGTTGTCCTCTTCGCCAACTCCCTCACCCACAAGGTGCACCAGAGAGATGAGTATGCCTACATCAGCAACTTCCTCTTCTCCTCCGTCCTGAGCGACAAGAACTATGACGGCTCTGCGTCCCTGCCCTTTACCGACGTCGCCGACGACGCCTATTACGCCGACTCCGTCGCCTGGGCCGTTGCGAAGAACATTACCTCCGGCGTGAGTGCCACGAGCTTTGCTCCCAACACGAGCTGCACGCGCGGCCAGATGGTCACCTTCCTGTGGAGAGCCGCCGGTTCCCCCGAGCCCAAGTCCACGACCACCGCGTTCACCGATGTCAAGAGCGGCGCGTACTATGAAAAGGCCGTTGCCTGGGCCGTCGAGAACAACGTGACCACCGGCACGAGCGCGACCACCTTCTCCCCCGACGCGACCGTCACGCGCGGCCAGAGCGTCACGTTCCTGTGGAGAGCGAACGCCAGCCCGGCTGCGGCCAGCGCGAGCAGCTTCACCGACGTCGCCGCGAGCGCCTACTACGCCTCCGCCGTCAACTGGGCGGTCGAGAACAATGTGACCAACGGCACGAGCACGACCACGTTCTCCCCGAACGCCGACTGCACGCGCGCCCAGATCGTCACGTTCCTCTATCGTGCAGCGAGTGCCAAGTAAGCAACCACTATCTGATGAAAAAAGAGGGAACGGTTTTTCCGTTCCCTCTTTTTGTTTTTTCCCGAGAAAGACACGATGTCTTTCTTTTGCCGAAAACAAGAAAAACCTCACTTCCGAAGAAGTGAGGTTTTGGTGGAGACTGCTGGACTCGAACCAGTGACCTCCTGCGTGTGAAGCAGGCGCTCTAACCAGCTGAGCTAAGCCTCCTCAAAACCCTTGTGAAAACTGACTTTTTGGATTTGTTCGCCTGATTTTCAAGAAACCAGACCGCCTGATTTTTCCGAGAGTGATGTTGTGGATTTTTTAAAAAAAGTGCAGGTGCACAAGACAGAAATTGAAAAAATTTCATGTTTACCCCTTGCATCTTTTTTGATTATGAAGTACTGTGTGCATACAGGCTACTTAGAAGCGACCGTCCGCAAACGCTTTTTAAGTAGTTTGAATAATAAATAAGGAGGACGCTTATGAAGAAAAATTAGAAGCGTCAATTACTTGCCTCTATAGAGGTGCGAAGAATAATTACGAGCCGTTTTACAGATGGTGAGCCATTTGCTTCGTTTAATGCCCTGTGCAGAGAACTTGGATTTGAACCGTGTAAGGGAAAGCGGCGCAAAGAGCTTGAGAAAGAAATGCGATGCTTCTTTGAATGGGAAAAGACAGGTACGGCAAATGAGATTCGTGTTACAGCATTGTATTTTGACGCACCAAAAGAAAGCCGTGACCGGAGAACAGGAGTACACACAACACCTCTGAATGACCTGATGCAGCGAGCATTACTCCAACACATTGAAACGGGAACGTATACAAAGAGTGGGATATTGAAAAGACTTGGCATTCTTTATACAGAGACCGGCAATGAGGGCATAGAGTTTTCAGAATTCCTTGATGCGTACAGGGGTAAGATTTTTAAGCTTCTGAACAGTAGCTTCATCCAGCTTGAGAAGAAGCAACAGGCAACGTGGACAAAGACGTATTTGAGAAGCGATACTTGGGAAGTAGTGTCTGCTGAGGTAGTATCAAATTATTTGCAAATCAAGTCAGATGTGCTCGTGTTACTGAATGAACCTAACGAAGCGATGGTGTTTCGCCATAAGAGATGGAAACAGTATGCCGAACAGGTGGATGCAGCAATGTATGACCGATACGGGTATTCTGTTTGTGAGAAGCAAGTTGTAGAGATACAAAGTGTGCCAGAGGATTTGGAGCCAGTCAATGCAAGAGGGCTGCTGTCAGCAATCCTCGAAGATATGGTAAGAAATGTGGATGTTGGATTCAGAGGCTTTGGAGAAAATCGCAGACTGGTACGTTGCAGAAGAGAAGCAGAACACTTGAAAAAACTTCTGTTGCCAGAGTCCTAACCAGAAGAAGTGTCACTGTTACTCTCCCCTTATTAAGCATACTTATATCTTTGACCGAGTAAAAGTGACACCTTGTTTTGCTACCAGATGGAACCCGTGCTATCTGAGTGAAGCGTTATAGAAAAGACCTTTGATTTTATGTGGGGGGAGATTTTGCTGACCAACTGCCAACGTTTTTCGGCAAGCCTCAAAACTTATGGCACCTGCGCCCAAAATCTCCCCCCACACCCCCTGCAAAATGGCGCACAATTTTCATATTAAGGACAGAGCATATTATACGATTTGAATTGTATTTTTCAAGTCCTGTGAAATGTCGGAAAGAGATTTTTCGTAGAGAGAACCAGTTTGATATAGAGATAGAGAAAGCCTCGCAGTGATGGATAGTTTTTAGAAACCATTACTGCGGGGCTTTTAGTGTAATAAGAGGTCATGCAGCGTTACCAAGACTTCACTTAACGGACACAAATCGAAGCGATATCCTCATAATGAACTACTTCGTAGTCTTTGTGATAATTGCTACGGAGATGAATTTCCTGAAGTCGTTCATTCCATGTTACATAACCACAGAATTTTTCAGTACCATCTTTAAGATAAATAATAGTCGTAGGATATTCCCTCGCCACCTTTCTCCAAAAATATTTTTGCTGTTCACAGAAATGCTTATAATCACATTTCTCATCCCTTCGACGGTATTCCTCGTAATACTTTTTAGCCATAGCTAAAGAGTCAATAGACTTACCATCTTTAAACTTTCTTGCTGCTAAGATTGAAGTTTCATCCATCTTAGCAATTCCAATGAATGTGAGAATTGTAATTGGAATTACAATAAACCAAAACAAAGGAACTCCTGCAAACAATCGAATCAAGATGGCAATGGGAAGTCCAACCGCGAAGTAAGCCAAAATATCACAACCTTTCTATTTTTTCAGCAAATCACAAATGGTGTGCCTGTCAGTGTTTCATACTGCGCCCAAGGATAAGTAAAATAGCAATAGCAACTTCAATACACAGAAGGTATCCCTCAAGCGTCACATCTCTCACCCCTTTTGCGGACAATAAATATATGTCCAAAATACATATTACAACATAAAATATACTACTATTTTGAAAAATTGACAATAAAAAACTCACCGGAAATTGGACCGGTGAGAAATTGAATATTGATATTCACTTTTTCTTGTGTAGCCGATTGATTATCCCAATGAGCATAAGGAGGTCTTCATCATCAAGCTCACGCATTCCTGAAAGCGCTTTTTGTACCAGCTCGGGATTCTTTTCCCCGTCATCAAAGAACTGCGAGGGCGTAATATCAAAATAATCACAGATGGCAAAAAACTCTTTGAACGGCGGGAGGGACTTCCCAGAAGAAATATTGTAAACGTAACCTCGACTATGCCCAAGGTCATAGCTCATTTGATACTCAGAGACACCTTTCCGTAGGCGGAGCTGTGTAATCCTCTCACGAACAAATTCTTCTTGCATGCTATCACCTCTTGATTATGATAGCTTACGTGAATTCGTTATCAGTAAAATAAATTTTGTCGTTATGATTGAAACGTCAATAAATATATGTTATATTATGTAATACGACATAATATAAGCCGTTAAATATAGCAAAAGCATTTGATGATAATGAAAGGAGCAGATATTGTGAGAACCGCGCAGGAAAAATTTGATGTTGCAAGAGAGCATTATCAAAAAGCAATGCAACATATAGAAACAATAACTACGATTTGTGAAAAGGCGGCTAAAGGTACAGATTTGTTTCTGAAGAATCAGTTTGATGTAATTTTACAAACAGCCTTACTAAAGCTTGCTACCCAAGACGGACATTTTTCACATACCGAACGTCAATTCATTGAGCAGATAGTGGATAATGGTGACGTTTTAGATTTTGTCAATCAGAAGTACGGTACAGAATTGACTTGGGATGGAATCGAAGTATCTTCCGTGGAAGAAATTGATGAATTCTGGGATAAACTGCTCGATGTAATTCAAAACCTTATGCTCGAATTTTTTAGACGGGTGTTCTTGGTTAATGAAGCAATCAGTCCTGAGTTTTGGAAAGGTGTCATCAACGCTGTTACAAGTATATGCGAGATATTTGCTGTTCTGGACGATGATGCTATGGTCGAAGAAGATGTTATTCAGAAGTGGGTCTATACGTTTTTTATGCTTCCATTAGATACGCTCAAAGACAAGATGGAGCAACATAGACATTCGATTGCAGGGAATCTCGGTAAACTGAATGATAATTCTGTATAAAAAGTTAACGTAGGGGGGGAAACTATCCCCCCTTTTTCCTTACACCTCCAACATCAAATGACCCTCGATGGCCTTTTCAAGCTCCTGCTGCTGGATGCCGATGTACCTTTGCGTGACTGCGGCGGAACTGTGCTGCAAGAGCTGTTGGACAAGGACAATATTGTAGCCGTTGTCGTTGTAAATCTCAGTTGCGTAGAACTTGCGGAAGCTGTGCGTGCTGATATCCTCGCTGTACCCCAAGTAGGAGCAAACGCTTTGCAGCCTCTTCTGCACAGCTCGCTCGGTGATTGGAAATATCCTTGCTTCGGGAGCTATATTGTGGTCGAGGCAATAGCAGCGGATGAACTGATAAAGGGAAAGGGGCACGGTAAAGGTTCGGGCTTTCTTTGTCTTCTGCTCCACAATGGACAGGCGATATCTATCTCCGTCATGTACGATATCAGCAAGGCGCAGTTTAACGATATCGGAAATGCGCAGTCCAAGGTTGGCTTCAAGTATCAAGGCGGTTGCGATGCGCTCATTTGGTCTGCATCCGGAAAAGCCCTGCTTCATGGTGGCAATGATTGTCTTGTACTGTTCAGCGGTTATAGCGATGTTTTCTTGTTCATGGGATACCTCCTGATAGGTGAAAATGGTGCTTGAATACGAACTTTGGTGCTGCGGAATACGAACAGATAGGATGAAACTCAGGAAATGCCTGCGAGCACTGGATTTTACAGTTCGTTTTCTTTAGATTTTACGAACAGTAGCAAAAGTGGGGTGTGATGCCGTATCTGCTCGCCGTATAAATAAATAACTATCAATTTCCCTCTCAGAATCGTTCGCAGCGTCTTGGGGGTATAAGGATAGCCCTCCTGTCTTGCGTTGCTCAGAGAAAAGAAATCTATAATAATTTCTTATTGAATCTCAAGATGCAAGAATCATCGGCTCTTTGCAATCCAAGCAAGCAATGTGAACGCTCTTAGTGGCTCGAACACTGTTCCCGCAGCAGGGGCAGATATATTTCCGACTGCTGCTTGTCTTCGGCGGGAGCGGCGGGGTGTTGCTGTGTGTTCCTGTTCCTGTAACCGATACGCCGTAGAACTCGTTGCGGGTGATGAGGATATCGCTCAAATCGTTTTCTAGTACGAAGGTTAGCAGCTCGTCGTTTGGCTCAGTGATGGTCCAGCCGTATTTTTCGTGATGGCTCACCGTCAGACCATGGCTCTCGGCAATCTCCTTGAAGCGCTTATTGTGGTAGGTATTGCCTCGGCTTGTGTCCTTGATGCCGTTGACATGGCAGTAGTAATGCACCATCTCGTGGAGCAGCGTTGCGCAGACGTTTTCGATTGGTCTTGCGAGCGTACCGGCTCCAATGTTGATTTCATTGCTGCTGCCGGTGACCGAAACCCAAGTGTCGTCTCGCATCGAGAAGTGCCCATACGCTCGTGGGGTGGACTGAATAGTGATGGTCGGTCTTGACAGTGCACTTTCAAAAAATCTCTGATTGAGCAGGTCAAACAGCTTGTTGAGATATCCTGCGACGCGATTGTATGAAGTCAGTTGTTTCATGGTAATTCCTCCTTGAAAAAGAGGAGTGGGTACGATATAATACTCATACCCACTCCATTGTAATGTGAGTTGTGGTCAGCTCTTTGTCTGTTGCTTTGGACGGCGGTCAGACAAGGGGCTTTTTTCATGCGCTGATGGAGAAGCGGCGGGATGCAACTTGCTTGGTGAACGCTTTGTAGAGGTCATCATGCACACGCTTAAAAGCAGCGGAATCAAAACGGTTCGAAAGTACAGAGGTCCAGCGTATGATGTAGCTGCCAGCTTGTAACTCTTCTACACCTCGTTCCTCCATTTCTGCCTTGATGCTGCTGCGGATGGCCTCTGCCTCAGTTTTGGCTTCTTCCATCATGGCTTCCCATTCGTTGAGGGCTTCGATTTTGGCGATGAGTTCATTTCTTGACATAGGGATACTTCCTTTCTTCAATGCAGGTCGGTGGATAGGTCTGTAGTTGGCGCTGTGATTAGATGCAGCCAATGAGGATGAAGAGGACGAACAAGACCTCCATGCAGAGCGCGATGCCTTCACCAGTCATCCGAAACGCCTCCTTTCACTTGAAAATTCAGGTTCAATTTTTCTTGCTGTCGTTGTCGTTTTCGTGCGTAGATGAGATGCAGAGCAGAACAGTGACAATGAGCGGAATGATGATGAAAATAGCCCACGCGAGGAATGAGGCCCAGTTATCCAGTGGAGCAGCTTGCAGGAACGGAAATACGAAGAGCACGAAGAAAATGAAGAACGCCATGGGGATACCTCCTTTCTTGGCGAAAAATAGAAAAGAGCCAGCCTGTAAAGACTGACCCTAAAAAACAAGTGTCACTGTTATCGCGCCCTTAATACTATTAAAGAGAATATGGAGCGAGAAAAAGTGACACCTGAATTTACATTTTGGTATAGAAAAACCTTTTGACTCTGATAGTGAGGTGTTGGTCGTCGGTCGAGAAAGATGACCATCATTACTTCTTATGAGCAGGCATTGTGAGCTTTTTTGAGACAGAAGAATTCATTTGCTCCAATGGCGAAATATTATCAAAGCCCTTGAGGATGTCTGCATTGAAAATGGCACAGTAGTGTTTAGTCATTTCCAGAGTAGAATGCCCCAAGAGCTTTTGCAGAGTGAATGCGTTTCCTCCACAGTCTATCAAATACTTTCTTGCAAAGGTATGACGGAACTTGTGAAGAGAAGTGCTTTGAACACCATGACTTCGATTATAACGAGCGATTGACAGGCGAAGTGCGTTTTCAGTGAGCTGTTCTCCATGCTCAGTGCAGAAAAGATAGTCAGATGCCTCACCACCCCTGATTCGCATATATTGACGAAGATTTTGAGACAGTGTAGAACAGAGCGGAATTACCTGTATCTTGCCTGTTTTGGTGTGTCGAAAAGTGACCTGTCGGCTTTCGAGGTCTATATCCCGATTCTGGATATTTCTGATTGTTGATGCGCGACAGCCACTATTCAAGAGGAACTGAACGATGAACCAACTTCGATATTCTACGAAAGAACAAGATGCAGAGGGCCTTTTTAGAAGTAATGAAAGCTCACTATCACTGTAAGTTTCCTTTACGGTTTCCTTTGGCTTGTAGTTGGGGACAGTCAATCCGGAATAACCGTTTTCTCTGCACCAAGTCAGAAAAGAATTAAAAGCGCGTAAATAGCTGCTGATGGAATTTGCAGAGAGACCTGAGTTTCGCATAGATACGATTGCTGCATCGACCTGTGCGCGAGAAAGAGAAGAAAGCGGAACTGTGATGTCAAGATGTTTCGAGATACAATGAAAGTGCTGCCGATATGTTTTGAGGGTTTTTGAAGACAGACCTTTTGCAGAGGCAGCAGATAGATATTGTTCAAATCGTTCTTGAATACTGCTGCTTTCGGTGGAGAACATTGTGATTTTTTTGCCCATGATGAGACCTCCTGATTGATGAAAAAAGATATTAAAATCAGGCGGTCAGATTTTCTTGAGGATAAAAGAAAAAACCCTTGAAATCATTGCGATTCCAAGGGTTTTGGAGCTTGTGGCCGGATTTCCCCCGCGAGGGGGGATAAACTTCGACTCCCGCAGGCCCACGGCAAAATGAAACTTAAAGTCGCGTCCCAACGAGGGATGCAGAATGGGATAATGCTCTCTAGACGTCTCATAAGCCGGATTGACGGCCTTCATGCCGAGGTCGAAGCGTAGGATGAAGTAGCTGAAGTTGAGCCTTAGGCCCAGTCCGTAGGCCACGGCTATCTGTTTATAAAACTGGTTTATTTTGAATTGTCCGCCCGGTTGCTCGGCATAATTGCGCAAAGTCCAGATGTTACCGGCGTCGATGAAGGCCGCTCCGTCGAATTTCCAGAACAGATGCGTGCGATATTCGGCGTTCAAGTCGAGCTTCACGTCACCCGTCTGGTTGATGAAGTCGATGCGTCCGTCGCTGCGATGATACTTGCCGGGCCCCAGTTCGCGCACGCTCCAGCCCCTTACCGAGTTGGGTCCGCCTGAGAAATAGCGCTTCTCGAAGGGCAGAATCTTTGAGTTGCCATAGGGATAGGCTATGCCGAAGGCCATGTGCAGCACTAACTGGTTGTGCGGATCGATCTGAAAGAGATGCGAACCGTCGAAGTCGAACTTCACATATTGAGCATACGATGTATTGAAAAGTTGGTATTGTCCTTCGTCATTGCGCTGAAAGCCGAGGCCCGACAAGGCTCTGAGCAGGTTGCCGGCCGTTTCTATATTGGTGCGCAGGCTGTTGGTGCCGTCGTTATAATTCAGTCCGAAGCCCACCTTCATAATGAGCAGGTTTTCGTAGTTATATCTCAGAATGGCGTTCCGGTTGCTGGTGGAGTCTATATAGTCATGCTTGAAGGTAGGACTAATCCACGGCATATATACATAGTTGAGGTCTATGACATCCAGGTTGTAGTTGGTGTGTCTGCGCGGATTGCTCCACTTATAGCGCCATGCCGCGCTGAACACCCGGCGGTGAAACTCGGGCCGGTTTTGCAGGTTCCATGAGGCAGAGAGCTCGGATGTGGCCGAAGAACGGCGCATGAAAGCCTTGGACAGGAAGGGTGCTACGAAGCGCGGAAATTGCAATCGCGACTCTACAGAATATTCTTCGTAGTCGTGATTTTCATATCCTTCCAGTCCGGTGATGGCCTCGAAGGCACCACGCAGGCTTATACTGAACAGCTCAGAGCCCCTGAAGATGTTCCGGTTTTGATAGGTGAGCAGACCGGCCACGCCCAAGTCGCCGGCCGTGTTGGTTCCCTCTGGCTGAAAAGCGATGGTAGAGGGCTTGTAGGTAGATATTTTTATGTTGGCATCAAGCAGGGCCGAGTCGGGATGTTCGCGGAAAGTGATGTTGGTGAACCTCACTGCTCCCATCCTTCCGAAGTTGTTGTAAGTGTTCTGCAGGTCGGATGTGCTGAAGTATTCGCCTTTTCTCATAGCCACGGCATTCTGCATAACCTTATACCGGAGATGAAATCCCGTAGAGTCGCCGGGTATGAAGTGAATGTCGCTGATGCGGTATCGGCTGTGCGGCTGAGGCGTGTTCTGGGCCGAGGTGCGATAGGGCAGCAGATGCAAGGTCACCGCGATGTCGGGCGACCCGCTCACGGAGTCGGCGTCAAAGCGTATAAAGTCCTTGTGAAACTGATAGTAGCCATTGTCGTTAAGGTAGCTTGTCACCTGTTTTCTGATGTCGTCGAGGGTTGTTACCGTAAAGGGAAAGCGGTGGGCAACGGCTACGTTGGTGCACGAGTCGGCATGAGGCTGATAGCCCAGAACCTTGGCAACGGCCGTGTCTTGTATGTCCCAGTGCAGCTGGCTTACATAATAAGGTGTGCCGGGATGCAGCTTATAGGTAATGTCTATCTTCTTGCCCGACTTCTTCTTGGCCGTCATATCCACCGTGGCATGCATGTAGCCAAGATTATGAAGCGCCTTGGTCAGGTTGTCTATGGATAGCTTTGCCTGTGCCGAATCGTAGAGCACAGGCTCTTCACCTATTCGCTTCAAAGTCTTGTTGATCCATTTTGTAGAGTCTTTTCCAGCCAGAGCGTAGGTGCTCAATGGTATTTTGAAGATAGAAAACCACTTTGAGTTGCCCCTTTGCCGGATGTAAGGAGCCAGTGATTCGGCGTTGACGCTCTTTGCATCAGACGTTATTTGCACATTGTCGAGCATGTATTTATTGTCGGGTATGAGCCTGCTGGTGTTGCAAGCCACTGCCAATGCCATGACAACCAGATAGCATAGCATCTTCAGACAGTGTGAGAAGGGTCTTCTCTTCATGCCTTTT
>OIXA01006204.1_pt1 | contig 10185 bp, 10 predicted proteins | sample 1587721 | NCBI WGS metagenome assembly OIXA01 (sample SAMEA3888900, study PRJEB22519) | human gut metagenome | biome: human gut; feature: human-associated habitat; material: faeces | place: Denmark | collected 2013 | reverse complement strand
TTGAAAATCAGGTTGGTCTGCACGCTCGTCCGGCTACCTTCTTTATCCAGAAGGCAAACGAGTTCAAGTCTTCCATCTGGGTCGAAAAGGAAGAACGCCGCGTGAACGCAAAGAGCCTGCTGGGCGTTCTGTCTCTGGGTATCGTTGGCGGCACCACCATCCGCATCATCGCTGACGGCGCGGATGAGCAGGCTGCCGTGGATGGCCTGATCAAGCTGGTGGAGTCCGGCTTTGCAGAGTAAGTCTGTATCACAAGCAACAGAAAGCGGCGGGGGCTCCCTGCCGCTTTTTTGATAAGCTTTTTTACGGGAAGAAGGAGGGCTTTTTATGAGCGAGAAAAACAAGCAGCGAATGGAAAAGTTCGTGGCACTGTGCAATTCCGGAAAACCGTGGTATGTGTTCCTTGTTCTGTTCAGCCTGCTGCTGGCGGCAAACGCTCTGCTGGAGCTGTTTACCGAGCAGCGGGTCAAGAGCTGGGTATGGCTGCTCAATGTGGCGGGCATCGTGGGCTGCGTGGCCGATCTCTTCCACTGCAAAAATCTCCGTGCTGCAAAAGCTGAGGACGAAAACGCATGACCAAGGCCGAGCTCTATCAAAAAGCCTGTATGCTGCCGCTGCTGCCCGGGGTGTATATCATCCGGGACAAAAGCGACACCATCATCTATATCGGTAAGGCCAAGCGCCTGCGCATCCGGGTAAGCCAGTATTTCCGCGAGGGCGTGCCCCACGATAACAAGGTCAGCCAGATGATCGCCCACGCCTACGCCTTTGACGTTATCGTCTGTCAAAGCGAGTTCGAGGCGCTGGTGCTGGAAGCCAGCCAGATCAAGGCGCATACCCCCAAGTACAACATTCTGCTCAAGGATGACAAGGGTTACAGCTATATCCGCGTCACCCGGGAGGAATGGCCACGCCTTTCCTTCACCCTGCAAAAGGAGGAGGACGGGGCAGAGTATATCGGCCCCTACACCTCCAGCTTTGCGGCGCGGCAGATGGCAGAAACGGCCATGGACGCTTTTCTGCTGCCGCGCTGCTCCAAGCGCTTCCCGCAGGAGATCGGCAAAGGCCGCCCCTGCCTGAACGCCCATATCGGCAAGTGTATGGCAGTGTGCAGCGGAAAGATCAGCTGTGAGACCTACAATCAGGCGGTCAAAAACGCCGTGCACCTCATCCGCTACGGCAAAAAGGATATCCTGAAAACCCTCAACGAGCGGATGCAGGAAGCCTCCGACCGGCTGGAATTTGAGACCGCCGCCCTTCTGCGGGATCAGATCAACGCCATTACCAAGCTTACGGCAGGGCAGAAGGTGGTGGTAGACCCGGACGTGGAGATGGACGTGGTAGCGCTGGCCGGTACGCCGGACAGCGTGTGCGCGGCGGTGCTGCGCTTCCGGGAGGGACGGCTGACCGATAAGCGGGAGTTTTTGTTCCACGATACCTCGGATATCGACGCGGTGCGGGAGGAGTTTCTGCCCCGGTACTATCTGGACGATGAACAAATTCCGAAAATCATCGCGGCGGACGCACTGCCGCCGGATGTGGATGCCTTGCAGCAGGCGCTGAACCAGAAGCGGGGCAGCGAGGTGCAGCTGTATGTGCCCCAGCGGGGCGATAAAGCGCATCTGGTGGAAATGGCGCACACCAACGCGGTGGAGCGTCTGGCGCGGGAGAGCGGTCGCTACGCCCGGGAGGAAAAGCTGCTGGATGAGCTGGCACAGGTGCTGGGGCTTTCAAAGCCGCCCCGCGCCATTGAAAGCTACGATATCTCCAACTGGGGCGATGGCAGCAGCGTCTGCGGCATGGTCACCTTCAAGGATGGCAAGCCCTTCAAGGCGGGCTACCGCAAGTTCAAAATGAAAACCGTGGCGGGCACGGACGACTATGCCTCGCTGGCAGAGACCGTCTCCCGCCGGGCGGCAGAGTACGAAAAATACGCTGCACAGGCTGAAAACGGACAGCCAAGCGGCAACTGGTTCGGACAGAAGCCGGATCTTTTGCTGATGGACGGCGGCAGGGGACAGGTGAGCGCCGCAAAGGAGGCACTTGCCGGTACGGCACTGGCAGATGTGCCGCTGTACGGCATGGTAAAGGATGACCACCACCGCACCCGCGCCATCGTGGACAGCGACGGGCGGGAAATCGCCATCAACATGAACCGCGGCACCTTTGCCTTCATCACTGCCATTCAGGACGAGACCCACCGCTTTGCCAACGCTTACCGCAAGCAGCAGATGAAGCAGAAAAGCTACTCCTCCACCCTGACCGAGGTGCCGGGCGTAGGCCCCAAAACAGCCAAAGCCCTGCTGGCGCAGTTCAAGAGCGTGGGCGCGGTGAAGGACGCCACCCCCGACCAGCTGGAAAATACCCCCGGTGTGGGCAGGCAGCTGGCGCAGACCATCTACGAGTATTTTCATCAGGAATAAACACAAAAACGCCCCTCTTCGCTAGCGCAAAAGCCACGGAAGAGGGGCGCTTTCTGTTATGCAGGGCGTTGTTCGTCAACGTTCAGATAAATCAGACCTTTGGCGTAAAGATTCAGGGTCCCGTTGGGACCGGTAGAGGTATAGCGTTTATCATATTCCTTATTGCCAATGCGTACAACGTTATCTGTGCGGGCGTCGGTCGTGTAGTCGGCGGGGTCGCCATCCAGATGCAGACGGATGCAGCGGGTCGCGGTGATATTGGCGTATTCTGCAACGGAAAGGTGATCGATAACGCATCCGCCAACAGGAAGCTCGACCAGCAGATCGCGGGTCACGGTCAGGTCTTCGGCACGCAGACCGCCATTGGTCAGCGCAACATTCAGCGTTTTCAGCTGCATGGGCGCAAGGCGGACATCGCCGGTCTCCAAGCTGATGAGCAGCCGGGTGAGGGCGTCTGCCGGAATGGTGACGGTGAGCATGGCTTCCGGGGCATTCTCGGCTACCTGCCAGTTTTCCGGCATTTCAAAGGTCAGGGCAGTGCGGCCATCCCCGCCGGTGGTGCGTAGAACCGGCGAATGCGGGAAGTTGTCGAACTGGAAGGTGGCGTATTTGTCCGAGGTGAGGGACGGGTCGGTGACAAAGGTCACAGAGCCGTAGTTCAGGCTGAGCTTCAACTCCTGATCCAGCTTTTCCAGCGGGATCTGCAAGGTGCTTTCCCCAAGGTCATCAGCAGGAATGGTGAGGGGGACGGTATCGGCCGGGACAGCGAGGTAGCTGCTGCTGGCATCCTCCGGGACAGAGCTGCTGTCCGCTGCCGGGGACGCAGGCTCGACCGGCTGCACAGGGATGGCTTTGGAGTGCTGGAAGAAAAAGCAGGCCAGCACCAGCACCGCCAGCCCGCCGCCCAGCACCATGCGCCAGCGGGAACGCGGGGCAGGGGATGCCGGGGCGGCAGAACTGCCTGCCGGGGTCTGTTCGTCCAGAATTTTGCGGGCAACCTCCTCAGGACTGCCCAGCTCCGCAATGGCGCGGGCTTCGTTTTCCGGCCCGGCGGCGTCCAGATAATCCTCGTAATAACTCAAAGCGTCCTTGCGCTCAGCCTCCGGTAAGGGGGCCAGAAGCTGCTCCAGCGCAGCAAGAAATGCAGTACGGGTCATAGATCATTCCACCTCTCTGAAAAATGTGTCAATGGAAGAACGGTAGCGGCTCCACTCCTGCGCGTAGGCGGCAAGCTGCGCCCGCCCGGCGGAGGTGATTTGATAATAGCGGCGGTTGCGGCCATTGAAGGGCGCATCGTAGACCGTGAGCAGCTGATCTTTCTGCAGCCGGCGCAGCACCGGATACAGGGTGGATTCGCTTAACTCCAGCGTGTGGGTGACCTGTTGGGTGATCTTGTAGCCGTAGGTACCTTCCGGCTCCTGCGCCACCACGGACAGCACAATGGCGTCCAGCAGCGCGGCACTGATGGGAAAACTCATGCAGGAACAGCCTCCTTTCAGTATGGTGTGTTTCTATAATATTATATATCATATAATATTGCATAAGTCAATAGACGAACGCAAAAAAAACACCGCTGCGGGTTTTCCACAGCGGTGCAGGGATGTATATAAAGCTTAATTTTCAGAAGAGATATCCTGTCCGAAATACTTCTCGCTCAGGGTCTTTAAGGTGCCGTCGGCGCGCAGGGCGTCAATGGCGGTGTTCAGCGCGTCCAGATAGGCGGTGTCCTCGCTCTTGAGCACCGGGATGGCCACATGGGAGGCTTCAGCGGTCTGTGCCACCAGCTTGAAATCTGCCTCCGGGTGGACGTTCAGGTAGTCGTAGAAGGAAACGTCCGCGTTCAGAGTGGCATCAATGCGGCCTGCGGTCAGCAGCTGGATGGTCTCTTCCAGCGTGTCGATGCCCTGCACGGTAGCGCCGTAGCTTTCGGCCAGCTCCATGTAGGTGGAAGCCAGACTGTTGGCGGTGGTCTTGCCCTTCAGGTCCTCAAAGCTGTGGATATCCTCGTTATCCTTGCGCACCGCCAGCGCAGTGTGGATGTAGCCGTAGGGGGTGGTGAAAGCGTAGGTCTTGGCGCGCTCCTCGGTCACCTCCACGCCGTTGCACACCATGTCGTAGCGGCCCGCGTCCAGACCGGCAAACAGGCTGTCCCAGTCGCTCTCCACATACTCCGGCTCCACGCCCAGCTTTTCGGCAATGGCGCGGGATACCTCCACATCGTAGCCCACCAGCGTGTCGGAGGAATCGTGGTAACTCCAGGGCTGCCATGCACCCTCCAGCGCCACCACCAGCTTGCCGCTCTTCTGGATGCTGTCCAGCTTATTCAGCGTTGCGGAACTGGCGGTACTGGAGGCAGTGTCCTTGGAGGAGCAGCCGGTCAGACTGAGCACCCCGGCGGCAGCCATAACGCCCATCAGAGAAATAAAGGTTCTGCGTTTCATAAGCGAAAATTCCTTTCTATCGTGAAAAAATATAAAAACAGGAGAGTGCTTATTCCGTATGGGCGATCCTGCGCAGGAAGGCCCGGGTGCGCTCCTCCTTGGGGGATGCAAAGAACTGCTGAGAGGATGCCTGCTCCACCACCACGCCGTTTTCCATGAATACGGTCTTGGAGGAAACATTGCGGGCAAAGCCCATCTCATGGGTGACCACCAGCATGGTCATGCCCTCCTCGGCCAGCTGCCGCATCACGCTGAGCACCTCGCCGGTCAGCTCCGGGTCAAGGGCGCTGGTGGGCTCGTCAAAGTAAATAATTTCCGGGTCGGCGGCAAGGGCGCGGGCGATGGCCACCCGCTGCTGCTGCCCGCCGGAAAGCTGGCGGGGGTAGTAGTCGGCGCGGTCAGCAAGGCCTACCTTGGCAAGCATCTTCATGCCGATCTCATCCGCCTGCTCCTTGGGCAGCTTACGCGCCACGATCAGCCCCTCGGTCACATTCTGCAGGGCAGTCTTGTTGCGGAACAGGTTGTAGTTCTGGAATACAAAGGCCGTCTTTTTGCGCAGCCGGGCAATGTCGGCGAGGCTGGCATGGGCAAGGTCGAAGCTTTCGCCGTCAAACACCAGCTGCCCGGCATCGGCAGTTTCCAGAAAGTTCAGGCAGCGCAGCAGGGTGGTCTTGCCGGAGCCGGACGGCCCCAGAATGGCCACTACATCGCCCTTTTCCACGGTCAGGTCTACCCCGCGCAGCACGGGCAGCTCACTGATGACCTTCCGTGCACCGGGGCGGTGGAAAAGGCCGGGTTTTGCGTAGGTGCGGAAGGTTTTTTGCACATTGCGGATCTCAAGCATAGCCATAGGTGCGCACCTCCCTTTTTACTGGAAGCCGCGGGCGTTGAGCTGACGTTCCAGCAGCGCCTGCAGCTTAGTGATGACGGTACAGAACAGCAGATACACCACAGCCACCTCGCAGTAGATGGGCAGGAAGATGTAGGTGCGGGCGGCTACCCGCTGCCCCGCCATGAACAGCTCTGCCACCGTGATATTGGACGCCAGCGAGGTGTCCTTGATCATACCGATGAGGGAGTTGGACAGCGCGGGCACGGCGGTGCGCAGTGCCTGCGGCAGCACGATGCGGCGCATGATCTGCCACCAGCTCATGCCCACACAGTACCCGGCCTCCAGCTGCCCCTGCGGCACGCTTTCCAGCGCACCGCGCATGGTCTCGGCGCAGTAGGCACCCTCGTTGAAGGCAAAGGCAATGACTGCCGCCGGAAAGGCGTTCAGCATGATGCCTAGGCTGGGCAGGCCGTAAAAGATGATGAACAGCTGCACCAGCAGCGGGGTGCCCCGGATGACCCAGATATAGAACCGGGCAATCTGCCGCAGCACCGGCACATTGGCGTACTGCACCAGCGCCACCGCCACTGCGATGATCATGGCAAAAAAGAAGGAGAGAAGGGTCAGCGGAATGGTCATGGTCAGGCCTGCCGTCAGGATGCGGGGCAGCGCCTCCACCAGCACGCTGACCGTGCGGTTGGTTAAAAGTGCTTCAAACATTGGTTTTTCCTCAAAAAAAAATACGCAGACCGGCAAAGCCTTTGCCGGCTAAAGCAGTATATACCTTAAAGTAGGGTCAAAGTCAAGAGACTGAATCACCAATCCCTACAAAACCTACCAGAATACTATAATAGCATGAAATGCCCCGCAGCGCAAACGGTTTGCACAAAACGTGTGATGTGACCGAAAAATTGCATAAACTTGTTAAATATTTGTGCAATGCGGCAGATGCTTGACGCTGTGGGTGCTTTCGTGTACAATGGTCATAGTAGTGCGCAGGCGCGGGGCAACGGCTCGGCACGGCGCAAATCCACCGGCAAGGGCTTGCCCTTGGCCCGGTGCAGACACGGAGGATACAAACGTGAAAAAGTTTAGTATTGGTGTTCTGGGTGCAGGTACCTGGGGCATGGCTCTGGCACGGATGCTGACCGTCAGCGGCAATGATGTGCAGGTGTGGTCGGCCATTGAGGCCGAGGTGGACAACCTTTCCGCCACCCGTGTACACCCCAATCTGCCGGGAATGGTCATCCCGCAGGAGCTGCGTTTTACCAAAAGCATAGAGGAAGTGTGTACCGGCAAGGACGTGCTGCTGTTTGCAGTGCCGTCGGTGTTCGTGCGTGCCACGGCGGCTAAGGCGCGGCCTTATATCCGCTCCGGCCAGATCATCGTGGACGTGGCAAAGGGCATTGAACCCGATACCTTATATACCATGACCGAGATCCTTGCCGACGAGCTGAGCCACGAGAACGGCCCCCGTGCGGTGCGTCTGGTGGCGCTCAGCGGCCCCACCCACGCCGAGGAGGTGGCGCTGGATCTGCCTACCACCATCGTTTCCGCCAGCCCGGATCTGGAAGCTGCCGAGGTGGTGCAGGAGGTGTTCAGCAATACCTGTATGCGCGTGTACACCAACACTGATATCAAGGGCGTGGAACTGAGCGGCGCCATGAAGAATGTTATCGCGCTGGGCGTCGGCATCTCTACCGGCCTTGGCTACGGCGATAACGCCCGCGCCGCCCTGATCACCCGCGGCATTGCCGAGATTGCCCGGCTGGGCGTGGCGATGGGCTGCAATGTCCAGACCTTTGCGGGTCTGGCCGGTATCGGCGATTTGATCGTTACCGCTACCAGTATGCACAGCCGCAACAACCGCGCCGGTATCCTGATCGGCAAGGGCGAAAGCCCGGAGCAGGCCGTGAAGGAAGTCGGCATGGTGGTGGAGGGCATCAACGCTCTGCCCGCCGCCATGGAACTGGCCGAAAAGTATCATGTGGAAATGCCCATTGCCCAGACGGTGAACGCCATCGTCAAGGAGGGCATGAGCGCCAGCGACGCACTGCGCAACCTGATGTCCCGCGACCGCAAGAGCGAGATGCCGCAGGGCTATGAGAGCGTGTGAACCTGAATGATTAGAAAGGGACTTCCTGAAATGCCTGCGGGCATTTCAGGAAGTCCCTTTTCTGTTTGGGGGAGCGGCGGGAAGTGCAGCAAAATTATTAAAACTTTTTACAGAAAACAGACACAAAAGGGTAGAAGGTCGGCAAACTTTCTGCTATACTGGAAACGATAGGATTTTTGGTCAGTGCAGCCGGAACAGGGCGGCGGGCGCTGACACTGCAAAAAGGAGGAATGAGAGATGCCCTCTACCTACGCACACCGCCGTTTTGGCGCAAATGTGCTGGATCATCTGCCCGCGCCGCTGCGGGAAAAGCTGGAGGCACACCGGGAGCTGTATGATATCGGTCTGCACGGGCCGGATCTGCTGTTCTATTACCATGCGGAAAAGTCCACCCCGGTCGCTGCGCTGGGCAATGCCATGCACGACGAGCCGGGCAGAACGTTCTTTGACCGGGCACGGCGGGTGGTGCACGAGGAAGCCGACCGCGAGGCTGCGCTGGCCTACGCGCTGGGCTTTGTGTGCCATTTTGCTCTGGACAGCACCTGCCACCCCTTTGTGGAGCAGTTCACCCGAGAGAGCGGTGTGACCCACTGTGAGATCGAGACCGAGTTCGACAATATGCTGATGCGCCGGGACGGCTATGACCCGCTGACCTTCTTTACCGCCAGCCATATCCACCCCAGCGCGGCAAACGCCCGGGTCATTGCGCCGTTTTACAGGGATATTTCGGAGCAGACCGCGCTGGAAGCCCTGAAGGGGATGATCTTGGTGCATAAGGTGCTGCAGGCCTCGAATCCGGTCAAGCGCTGGGTGGTGCTGACCGGCATGAAGGTGCTGGGCAAGTATGATGGGATGCACGGCCTTGTGGCAAACCCGCAGCCGAACCCGCAGTGCACCGAGAGCAACCGCAAGCTGGACGCGCTGTACGCCAAGGCTCTGCCGCTGGCAGAGCGGCTGATTTTAGAGTATGTGGCAAAGCTGGATACGGACGAGCCGCTGGATGCCGCCTACGACCACACCTTTGGGGAATTTTAAAAAAACGCGCCGCCCGGCGGTGCAAAGAGGACAAGGGAAATACGATGAAAACTGAAAAATTCAAGGTGACACCGCTGGAGCGGGCATGGATCTTATACGATGTGGGCAACTCGGCCTTTGTGCTGATGATCGCCACGCTGGTGCCCATCTTCTTCAATGCGCTGGCCGAAGCCGGTGGGGTGAGCAAGGTGGACTATCTGGCCTACTGGGGCTACGCAAGCTCCATCGTTACGGTGGTCACCGCCATTCTGAGCCCCATTCTGGGCACGCTGGCCGACACCAAGGGCTTTAAAAAGCCCATCTTCATGCTCTGCCTTTTTGTGGGCGTCATTGGCTGCTGCGCCATGGGTCTGGCGGGCACATGGCTGGCCTTTCTGGTCATTTTTATCATTGCCAAGATCGGCTACTCCGGCAGTCTGGTGTTCTACGACTCCATGCTGGGCGATGTGACCACCCCGGAGCGGATGGACATGGTGTCCTCCCGCGGGTACGCGTGGGGTTATATCGGCAGCTGCGTGCCCTTTGTGGTCTGTCTGGCGCTGGTGCTGGGCAGCAGTGCGGTGGGGCTCAGCCAGATGACCGCGCTGTCTATCGCGCTGGTCATTACCGCCGTATGGTGGCTGGTGGTCACCCTGCCGCTGCTGAAAAAATACCGCCAGATCAACTATGTGGAGGTGGAGCAGCACGCCATCCGCCAGAGCTTTGTGCGCATCGGGCAGACCTTGAAGCATCTGCCGCAGGACAAGCAGGTGTTCTGGTTTTTGCTGGCCTTCTTCTGCTACATCGACGGCGTGTATACCATCATTGATATGGCTACCGCCTACGGCACGGCGCTGGGGCTGGACACCACCGGCCTGTTGCTGGCACTGCTGGTCACCCAGATCGTAGCTTTCCCCTCGGCGCTGATCTTTGGCCGCCTGAGCCAGAAATACGCGTCCAAGACCCTCATCCCGGTGTGCATTGCAGCCTATATCGGCATTGCCGTCTTTGCCTTCTTCCTGAAGAGTCAGTGGCAGTTCTGGGTGCTTGCCGTGGTGGTGGGGATGTTCCAGGGCGGTGTGCAGGCACTGAGCCGCAGCCACTTTGCCAAAATCATCCCGCAGGAAAAATCCGGCGAATACTTCGGTCTGTTCGATATCTGCGGCAAGGGAGCCTCCTTCCTTGGCACTATGATCGTCAGCGTGGGCAGTCAGCTGACCGGCAGCGCCAACGTGGGTGTGGGTTCCATTGCCATTTTGTTCGTCATCGGCTTTGTGCTGTTTAGCATTTCCACCCGGACGGAAGAGACAAAGCAGGTCTGACCAACTTTATGCAAAAACGAAGCCCGGAGCGTCCGCA
>OIXA01006203.1_pt1 | contig 10185 bp, 10 predicted proteins | sample 1587721 | NCBI WGS metagenome assembly OIXA01 (sample SAMEA3888900, study PRJEB22519) | human gut metagenome | biome: human gut; feature: human-associated habitat; material: faeces | place: Denmark | collected 2013 | reverse complement strand
CCAACAGAGCCTCGCCCATCGGGATATGCGGCAGCGGTGCGCCGCACTTGGGGCACCGCTCGTCGTACGGGGCAGTCAGCAGACCGCAGTTTTTGCAAAAATGTGCCATAAAAACCTCGCTTATTCGTCGAATGCCAGACCGCGGTCCAGCTGGGTGTTCAGGATGATCTGGGTGTTGGTGGAGCCCATCTTCTGCATCTTGGTCAGCAGGTGCTCCAGCGCGTCAATGTCGGTGCAGCTTACCTTAATTATAAAGTTGTAGCTGCCTGTCACGCGGAAGCACTGCAAGACCTGCGGCTCCTGCTCGATCATGGTCAGAAAGCTCGCGCGGGTCGCTGCGTCCACCAGTACCGAGATCAGCGCCTCGACCCGGGCGGGCGCGTCGGGGTGGCGCAGCACGACAGTGTACCCGCCGATGACGCCCTCCTGCTCCAGGCGGTGGATGCGGCTGGATACGGCGGGACTGGTCAGGCTGACCCGCTGGGCGATGTCCTTAACGGGCATACGCGCATTTTCCGCCAGCAGTTGTAGGATTTTGTGGTCCAAATCGTCCATGGATTGACTCCTTGTCATTGTTTTGTGTAATGCGCACAAAAAAATAAAGTGAAGTATACAATCACTGTTATCTTTAACAAAATTGGAAAAGTATGCTTTTTTGTGCGCTTGCTAAATAAAATTAAGTGGGAATGACTTTATTATAATCTTTTGAAAACCAAAATGCAAGTCTGACATTTGACATTTTAAGAAAACTTGCTATAATAATATTTGTAATCAATCAAGACATTCACTGACCTTTATATACTTTCCCACCCCTCTATGCACAAAGCCCCGCAGGTATCCCCTGCGGGGCTTTGTGTTTGTGTTGGCAGGACACAATGCGGGAAAGTGTGCAAGAATTGGGGGCTTTTTGCCTTCCCCCGCGGGGGAAGGTGGCCCGCAGGGCCGGATGAGGGGCGTGTGCACGGCAGCAGCCTGTAAACGGGCAGCATCTGCAAGATCGACCCTCATCAGTCAGTGGACGGGGCCACTGACAGCTTCCCCCTCCGGGGGGAAGCCATGCGCGCGAAAGGCTGCATTTTTACATTTTAAACCCCGCCCCGTTTGACGGCACCCGGACTGCCGTGGTATAATATAATTTCCGACACATAACGTGCATTTTTAACGGAGGAATCAATATGCTCATCCCTGTGCTGCTTTTTATTGTCGGTCTGTTGTTCCTGATCAAGGGCGGCGACTGGTTTGTTGACGGCGCGTCCGCACTGGCCCGCCGCTTCCACCTGCCGGAGCTGCTCATCGGCGCGACAGTGGTCTCCATCGGCACGACGCTGCCGGAGGTCATGGTCTCCACGATGTCCGCGCTGTCCGGCCATGGCGAGATCGCCTACGGCAACGCCATCGGCTCGGTCATCTGCAACGCGGCACTGATCGCGGCCATCACGATTGCGGTGCGCCCCGGCAGGGTAGACCCCAAAACGCTGAAAACCCCCGTCGCCTTCTTCTTCGCGGCGGCGGCCATCTACTGCATTGCGGCCTATGTTTTCGGCAGATTCACCCGCGTCATGGGCATCATCATGCTGGCAGTGTTTGTGGCGTACATGGCCGCCAACGTGCTGCAGATGAAAAACACCCCCGCCGGTGAGCAAGAGGCGTCCGAGGAGGAGGAAATGCCCCTCGCCAAGACGCTGATCCTGCTTGTGCTGGGCGCGGTGCTGATCGCCGTCGGCGCAAACCTGCTCGTGGACAACGGCACCCTGATCGCGCAGGCCCTCGGCGTGCCCGAGAGCGTCATCGCTCTGACGTTTGTCGCGCTCGGCACCTCGCTGCCCGAGCTGGTCACGGCCATCACCTCGCTGGTCAAGGGCCACAGCGACCTGTCGCTGGGCAACATCGTCGGTGCGAATGTCTTTAACCTTGTGCTGGTCAGCGGCATGTCGATCACGCTGGCACCCTTCACCATCCCGCAGAGTGCCACGCTGTTCGGCATCAATTCCAGCCTTGTGCTGGATCTGCCGGTCATGCTGGCCGTCATGCTGATCCTGACGGTCCCCGCCCTCGTCAAGGGCAAGCTGAACCGCGCCCAGGGCATCCTGCTCCTGGCGATCTACGCCGCCTTCTGCGCGGTGCAGTTTGCGCTGTAAAGAAAAAGGCTTCATTGCCCATGTGGACGTCCCCGCCGACGTGCGGCGCGCCTTTGCACAGCTCCAAACCGTCTGCGGCAAGGAGACCCGCGCCGCCAACCAAAAGACAGAATAGAATTTCCATGCCCGGCATACACTTCCGCGAGGTGGTGTGTATGCTGGGCATTTTTGGTTTGTTTTTGCAGGCGGCGGCAGGGCATATTCTGTATCTGGCGCTGCATCTCGAAAGCGGGTCCTTCCCGCGTCCGCTCCCGCCGGACAGGGAGCGCGCGGCTTTTGCCGATCTGCAAAAGGGCGGGGCAGCCGCCGCACAGGCGCGGGATACGCTGATCCGCCACAATCTGCGGCTCGTCGCGCATATCTGCAAAAAATACTATGCCGGGAACAGCGCACAGGACGACATGATCTCTATCGGCACGATCGGGCTTATCAAGGCGGTGGATACCTTCGACCCCGCCAAGGGAAAGCGCTTTGCCAGCTATGCGAGCAGATGTATTGAGAATGAGCTCCGCATGGATCTGCGGCGGGGGCGGCGGACGGGGGTGACGCTGTCGCTGCAGGAGCCGCTCGAGGCGGACGGGCAGCTGACGCTGGCGGACACCCTGCCCGATGAAGCCGACATGGAGGCCGGCTGCGAGAGCCGCGCCGACGCCGCCCGGCTGCGCGCGCTGGTGGACGCTCTGCCCGCCCGGGAACGCGCTATTATGCGGCAGCGGTATGGATTTGACGGTGCGCCCAAGACCCAGCAGCAGACGGCGCAGGCGCTGCACATCAGCCGCAGTTATGTATAGCGCCGCCACTAATGTAAACGATGCCCGGAGGGCCGAAAGGCTCCCCGGGCATCAGTGTTTTGATTATTAACTTTAGCGGCCACTCATCAAATTATTAGTTACGATCTGCATCTTCTACGATTGATTTGATTATCTCTAACGTAGGCCTAAAGCCTTCGAAAGAGAACATATCAAAACCAGGATCGTTATCGATAATATGCTGAACAAAATCATCTTACCGCATCCGACAATGCGGGACGGTTAATTTGCGTGTATCCGCATCCTTTTGAAACCATCTTATCAAAGCAAGGGGGAAGTGTAACTTTTTTCAGGAATGGGTTTGGGAGGTTCCTCTCCCCCTAACAACCCCCTCTCAGCTGGCTGAAGTGACAAATAGCCAGCTAAAAACAAATAGTCGTATCCTTGGCACCTTACCTATTTTGTAGGAAAGGTGCTTTTTTCATACAGAAACGGAGGTCACCCCCCATGGGAAAATACCAAAAGAACATCGAAGCTGCCCGCCGAATTACCGTGGTGCAGTATTTGGAAATCGATCACCCCGGCGAACTTGTGCGCAAAACGGATCGCGAGTACTGCACCCGGACGCACGATAGCCTGATTATCACGCCTGCCAATGGATTCTTTCACTGGTTTTCACGTCATGTAGGCGGCAACAACGCCATTGACTATCTGACCAAGGTGGAGGGCATGGACTTTGTATCAGCGGTTCGTCTGCTGAACGAGATGGCACCGGTCACTGTTTCTTTTCAACCGGCTAAGGCAGCGCCTGTAAAGCCGCACGAGCCTCGTCCATTTACACTTCCTACCCCGGATCGAAACGCCGAAGCCGTTGCCGCTTACCTGATGCACCGTGGCATCAGCCCTAAGGTCCTGCGCTACTGCGTGGGCAGCGGCATCCTGTACCAGACCACGCGCAGCAACTGTCGCAACTGCGTTTTCGTAGGCAAGGATGAGCATGGCGTGGCGCGCTGCGCATTCCAGAGAGGCTGTCAGGGCACTTTCCGGGGTGATGTTTCCGGCAGTCAAAAGCAATACGGCTTTTTGATTTCCGCCGAAGACCCGGAGTGCGATACCGTGGAGATTTATGAAGCGCAGGCAAGGCACGCCCAGAATAACCCTGCCGCCGATGCTGCATCTGCATCCGGGCAGGTGCGCCGCGAGGCATTCAGGCGCGGGCGCTTTCGTGCGCTGGCAATCGAAAAATCAAAACCAACCCCATCGCAAGCCACCGTGTCATCCGCTGCTATGCCTATGCAAACGCCGCAAGTATCTGCTCGTCAAAAGCTCAGGCGGCAGGTTCTGATCCAATATGCCGTCCGCAGATATTTCCAGAAAGAAACGGGAAATAAAGCTGCTTCCACAGCGGTAAGCAGCCGATTGCCTTTGTTCCAATATGCCGGTGCTGCGTCAAAGCGGGCAGCCACCACACAAATTGGCAGACTGTTTCAACTACTTATGGCAGCAGTCAAAAGGCTACTGGCGCAAACCGTGCAGCGCGCCGTTGCGGCGCTGCTGGCGCTCTTGGCATCCGGCGGCGCGGTGCTGGTGTTGGTCACGGTCATCGGCGCTGCTGCGGCGGTGATCGGCTCACCGATGGGTATTTTGTTTGCCGATGAATCCGGCGACCCGAACAGCATCCGCATTGCGGAAATCGTTGCGGAAACCAACGCCGACTTTGGTGAGGCCATCAACGAGATCGTAGCCGCTCACCCGGAGTGCAGTGAAACCACCATCGAATATGACTACGAGGACGGTCACACTTGGGCAAGCTACTGGCCCGAAGTGCTGGCCGTCTTTGCGGTTCACACCAATCTGAATTCCGACAGCGATGTAGTTGTCATCGACGAAGGCAAAAAGCTGCTGATCCAGAATACCTTTTGGTCCATGCACCAAATCGATTCAGAAATTGAAACCGTAACCACCACACCGGAGCCGACTGAAGACGAACCCGATCCAGAACCGGTCACAGAGCATATTCTACACATCACGGTCAGCAGCAAAAGTGTAGCCGAGCTGGCTGAAGAATACAATTTCACGCAAGACCAGCGCGACATTCTTGACGAGCTGCTGTCGGACGAACTGCGCCCTTATCTGTTGGCATTGTGCGGCGGTGTCGGCGACACGGTCGGTGACGGCACCCTGCAATGGCCGTTGCCGGGACACACTTATATATCCTGCCACTTCGGGGAAGTGGACGCCTTCGGCAATGCCGGGCATCGCGGCACAGACATTCCCGCGCCGGAAGGCACACCCATCCTGGCTGCCCACAGCGGCACGGTGCTGGTCAGCGGCTGGAACGACAGCTACGGCAATCAGGTGCTGCTGGACAATGGTGCAGGACTTTCCACGCGCTATGCCCACATGGCAGCAACAGCCGTCACGGCGGGCGAAACCGTGACGGCTGGTCAAGTAATCGGGTATGTAGGCAGCACGGGCGACAGCACTGGCAACCATCTGCACTTTGAAATGATGCAGGGCGGGATCAGGGTGAATCCATTGGATATGGTATCACCAAATTAAAATAGCACATATAATAAAAATCATCGTTACGATGGATTATCTGTTATGTTTGACTTTTTATTGCGAACGGAGTATATATAATATATATTGGTATCAATTTATATCAGCTACAAGGAGCGACTATGGACGGAACGAAGTTTGCAAAAATGCTTTCCGATAAGCATCTGTTTGAGCTTGACCGCATGGCATATAAGTATTCCGCTGCCGATGTCAGGGAGTTTTCCGAAATTCTGCGGCAGAATTTTGCACAGCCGCTGCCCCTGGTGGATTTTGCCGGGCAGGCTCTTGTCTGCCTGCCGAATCTGGCACAAATTTCCACCAAAAGCATGAAGCAGCTGCTGTCTGTTCCGGCAGAAAGTCAGCCCTTTGGTGTGCAAGCTATGACGGAGGAAATTCACGCCACGCTGCAAATTGAAAATATCCATTCAACGCGCAACAGCATTCGGCATATATTGAACGGTAACGCCCCCCGCAATGAGGAGGAAAACCGCATTTACGGCATGAAACGCGGGCTGGATTTTATTGCCGACCAGCAAAATGAGATCACCGAGAAAAATCTGCACCAACTGTATCAAATCAGCACCGGAGAGTATTTGCCGGCAGAGGACAAACTGCTGCCGGATCATTTTTACCGCCATGATGCTGTCTATATTGTGGGCGGTGAGGAAAGCCGAAAGGGGCTTTCTGACGAGCTGCTGCCACAGGTCATGAAGCAGCTGATCGACTTTGCCAATGCGGAAGATGACCTGAATGAACTGCACAAGGCGGCCATTCTGCATTTTGCATTTGCCTATTACCACCCGTATTTTGACGGCAATGGACGAACCGCCCGCCTGCTTCACCTGTGGTATCTTGCACGGCATGGCTACCCGGCAGCCCTGTTTACACCGTTTTCGCGTTATATTGACGAAAGCAAGGCGGCATATTATAAAGCCTATGAGCGTGTGGAGAAAAATGCGATGCTCACAGGCTATACAGATGTGACTCCGTTCCTGTCGTATTTCTGCAAAGAGGTGTACAACCGCCTGCAGGCAGACACGGCACCGGCGCATACAGATTTCAAGGTGTACCAACAGGCCCTTGTGGAAGGCAGAATCACCGAAAAAGAACGCCTGCTTTGGGAATATGTTTTGTCGGCTTACGGAACCTCGGAGTTTACGACCAAGCAGTTGGAAAAGGATTTCCGCAATGCAGCCTACGCCACAATCCGAACCTTTGTTATGAAATTCCATGACATGGATTTGCTGGCAGCCAGAAATGCCGGGAATCGTGTGTTTTATAAAGTTAAGTAAGCCGTGCGCAGATTTTTGCTTTGCGCGCTATCGAAAAAAGACCGGCACAGCGTGTCGGTCTTTTTGGATATCTATGGTCTTTGACGATTTGCCCTGCCTATTTGGAACTGTACGACTCGTTGGCTATTCACCTTGAAACCAACGGCAATGATCATTTAAAGATTATAGTGATTCTGACTGCGGCTGACCTGCCGAGTTCTCTCTGTCTGAACTATTCGGAATTTCCGAATAGTTACCTCCTCTGTCAGCTCTCCGTCAGAATAAATCTTTTTGATATGTTCATTGATGGAGGGGGAGTCCAACATCATACAATGCCGCCGTCATATTCTGCGTCAACCAGATACTCTTATCCCCATACCGGATTTCATAGCTGGCATCGCTCTCACCAGTGGAGGCTACAAAAATCAGATATTCCGCTGCCGAACTTGAATAGTTGTCGAGAATTCACAGCATGAACTATCCGAAATTCACAGATAGTTCCGATTTGAACCTACTAGTCAGAAATACAGTCTAGCCAACGGTGGCAGTTTTTAGCTTTTCTTAAGGTATATTAAACATATTGGCATTGTCGACGAAGTCAACAACCAAAAGGTCGTCTTTCCCGGGGCAGCGGCGGGTGCTGCATCCAATCTGTTGCATATAAATGGTTTTGGACATGGTGGGTCTTGCCATAAATAGCACGCGCTTAATGAGGGCTGTCCAAGCCCTCATTAAGCAAATCACAAGCGCAAAGGACATTGATTGAGCCTGTTTCGTAATCTTTCAGAATTTTCTCTCGAATTTTTACGCAATCTCGGCCGGAAACAGCTTCTGCTTTATCAGGCCGCAGGTACGTGGGCAAAAAATAGAACAGCCACCATAGCAGTGACTGTGCAGGGATATCCTTTGGGTGTGTCGACTGCGTTAGATCTTTACGGGTCTGAATAATTTTAAAGTTCTTTCTATAACGGATGCCCGATTTGATGAGCAGTTTGGGTTTACGGAGAACGAGGTCGTGAGACTTCTTAAGGCATGTCACCTTGAGTCACATTTAAGTGAAACGAAAAACTAGTATGATGGATATCGTTTTGGTGATGCCGATATTTACTGTCCTTGGGATGTGATTAACCATGTTGACAGACTTTGCGGAGAGCTTGATGCAGAGCCGCAGTCTTACTGGATCAATACCAGCGGCAACGACCTTGTAAAACGATTTGTTGACAAAGCGGATAAAACCACACGGGACGAAATTGAGCGTCTGGTTACTGGGGAGAAAATTGAAAAGTCTATCCGTTTGGAGCTGACATACGACGAAATAGACAATAGCATCGATAATCTTTGGAGCGTATTGTTTATGACAGGGTATCTGACGCAGGAATGAAAACCCGAACGCGGTATTTATAAACTGAAAATTCCAAATGAAGAGGTACGCGAAGTTTTCAAGCACCAAATCCAGAAGCTGTTCAACAATACAATTCTGAAAGACTCCCATGGACTTCGAGTTTTCTGGAAAGCGTTTGAAGAAGGAAACGCACCGGAAATTGAAGAAAGTCTGACAAGAACTTTGAGCAAAACCATCAGTGTTCTTGATCCCATGGGTCCTCAGGCAGAAAAGGAAAAATTCTATCATGCTTTCCTATCTGGGATGTTGGTAGGAAACGGAGCATGGGGAATTCTTTCCAATAAAGAGTCTGGTGATGGCTTTGCGGATTTGATGGTTGAAACGGATAACCCAAATTCTGGAATAATTGTCGAGCTTAAGAGTGTAGATAGACTTTCTGAACTGGATGGAGCTTGCGCACGAGCCATGACTCAAATCCATGATCGCAGATATAGTGAGTATCTTCGCAACGAAGGTCGCAATGATATCTGGGCGTATGGCATCGCATTCTTTAAGAAACGGTGTAAGGTTGTTGCCGAAAAATTGAAGTAAAGCTGACCACCGGAGTCTTGCCAACTGTGTGCATCTGAACTGAAATAAAACATTTTTTCTGCCAAGAGTGTCCGGCTCTTGGCAGATTTTTTCACGCGCAGATTGATTATTTTATGAGCGAGTTTATCCCCGCACCTCTTGCAAAGCTGAAAGAAACGCGATATAATATGACCAAATGAACTAAAACGGTCATATTTAAGGAGGCGCGAGCTTGGCTTTTACCGATTACGAGACCGAGCAGCTCCGCAAGGCGTTGCTGAAGGAAACAAGACATTGCGCTGTTACACTGGGGATGAAGAAAACCTCCGTGGATCAGCTGACGAAGGCGGTCGGCATTGCGAAGGGCTCGTTCTATAAATTCTACGAATCCAAGGAAATGCTTTTCTTCGCGGTTTTGGAGAACATTCACTCCGAGCTTTACGGAGTGGCTGACCATGCACTGAGCGAAGCAAACGGCTTGCCGCCGTCGGAGCGTGCGGCAAAGGCGGTTCTTGCCGTCTGCCGGCGGCTGTCCGATACCGGCGACATGGTTTTCATTGAAAACGATGCGAAGCTGCTTTTGCAGAGACTGCCGGATGACATCAAAAATGTCCATTACCACGATGGCGAGACGCACATCCGTCAACTTTTGGAGAATCATGACCTTATGCCCAAGTGTGGCATCTCTTTGGCTGCCGCCACGGTGCGGGGACTGATCCTCACAGTTTCCCATAAGGAGCAGATTGGGGAGTTATATCCGCAGGTGCTGGAAACGCTGGTGTACGGTGCTTGCAGGGAGCTATTTGAATAAGCCGAAAGACCGCAGAGATGCGGCTTTTCCAAGGCGCAACGGTTAGCATCATCTAACCTCTCGGATGCACGCGTCGGTTAGGTTAATCTAACATTGAAAGGAATGATAGCGATGCAGGAACACAAGAATTTCTGGGACAAAAATGCCGGACGTTACGACCGCTTTATGCGAAAGGATCGGGCGGCGTATGACGAGATGTATGAGCTGATCCGGCCGGTCGTGCGGCATAAGACGGTGCTGGAGCTTGCTACCAGCACGGGATTGATCGCAAAGCACATCGTGAACGCAGCGGCACATATCGAGGCGACGGACGCCTCTGCGGAGATGATCGCCGAGGCAAAGCGGGATAACCGCTCGGCAAAGCTGCATTTTTCCGTGCAGGATATGTTCTGCCTGCCCTATGCGGGCCGGTCCTTCGACGTGGCGATCGTGTCCAACGCGCTGCATATCGTGCCGCAGCCGGAGAAAGCCCTTGCCGAGATTCGCCGGGTGCTGAAAGACGATGGCGTGTTGATTGCGCCGACCTTTACCCACGCAGGGAACTCGTTCACCGGCAAGGTCAAGGCATTTTTCATGAGGCTGGCAGGCTTTCCCCTCCACAGCAAGTGGGCGAGCGAGGAATACCTGCGGTTCCTGCGGCAAAACGGCTGGACGGTGCGGAAAAGCGTTGTTCTGAAAGCATCTTTTCCGCTGACCTATGCGGAATGTGTGAAATCGGAGGTGTGATAAGATGTCATTTTTT
>OIXA01006202.1_pt1 | contig 10187 bp, 10 predicted proteins | sample 1587721 | NCBI WGS metagenome assembly OIXA01 (sample SAMEA3888900, study PRJEB22519) | human gut metagenome | biome: human gut; feature: human-associated habitat; material: faeces | place: Denmark | collected 2013 | reverse complement strand
TCCGCTTGCTACGGATAAGGCGATGAAACGATTCAGGGACAATGATACTTCCCTATGGGGCTGGCGGAGTACCCGGCAGAGGTGAGATTCCTATGAGTTCGGTCAGCAGCCGAACGCCTGTTGATTTCCTTTTCTGCATTTTGGGTTCGAGGAAAAATGAAATGCAGCGACGAAAGCCCCAAAAGGTATTTTGAGGCTTTCGTGGATCAGAAATGATTCAAATTCAGAGAAAGGAGGAAACCCCATGGAAAACTGTAAGGTGATCGCCATCACGAATCAGAAGGGCGGCGTCGGCAAGACAACGACCACAGTCAATCTCGGCGTGGGACTTGCAAGCTCCGGCAAACGGGTTCTGCTGGTGGATGCTGACCCGCAGGGCAGCCTAACGGTGAGCCTCGGCGTAAAGAACCCCGATGAGCTGGATGTGTCGCTGTCGTCCCTTATGCAGTCGGTCATTGATGATGAGCCGCTTGCGGAGAGTGCAATTATCCGGCACCAGGAAGGTGTGGATTTGCTTCCCTCGAACATTGAACTCTCCGGTATGGAAACGGGTCTGTTCAATGTCATGAGCCGTGAGTATGTTCTGAAGAATACTATCGACGGCATGAGAAAGAGCTATGACTACATTCTGATTGACTGTATGCCCTCTCTGGGCATGATGACGGTCAATGCGCTGGTTGCGGCAGACAGTGTGATTATCCCGTCTCAGCCGAACTTCCTGTCAACCAAAGGTCTTAACCTGCTTCTGCGCTCCATTTCAAAGATCAAGCGGCAGATCAACCCGAGATTAAAGATTGACGGCATTTTGCTGACGATGGTGGATAACCGCACCAACAACGCCAAGGCGATTATTTCCTCGCTTCGTTCCACCGTGGGAGAAAACATCCGCGTGTTCCGTTCCGAGATTCCCTTTTCGGTAAGAGCTGCGGAGTGCAGTCTTTCCGGAGAAAGCATTTTCTCCCACGACAGGAACGGCAAGGTCGCAGCAGCGTATGAGGCTCTGACGAAGGAGGTGACAGAGATTGAAGAGCGTGCAAAAAATCGATCTGGGCCTGACCGGGTACGATGAGCTTTTCATGAATGACGCGGAGCGAAAGGAAAATAAACTCCCGCGCATTTATGATATTCCCCTCTCGGAGATCGACGATTTTCCCGACCACCCCTTCAAGGTGAAGCTGGACGAGGATATGGATCAGCTTGTTCAGAGCATCAAGGAGCGCGGGATCATCACCCCTGTCACGCTCCGCCCAAAGGAAGACGGGCGGTACGAAATCGTATCGGGGCATCGCAGAAAGAAGGCCTGTGAGCTTGCCGGGTTTGATACCGTGAAGGCCGAGGTGCGGGAGATGACCCGGGACGAGGCCATCATTCTGATGGTGGAATCAAACCTTCAGCGCTCTGTGATCCTGCCTAGTGAAAAGGCTTTTTCCTACAAGATGAGGCTGGAGGCCATGAAGAGACAAGCAGGCAGACCAGCTCAAGATAATTATTCCCCATTGGGGAACAATTCTTTTGGAACAAAATCCTCAGACGAAATGGCTGCGGAAGTGGGAGAAAGCAAAAATACTATCTTCCGCTATATCCGCCTCACCGAGCTCATTCCGGAACTGCTTGACTTGGTTGACGAGGGGCGCATTGCGTTCAGACCGGCGGTGGAGCTTTCGTACCTGCAAAAAGAGGAACAGGGTGCGCTGCTGGAGCAAATCTCTTACGCAGATGCCACGCCATCCCTTGCACAGGCCATTAAGCTGAAGCGGTTCTCTCAGGACGGAAAGCTGAATAACGAGGTCATCGAGTCGATCATGAGCGAGGAAAAGCCGAACCAAAGGGAGAAGATCAACATCAAGTACGCCGAGGCCAGAAGGTTTATCCCTGCCAGCGTTCCTTACGAAAAAACCGGTGATTATATTATGAAAGCGCTGGAGTATTATCACCGCTATCAGGAACGGCAGAAGATCCGAAATGACGCAAGATAAGCCCTACGCCTAGGGAGCAGTGTATCCTTTTCCGGGCGAAACCATGTTTCCCCCCTCACACTCCCCCCTTCTTCTACCGGCAATACCAGCTCAAAAGAAAAATAGACAGGCGGCACAATTGAGAAAGACCGGGTGCATTCGTACAATATGAGAAAAACAGTCATCGGAGGTCATCCCATGAAAAAGAATCTCATGTTGTGCACGCTCCTGCTTGCCGTATTGCTTTCCGGATGCGCCGCAGAGCCATTGCAAAGGCAAACGGCAGGAAACACACCGAAAGCTCCAACGCCACAGGAAGGAACGCCTGCTTCCTTTGAGCCGATATCCGCAGATTCAAGCGCTCCCACCAAAGCGCCGACAGAAGCCGCCGATCCAGCAGCTTGCATATTAAATGAGGACAAGCACGAAAGCGGCTCTGCTATTTCTTCTGAGCCGGTAAGCGCACCCACGGAATCGAATGCGCCGGCATCGGAAGAAAACGAACAGGCCCCCGTGATTCCGGAGAAGCCGGAGAAAATAGAAAGTCCAAAAGAGGAACCATCCGTTCCTGCGATAACCGAGCCGGAACCGACTCCGGAGCCCGAGCCCGCATTTGATATCGAGCACTGGATTTCTTATGCGAAAAGCACGGCGGTGAGCTTGGGACTGACCTTGGATAGCTCGGCAACTGATTGCTGGGACAATCCGATCACCGCAAAGCCGACCTGCATCTACCTGGAGCGAGACATCAGCTCCCGCCTGAACAGATATGCGAAGGACGAGGAGATAACCGCTGTCTGGATCTGGTACGAATGCGTCGGCACAAGCAGCTACCTGATCTATATTGGGTACGCATAAGTATCAACAAATCATACACCGAAATGAGCGTCGTAGAGATACGGCGCTTTTTTCATGCCTTGAAGGAGGACAGAACGAATGAAGAAGATTTTCAAAAGAGGAATGTCGGGACTGCTTGCAGTCCTTATGGCATTCACCATGCTTGTAGGCTTTGGCACGACCACAGCCTTCGCCGCAAGCGAAACAGCGGAGTCCTATATGATTTCCTTCCCCCGTGACGGAGACGCTGCTCAGATTTACTCTGCGGACGCATGGGGTCACTCCGCGAAAAACTATATGAACGGCTGGGCAACAGGCTCCAGCAACTACACCACCCTGCACTGCATGGATTCCTTTGACGGAAAGGTGTGCTACTGCATCGAGCCCGGCCTCTCCCGAAATGTCGGCGATACCTATTACGGCTTCGGTGAGGATTTCTGGGATAACTATCCCAGCCAGTACAACAACACCATCCAGCCGGACGACATTAAGCTGCTGCTGGGCCGCATCATGCAGTATGGCTATCAGGGCAACCTTTCCACCTCATGGAGATCGCAGAACGATTCCGATGCGGATAAGCTGGCACACGCCTTCGCGACTCAGCTGCTCGTTTGGGAAACGGTTGTGGGCGAGCGCGATGCAGACTTTGACCATGTGAGCACCGGCGGCTATGACGCGATCCTGTCGCTGGTTTCTCCCAATCACCCGCTGTATAGCCGAATCATGGACTATTACGACAGCATCGAGTACAGCGTGCAGAGCCATGCCGTTTGCCCGAGCTTTATGAGCAGAAGCAGCGGCAGCGCAAAGACCATCGAGCTTGCGTGGGACGGCAGTCAGTACATTGCCGAGCTCACGGATACCAACCGTGTACTGTCGCAGTTTACCTTCTCCGCCAGTGAGACGGGCTTCCATTTCAGCGTGTCGGGCAATACGCTCACCATCACCACCGATACAGCTCCCACCGGCAATGTGACGATCTCCGCAAGTCGAAGCGCTTCCCGCTGCGGCGTTCTTGTTTGGACGGACTATAAGTACGGCCCAAACGGCGGCGTTCAGGATACCATCACCTATACGGCCTCCGTCAGCGACCCCGTAAGGGCATTTGTCAAGCTGAAGGTCAGCTATGGCGGCGCTAAAATCATCAAAACCAGCGAGGACGGCAAGGTGGACGGCATTGCCTTCACCATCACCGGCGAGGGCGTCAATCAGACCGTTACCACCGACCGAAACGGTGAAATTCGCATCGATAATCTGATGCCCGGCATTTATACCGTCACCGAGCAGAGCTATGACAAGTATGTGCCCCAGGAAAGCCACCGTGTCACCGTGCTTGCCGGGCAGACGGCGATGGTTTCCTTTAACAATGTGCTCCGCCGCGGTGATCTGACCGTGACCAAGACCTCCGAGGATGGGCTGAATCAGGGTGTGAAGTTCCACCTTTTTGGAACCTCTCTCAGCGGTCTGAACGTGGATGAATTTGCTGTCACCGATGAAAACGGTGTGGCGACTTTCCGGGATGTGCTCATCGGCACCGGCTATACGCTGGAGGAGATCGACACGGCGGAGCGCTATGTGGTGCCGGACAGCCAGACCGCCGCCGTGGAGTGGAATACGGTCACCAACAAGAGCTTTTCCAACATCCTGAAGAAGTGGAACGTCACCGTGACCAAATCTGACCGTGAGACTGGCACGGCGCAGGGCGACGCCTCTCTGGCCGGTGCGGCCTACGGTATTTTCAAGGGCCAGCAGCTGGTGGACACCTACTATACCGACGAGAACGGCCAGTTTACCACTTCCTACTACGTCTGCGGTGACGACTGGACCATCCGGGAGCTGAGCCCTTCCGAAGGCTACCTGCTGGACGGCACGGTCTATTCCGTCGGCGCAGAGGCAGAGCATTACACCATCGAGCGAAACAGCGCTCCTGCCGTGGACGTGACCGAGCAGGTCAGCAAGGGCAGCATCGCCATCCTCAAGCACACCGACAACGGCGAAACGCAAATCGAAACCCCGGAAAGCGGCGCAGCGTTTGCCGTGTATCTCAAGTCCGCTGGCAGCTATGAGGCGGCGAAGGACACCGAACGGGACGATCTCGTCTGCGATGAAAACGGCTTTGCCCAAAGCAAGGACCTGCCCTACGGCGTGTACACCGTGCATCAGATCTCCGGCTGGGAGGGCCGTGAGTTGATGAGTGACTTTGATGTGTTCATTGCCAAGGATGGCGAGACCTACCGCTACCTCATCAACAACGCCAACTTCGAGTCCTTCATTAAGGTCATCAAGGTGGACGCAGAGACCGGCAATACCATTCCCTATGCGGGTGCAGGTTTCCAGATCTTTCGTCCGGATGGCTCCAAGGTGGAAATGACCTTTACCTATCCGGAGGTTACCACCATCGACACCTTCTACACCAATGATGCCGGCATGCTCATCACGCCGGAGAAACTGGAGTTCGGCAAGGGCTACTCCCTCAAGGAGGTTTCCGCCCCTTACGGCTATGTGCTCAGTCATGAGGCAGTCAAGTTCGATGTGACCGAAGAGAATTCCACCGAGGAAACCGGTGTGACGGTCGTTGCGGTGAAGCTGGGCAACTACGCCCAGAAAGGCATCATTAAGATTTCCAAAACCGGTGAGGTGTTTGCCTCTGTTACGGCGGCGGACGGGGTCTATCAGCCTGTGTACGCAGTGCAGGGACTTGCGGGAGCAACCTATGAGATCAAGGCAGCTGAGGACATCTACACTCCGGACGGCACGCTGCGCTGCAGCGCCGGCGAGGTGGTGGATACGGTGACTACCGGCGCAGACGGCACGGCGGAAAGCAAGCCGCTGTATCTGGGAAAATACGAAATCACCGAGATGAAAGCCCCCGATGGCATGGTCGTAAACAAGGACGCCCATACCGCAGAACTTGTCTACGCCGGCCAGGAAATTGAGATCACCGAAACCGCAGCCAACTTCTGCAACGACAGACAGAAGGCACGGATTTCTCTTTCCAAGGTGCTGGAGCAGAATAAACAGTTCGGCATCGGCATGAATAACGAGCTTTCCGCCGTGACCTTCGGCTTCTATGCCGCCGAGGAGCTTACCGCAGCAGACGGCTCTGTCATTCCTGCGGACGGACTGATTGAGATCCTGTCTCTTGATGAAAACGGAAAGGCTGTGCTCAAGAGCGATGTTCCCTTCGGCAGCTACTATGTCAAGGAAATCAGCACCGACAGCCACTATATGCTCTCTGATGAGAAGTACCCTGTGACCTTCGCTTATGCCGGCCAGGAAATTCCTACGGTGGAGCTTGCTGTCAACGACGGCAGGAGCATCTCCAACGAGCTGATTTACGGAGAAATTCATGGGCTGAAAAAGGATGAGGACGGCAGCGCCCTTGCGGGAGCGACCTTCGGCCTGTTCACTACTGACGGCACGGAGCCCATCCTGACCGCCGTTTCTGCAGCGGACGGCAGCTTCTCCTTTACCGGCGTGCCCTACTGCGAATATGTGGTGCGGGAGATCGCTGCGCCGGAGGGCCATGTGACGGACGACACGCCCTATGCCCTGAAGATCGACGCAGATGGTGCCGTGGTGGGAATCGAGGCCGTGAACACCCGCATCCGCGGCGGCGTGCAGTTGACCAAGGTGGACAGGGACTATCCCGACCACCACCTGACCGGCGCTGAATTTGAGGTGTACCGTGACGGCGAGCTGGTGGGCACGCTGGAGGAGCTGTCGGACGGCGTCTATCGACTGGATGGTCTGGCATACGGCGACTACACGCTGAAGGAGACGAAAGCTCCCGCAGGCTTTTCTTTGGATGAGCAAACATATGCTTTCTCCATCACAGAAAACGGCGGAACCGTCATCGTAGAAAACGAGGCCGGAAAGGGCTTTGTGAACGCAGCGCAGACCGGCAGCCTCCGCATTGAGAAAACCTCTGAGGACGGCAGGTTGCGGGGCTTTCCCTTCCGGGTGAGCGGCACTGACGTCACAGGCAACGCTTTCTCCAAGGACTATGTGACCGATGAGAACGGGCAGATCAAAATTGACGGTCTGCGCATCGGCGACTATGTGGTCTCGGAGGTCTCCAACGAGGCCAACAAGGCCTACGTTCTGCCGCCGGATGTGACCGTCACCGTCCATGAGGGCAAGACCGTGGTGGCCAAATTCCACAACCAGCTGAAGCCGGTTACGGATATTCCCAAGACCGGCGACAGCACCGATCTGACGCTGTGGGCAGCACTGGCAGGCGCTTCGCTGCTGAGCGCCGGGGCTGCGGCGTTCTTCACATTCCGAAAGAAGAAGGAGGGCAAGCATGAGCGTTAAAACCATCGTCGGCATCGGCCTTAGGTTGTTTTCCTAAGTTACGCGAAGTGTTCCGAATAATATATAAAATATGGGACACTTCGCATTCTTGATGACGCCTCGCTTCTCATTATTCTAATCAGAATGGTTGACAGCGATGATTCAAATCGTTTTATATCCCAGCGCCACTCGAAAGGGTGGCGCTTTTCCATACCCAAATTCAAGAAAGGACGGTGACCCCTATCACACAAAACGAATTCAAACAGGTATTTGAGCTACATTGACAATTACCATGTGGAGGTGGGCACCAGCAGCTGCAATCTGTTCCATATCTGCGAGTTTGCCGAACGGATGGAAGCCAGCTGCGCCATGGTAGAACCGGCAGGCGCAGTAATTGAACACAATCAGGAATCGAGAGAAAAAGATAGGAGGGATGCAAGATGAAGTATTTTGTGGACGTGAAGGATATCAGCTACGGCACCATTGAGGTGGAGGCCAGCAACGCTGAGGAGGCCGAGGAGATCGCCCAGGATCTGTATTTCAGCGGTCGGATCAACTGGGGCGAGGCCGATGTCAGCTATGAAGCCCGCCCGGATGAACGGGAGCGAGGAGGCTGCCGATGAGTCAGAACGCGGCAGAGGGCAACGCCGCTTTTGTCATCTGGTCCAACGAGTGTCTGGACTGGGACAACTGGTCAGAGGCTTTCGAGGAGGACTACGCCAACCTGACAGAGGAGGAAAAATACCGCCTGATGGGAGGAACGCAACGGCGACTATCTGGACGATGAGCGCCGGAATCTGGATATCCGGGTGGGCACGCCCATTCTCATCATTGCCGACATCGGCAGATGGGACGGGCGGCACACCGGCTACCGGGAAATTGAAAGCGGCTGCATCAAGGACTGCCTGTATTCGCAGCTGGACGGCGTGGCCTGGTATGTGGACGCGCAGGGCGACCTGCGCATGGACGGCTACCACCACGACGGCCACAATTACTACCTCTACCGCAAGTACCGGCAGGGCGTCAGCGAGGAGGCCAAGGAGAACTTCAAAGAAAAGATTCTCGACCACACCCTGACCAAACGGGATATCGACCGGGTTACCGAGCGGCTGGGCGACGACATTGCCAAGGTCTACGGCTTTTCACTGCCGAGTCCGGCAAAAGAGTACCGGAAAAGGAGTGATGCACGATGAACTGCTGCTGCCCCTGCGGTGCAGATAAGAAAACGGCGATCTGCGCCTATCTGAGAGAACACCACACGGGAAAGAGCCGCGTGATCCACAGTGAGGATCTGCAGCGACGAAAGCGGCTATTGCTTTGCTGACAATCAGAAAGAGATCAACAACACCGTGTACCGCCTCAACGGAATGGTGACGCAGGTCTCCAATGCCCGGACAGGGCTGCTGGTTGCCTCTGTCTTCCCAGCAGAGGTCAACGTGAAGATTACGGTAAATTTGAATGGAGGTGAGAATTTTGACGGTTAAGGAACCCGGGAAGCTCATCGCCCGAATCGACTATCCGGGCAGCAACGGCCTTGTGGGCGATTGGGTGGAATACCGGGACGAGGCAAAGTTTCTAGCTGACTTGAAGAAAGAAAATTATTATGGTGTGCCGCTGTGCGTGGTTTTGTATAGAGACCGGGACGGCAAGACGATTTCTAAGGATTTTCTGCAAGAAATGGATCCGCCTCCGAACGGATTTTCCATTGAGGATGTGCCCAGCAAAAAACCGAGAGAAAGGAATGATACCCGATGAAAAAAGAAATCGTTTTTGAGGATGAGGACACCCTCACCCCGGAGGAATGGGAGGTAATAACCGATGAGCAGACCGAAGAATAAGGACGAATACCGTGCGGAGCTGGCCGATACCTTTGCCCATGTGCTGGAGGAAAGGGGGCTGGAATGGCAGAAGGAGTGGCGCGGCAGCGGCGGCAGTGCGCCCCAGAACGGCATCACCAAGGCCTGTTACCGGGGCTGCAACGCCTTCTGGCTGAGCCTCATTTCCATGATGAAGGGCTATGACGATCCCCGCTGGGTGACCATGGTGCAGATCATGGATCAGGACGGCAAATACCACCCCAAGCAAAACTGGCACTTGAAGAAAGGTTCCAAGGCCACCTATGTGGAATACTGGTATCCCTACGACCTCAAGGACAAAAAGGCCCTGACCTGGGAGCAGTACAAGCAGCAGCTCCGGGACGGGCGCAGTGAGACGGAGTTCAAGCTGTCCACCCGCTATACGGCGGTGTTCAACGCCTGCGACATTGAGGGAATGCCGGAGCTGCCTGCGGTGCAGGAAAGCGACATCACCCCCGATGAGCTGATCGGAAAGCTCAGCGCCGGTATGGGCGTGGAGATTCTGACCGACGGCGGCGATCAGGCCTACTACTCGCCCATGCAGGATAAGATCCATCTGCCAACGCCCGGCTCTTTCCGGAGTGCGTATGCCTTCAACGCCACGGCGCTCCATGAGCTGTCCCATTCCACAGGCCACCCGAACCGCCTGAACCGGCCGCAGGGTGCCCTGTTCGGCACGCCACAGTATGCCTATGAGGAGCTGGTTGCGGAAATGTGCTCCTGTTTTATGGGCGTGGATCTGGACGTAACGGCCACGCCCCAGCACCTCGACAATCACAAGGCCTACGTTCAGGCCTGGATCCAGTCCATCCGGGACAAGCCTGAAACCCTGATCCGTGCCATCAAGGACGCACAGGCGGCAGCCACCTATATGGACTACAAGGCCGGACTCATCACCGACATGGAGTATGAAAGGGCCTGCGGGTCCGTGCTGGAGGGGAAGCAAAAGGAACGGGGCCGGGAGCGCTGATTCGCACAGTTGACGCCGCCGTCCCCTCCGGCTACACTGGAGAAAAAACGGAGGTGCCCGCTATGTTCTTTCGCAAGCGTGACAAAGTCGTCCTGACCCTGACGCCGCAGGAAGCCCGCTATGCCCGCAGCATCCTTCTTCGCTGGCGCAATAAGCTGCTGAATGCCGGAAAACCTACGGAGGATGTGGAGGAACTGATCCTGAGGCTGGCAAGGTAATTCAGAAGGTGCAAAAGTATCTCGTTATACGCAGAAGGAGCCTTGTAAAAATTTA
>OIXA01006201.1_pt1 | contig 10188 bp, 5 predicted proteins | sample 1587721 | NCBI WGS metagenome assembly OIXA01 (sample SAMEA3888900, study PRJEB22519) | human gut metagenome | biome: human gut; feature: human-associated habitat; material: faeces | place: Denmark | collected 2013 | reverse complement strand
CAAGTAAATTTCCAAGAAGGATAAATGCCAGATTATATAAAATTGTATTTTTCGTCAGTGATAAAAGTTTTCCTGATTCCCAGAGGAACTCAAAATTCTGTAACCCTACAAATTTGCTACCAAAAATACCATCGCGGTAATTGTATTTAACAAACGCAACATAGATTCCTGGCAATGGCATATAGTTAAATGCAAAGAAAAAAATCATTGCCGGGACACACATCAGTGTCAGTACACGGTACTTCCAGAGTTTCTGCCAGAAGTTTAGTTTTTTGCCAACCTGTTTTGTAACACCGTTCTCCTTTTTCATATATTTTCCCCTCTCCAACGTTTTCTTGAAACCGATTTCAAAACCTTGTAAAAACAAAGCACTTATATTTTTCACAAAACTGTCTGCCATCTTCCATAAGGTGTAATATTTTTTGATCTTAAGTGTCAGAAACGCCTTTATATCTTCTTTTTTGCATGTTTCCCGCACTTATCTTACACCTTCGCTGCGTAAACACCATCCATGCAGCCGGCTTTTACACCAGTTGTGTATTTTATAGTGCTTTTTAATTTGAAACCCTTTTCATATTGTTATATTACAATACATATTATGAGTTGTCAACAGGTTATTTTACTTTTTGTACATATTTATTTCACATTTATTTTATTTTTCCGTCATTCTAACGGATTTTACCGTTTTAACTCCGCTACGGATTCTCTGATGATCAGAGTCGGTGTTACTTTCTGTACCTCCGGTACTTCTTTTCCGCCAATCTTATCTAATGCGGTGTCAACCAAAAGCTTTCCAAATGCTTCATAATCATAGGAAATACTGCTCAGCCTTGGTATGACGGTATCTACAATAAACGTATTATCAAAACTGATGAGGGAAATATCCTCCGGGATCCTAAGTCCATGCTCTTTGATGGAACGCATCACACCCACTGCACTGTAGTCGTTGATCGCGATCACCGCCGTGGGAAGTGTCTTATTTCCCTGAAAGAGTGCCTCGAACCCCTGATAACCGCCCTCAATCGAATAATTGGATTTGATCACATAGCGCTCACGGTAGGTCAGACCGTTCTTTCGCAGCAGACTTCGGTAGCGGATGCGCTTATCGTAAGTGGATTTCATCTCCTTGACTCCGCCGATCAGTGCGATTCTTCTATGTCCTAAACCGATCAGACATTCCATGCTCTGGTTCATGCCCTCCGCCTCGTCGATCGTGACCTGGCAGCACTCACCGCCCTCCACCTTTCCTGTTGTGATGACCGGGATGGATTCAGCGACACGGTTGATCAGATCTGCGTATTCCGGCTCCGTGACAAGGCTGTCTGATTTTCCCCCGATAATGATGATCGCATCCATACGCATGTCAAACATTTTCTGGATATATTCCACCTCGAGATCCGGATTGCTTAATGTTCCGCAGATCATCGGCACATACCCGCGCGCAATGATCTCCTTCTCACAGTTTTCCACCATGGATGAATAATAAGGATTGACCAGATCTGCAGCAAGCACACCGATGACGTTCGTTTTCGTCTTGATCAGTCCCTGCGCAAGCGCGTTTGGCCTGTAATCATATTTGCGGATCACTGCTTCCACACGCGCTCTCTTTTCCTCGCTCACCCTCGCATTTTTTGTCATGACTCTCGACACTGTTGCCGGTGAAACTCCCGCTTCCTGTGCAATTTTATAAATATTTAACTCACTGCCCATCGGCCATCCCCCTTAAAAAGTCATATTTGAAAACGTTTTCAAGTTAATTTTATCGGGATTTTGCAGGTTTGTCAATATAGGGTCAGATTCTTTTTTTCGTCCATTTTCGTGAGCGGAAACGGATAAAAAAGATACTTCCGCGGAACATCTCATCGAGCATGAACGCGATCCAGCATCCTGCCAGTCCCATCCCAAGGCGTATCCCAAGCAGATATGCAAACAAAATGCTGACGCCCCAGCAGGAGATCACGGCGATGACCATCGGGAAGAACACATCCCCCGCTCCCCGGAGTGAATTGTCCTCAACATGGTTGAACGCGCGCCCGATCTCCACGAAAATATCGATAAAAAAGATCACACCCGTCATCCCGATGATCTCCTCACTCTGCGTAAATAAATGCATCAACGGTCTATGGCAGAGAAAGATCAGAACCGAAAGCACGATATTTAAGCTGACCGCGATTTTTAACACCTGCTGGTTCAGCCGGTATGCCTTTTCATACTCCTTTGCACCCGTCATCCATCCCATCAGGATCGCGGTGGAAAGCCCGAGTGACATTCCGGTCACATAGACATAAAACACGATGGATGAAACATAGATCTTTGCGGTGAGCGCCGCTGTTCCAAGCACTGCTAAGATCGATGTTGACACGATCTGTGAAAAGGAATACGACAGGGAACTGATCCCTCCCGGCAGTCCGATCTTTAAGATTCCACCCACGCAGGATAATGTCTTTAAATTTTTCGATGCAAAATCAAGATGCAGTCCGCAATGGAACAGAAACCAGACGCCAAGTAAAAGCGCCGTCCCATGGCTTGCCACGTTTGCCATTGCGATACCTTCCACGCCCTCCGGCACAATTTTCACCGGCTGGAAAATCACAACGTAATTTAACACTGCATTCACGATATTCATAAACAAAGATACCGTCACTGCAAGTTTCGGTTTTCCATAACTGCGCAGTACCGCGGAGATAGCAGAAATAATGCCCTGCAGTACGGAAAAGCCGATACAGATGCGAAAATATACCACCGCCATCTCATACACCGATGTTTCTAACTGCATCGGACGCATGACTGCACCTGCAAAAAATGCCAGTATCGTTCCTAAGATCAGGCTGATTGCACCTCCGCACACGATGGAGGTAAACGCTGCATCCGACGCCCTTTTTTCATCTCCCGCCCCCAGTCTGTGGCTGATGACGACCGATGCGCCGCCGCTGAATACCGCATAAAACGTGTACAAAAATCCGATCACCTGGTTTGCCGCACCGACTGCCGCGACCGCATCATCCGCATAGTGCCCAAGCATCAGCGTATTGACCGTACCGGTCATATTCATCAAAAGCTGTTCAATAAACAACGGGATAAACAATCCTTTCAGCGTCAGCGTTCCCTCTGCCGTAGTAACGCTGGTGCAGTCTGCATCAATCCATTTCCACTTCAAGATGCATTCCTCCTTTTTCTTCTGTGCTGTCTTTTTCTGCTATGCCGGTCTTTCCTGTGATTCTGTTTTTTTCTGTGATAGTACTTATTTCCGCTATGCTGTCTGTCTCTGAAATTTCTACACGGATTTTTCCCTTTTTTATTCTTCTCACATAAATCATGAGCCTTCCATCCTTTGTCTTTCTCATGTTTTCCGCATATGGAGTCACATCCGACAGATCCCCGTTCTCAATTCCTGCTAACATGCCTGCCCCGCTCACTGCCACACGCAGTTTTCTGTCATCCCAGACAACCTTCTGCCCATTTTGATCCACAAGTGTGAGCGCGACCTGATAGAGATATCCATTTTCCTGTGTCTCTGAAAAAGGAATCTCCTCCGGTTGATAGACCTCAGCTTTGATACCAGCGGCGTTCTGCGTTGTAAGCAGTCTCTCCTGTTCTATGATATTTCCGTTTTCATCATAACCACTCGCCTCAAGGATCCCTGCCTCCCAGAATACCTCAAAACGATATGCGCCGTCGTCGTTATAGCCAATCTGTCTGCCAGCCTCTTTTCCATTGATAAAAACAGCTGTCTCCGGCAGATTTGAGTAACACATCACGATGACCTTTTCTCCAGCTTTGTAATTCCAGTTTTCCCGACATGGGATCCACTCTGCAGATTCCTCACTCCACGGTCTTGTGGCAAGATAAAGCTGCGGTTCTTCACACCACAATGATTTTCTGCGGTAATATCTTGCTTTTTCAAATCCGGCACAGTCCAAAATTCCGGCTCCAGATCCATGAACCGGCCAGCCATGTGCCTCCCCTAAATAATCGATCCCGGTCCACAAAAACTGTCCGCTGATATAATCATTTGATTTTACCGCATCCCACGCCTCATAGCTGTGCCCGTTTTCACTCCCTAAAAACGGGATCTGAGGGAAATCTTTGTGATCGGCTTCGTAATACTGCTCCTTATAGTTGTAGCCTGCCACATCCAGATGCTCTAACATACCAAGCTTTGCAGACAGCTCCGGGTAGGCAAGTGCCATGGTGACCGGACGGCTCTCATCTTCACTCTTTACAATACTGGAAAGTTCTTCGGCGATCGGAAGCAGTCTTCGCATGTCCGGTTTTGCCGGATCATACTGCCGTTCTGCCGCCGGTTTGTTCGCGTCGTTATTTCCGGTCATCTCCAGAAAACTCGGATGACAATACGGATCGTTTGGATAGTCAATCTCATTTCCGATGCTCCACAAAATGATGGACGGATGATTGCGGTCACGCCTTACCATGGCACGCAGATCCTTTTCGTGCCATTCTGGAAAATCTTCAAAATAACCCTGATGTTTTGGCGGATAAACATTGTGTCCCGTGGACCATTTGTTTTTTGCATTTTCCCACTCATCAAACGCCTCATCCATCACAAGAAATCCCATCGTGTCGCACAGCTCATACAGTTCCGGCATATGCGGGTTGTGGCTGCACCGGATCGCATTACAGCCACATTCCTTTAGTTTTGCAAACCGTCTGTGCCATACTTCCTTTGTCACCGCAGCGCCGAGACAGCCGGCGTCATGATGCACACAGACACCTTTGATTTTCATCGGCACACCGTTTAAGAAAAATCCCCGGTCCGCGTCAAATTCTGCCACACGGATCCCTACCTTCTGTTTATCTGCAAGATAAGATATTTTCTTTCCATCCTCGTCCGTTGTCTCATACCAGGTTTCCATCCCATAGAGATCCGGGTGCTCCGGCGACCAGCACTTCGGATCACGGATGGTGCCATGCATGCTGCAGGATACCGTATTTCCTGCCGGGATCTGTACCTGTTCTTTCCACTCTGCCACAGGTGTTCCCTGCGGATCAGACAGTTTTGTGCAGACCACACATGTTTTCTGCTCCTTCGTCTGGTTGCATATCTCATGATGGATACTGACTGCCGCCTGCACTTCCGGAAACTCTTTCCCATCAGCCACAAGTTTCTCTGTCACAAACGTCACGCCATATTCTGCCGGATGCACCTGTTCTTCCACCACAAGAGTGACTTTCCGCGTGATCCCACTTCCCGTGTACCATCTCGAATCCGCAATGTCCGTGTGCGTCACTTTCACACTGACCACATTTTCCTGCTCCCCAAAATGTGCGATCCCAGAGATATCATAGGAAAATCCGGTGTAACCATACGGGTGTTTTCCCTGATAATAACTGTTGACCCACACCTGGCTGTTTTTATACACACCGTCGAATACCAGACGGATCGCTTTCCCCTGATATTCCTCTGGCAGATAAAAATGCAGCCGGTACCAGCCGATCCCGCCTGTGAGATATCCGGTGCCGCTGGAATATTGTTTTGAAAACGGATAAGCCACTGCCCAGTCATGCGGCAGCATGACACGCTCAAATGCACGATCGTCATATCCCTGATACCATGCCTCCTCACATTCTCCAAAATGAAACTTCCATCCCTCATTTAATAACAGTTCTGTTTTATTCATAATCATAAAAAATACCTCCATTTTTTACTACGGTCTATGTTTTCTTTTAAACACATCATAGTAAAAAACAGAGGTATGATACAATGGAGAATAGTGACGTTTTTTGTCTTTTAGCGACTTTTCATGATTTATTTTTTGACAGAGAATCTGCGTAGGCGCGCGGTGACATCCCGACATTGCGCTTAAACACTTTGCTGAAATAATATTCATCCGGGTAGCCGACCTCCTGGCCGATCACCCCGGTATGCATCGTCGTCTGCGCGATCAGACGCTTGGCATGTGCCATGCGGACTGCCGTCAGATACTGGAAAATGGTCTGTCCTGTCACGCGCTTAAAGATGCGGTTCATGTAATCAAAATTGCCGTCAAACTCCTCCTCTAACCGCTCCCCCGAAATGTCTGCCGCATAAGACGCATTCAGCCATTCCTGTATTTTCTGGACTTTATAATAGCTTTCCGGGAACCCGCCTGCAGTCCTTTCGCGTTCCGCTGTCGCAAAACAGCGCGCGATCTCGATCAACGCCTCCTGTATCCAGCAGGCACAGAGAATCTTGTGATTCTCAAACGTGCTGTAATCCTCCGCGATCGCCTGCTTGATCAGCTCATCAATGTGGATCTGGTCGGTGACTTTTTTGATATGCCAGTATTTCGGCAGCCAGATCTCACTCTCATCATAACTTCCATAAGGCTCACACGGCTCCTTTGCCATCGCCTTTCTCCGGCGTTCAAACTGCTGCCTGGCGACTTCCTCTTCTTTTGCATCGACCAGTTCCATCTCCCCATGCATGAAATGTACATAATAATAATTGCAGGTCGTCGCCTTTGTTCCCTCATGCGTGCGATCCTTATCCAGCAGACAGACATCCCCCGGCTTTAAGATCAGAGGCTTTCCGTCCTCAAGCAGATGCATCTCCCCGTGCCGGATAAAATATAAGATCTGTTCTCCCGCCCTGCGTTTCCTGTGGACATAAGGCGGTCTTATCTCTGTCTCATCCACAAAATTTACCTTCGGGAGCATCTGCGCATTTATCCTGTAAAATTCCATCTCTTCCCCTTTACCAGTAGATCTGCCAGTCTTTCTGCAGCCTCGTCAGCGCCTCCATGTAAAAATAATCGCCCCAGCTATTGCACTCATCCACACCGCACGGATTGCAGGTATTATACGGCGAACGGTTCGAATATGTGCTGTGCAGTACGATCCCGTTGGATTTTTCAAAATCTTTTACCGCATAGTTCCGGTATACAGAACCAATAAATTTTTCCGCAAGATCCCGGTAAAATGCCGCCTCCTCATCATATAAGTATTTTGCCATCTCAAGCATTCCGCACGCTGCAATGGAGGCGGAGGAAGAATCCCTCGGCTGTGCATCACCATCCGAAAACTCCAGATCCCAGTACGGTACGAGATCTTTCGGCAGATGCTCTATATAATATTTACTGACACCACGGAAAATATATTTGTATTCCTCTCTTTTTGTATAGCGGTATGCGAGTGCCGTTCCGTAAATTCCCCACGCCTGGCCTCTCGCCCAGGCAGAACCGTCCCGGTAGCCCTGACAGGTTGCCCCGTGATCCGGATTTCCAGTTACCGGATCAAAGAAAAATGTATGCCAGGTCGAAAAGTCCGGGCGGATCACATTTTCAAGTGTGGTATGTACATGCCGGTCAGCGATCTGACGGTAACTCTCATCTCCCGTTTCCTGTGACGCCCAGTAAAGCAGCGGTACGTTGAGCAGACAGTCTATGATCAGCCTGTAATTTTCCGGCTCTCCCATAGTGCCCCACGCCTGGATAAATTCTCCCTTTTCCTGAAAACGGCTCTTTAACTGGTCTGCCGCAAGGAGCGCCGCTCTTTTTCCCGTCCCGGAACCGGTCAGCTTATAACCTGCGACACAGGATGGTGTATACAAAAATCCCATATCATGATGATCCACACAGATCTTCTGCTCGATCCGGTGCAAAAAATCCTGCATCTGGATCTCTGCCGCCTTTAACAGAACGTCCTCCCCGCCATATTCATAGGCAAGCCAGATCTCCCCCGTCCAGAATCCCGTCGTCCACTCCACGTTGTCGATTGGACGGTAAAATCCATTTTCACTGTATGCATTCTGAAATTTTGTCGTAAATTCCGGCAGAACACGCTTTACCTGCATGCATGCAGATGCCAGAGCATCCTCGCGCTCCTCTTTTGTGACTGGCATGACGCCTTTTAACTTATTCTTTGTCTTCTCTGATAACTGCATATGCTTCCCCCATTTTCTTTTCGACAATGATTTTTTTCCCTTTCACCGGCACACAGAGGCGGAACTCTCTGATTTCCTTTGGGATGTGCGGTGTCCAGTAATATCCACCCTTCTCTGCCGCGTCTATATGTACACCCGCGATCTCTTCAATCAAAATCGGGATTGGTGCAGATGCCCAGGGGTGACACAGGCTGGTATTCCATTTCTGGTCTTTCCCCCAGGCCTCAAAACAGGTCGTTGCGCCCTCGCGCAGCATATTGACCCATCCGTGTTCGCCCTCATTGACCAGCAGCTCATACACCATATCGTACTGTCCGCGTTCTGCGAACACACGCAGCACAAAATAGCTCAGCATCACGCCGCAGGAAAATCCCTTCTGTTTCATAAACGTCAGTATTTTCTCTTCGTCCGCTTCTGGCAGTAAATGAAAGTACATCGCATAAACATTCGAATGCAGTGCCGCGTGGCTGCTCGTCTCGCTGTCCGCTAAAAGTCCTGTCTTTTCCCGGTAAAAAGCGTTCCGGTATGCTTTTTTAATTTCTTTCGTCTGATACGGCATTTCCCTGCCACAGATCTCTGCCAGCGTATTCTGTGTCTCCATCGCCCCGATGTAGAGTGCATTGATCACATTATGGCAGCCCAGCGCCACCACAGGTCTCGTCAGTGGAAAATCATATCCATCCCGCAGATTTTCCGGCCAGTCCACAAGATTCCATTTGTCAGCGACCTGCTCTAACAGACCGTCCTCCCTCGCATACTGCGAAAAATGTTTTAAAATCCCATCTGCGATTCCATAATAACGGTCCACCGTCTCTTTCTCCCCGGTAAAACGATAATACAGCAAAAGGAGCTGCGAATACAACAGTGAAAAATCTGCAATCTCCTGCATCAGGCCGCCCGGCGCAACCGCAAGCAGTCCCGGACAGACCCTCGCTGTCTGTGCAAACTGATCGATGCATTTTAACAGCATATCCGTCTTTCCGGTCAAAAGTACCTGCGCGTGCGCCGTCACGACCGCATCCCCTAAGTACTGACCTTTTTCCCTCGTCGGGCAGTCCACATAATTCTCCTGTGTTCCAAGACGCACTGCATTTTTGCAGATTTGAAAAATATTTTCTAATGTTTTCTCCTCTGTCTTTAACTCACAAAGTGATTCATCCATCGGATAATGCCTTACCAGAAAACGGATATCCGACAGTTTAACGCCCCCGTCCGGCACGATCTTAACATACCGGAATCCCTTGTAATCATACGGATCAAATTCACATCTGCCATCTGCCAACGTCCAGATTTCCCTGTAACAGCAGTTGCATCGCATATCATAGCGCACACTGCCCGTTTCATCCAGTTCCTCCCCATAAAACAACTTCACCTGATCGCCGTCTTTCCCCTCCGCGGTGAGCAGGATCATGCCTGTGATCTCTTCGCCCGCATCCAGAAGGATCGAACCATCGGGATCTTGTCTTATCACGGACGGTGTGATCTGATGTATATGACTGTTATGATCTGCACATTTGTGCTCTGACTTTGTCGGTTTCAATGGCTGTACGGCATCAGAGTACAGCTTTATCGGTTCTAGTGGATGCTCATTACCAGCGTGCAGCTTTATCGTCTCCAACTGATATTCCATGTAAGAGAGCATCTCCGTCGGCTGTTTCGTCAGCGTGTAATCTGCCCACCCTGCCGGAACAGGTTTTTTCCAGCCGCTCTCATCAAACTTAGCATTTTTCCACCCATATGGGTATTGGGAGCTGTCAAAATTTTCCAAAAACTGTGTCTCGTATCCGACTGTCTCTCCCTCATAACAATCCGTTTTCAAAAAGCAAAAAGAAACCGGTATCTCCTTTCCCTTTTCATCCCACAGCTCCGCCGCAAAGGCAAAACGCAAATCCCCGCTATTCCACACACGGTTCACAAGTCCCTGATAATACAGATGGAGTGCCAGCACATGCTCCCCGGCAGCAAATGTCCCCAGTTCCAAAACATTGTAATAATACTTCGTATGATATGCCGCGGCAGGTCCTTCCCCCATAAACGCTCCATCCAGATATGCCTTATAATGGTCATCGGCTGTGACCTTACAGAAAATCTTCTGTGCACGCTCTAAAGTAAAATGCCCGCGCACAAACACATGGACATTCTGAAATTCTGCCGTTTTGATGTCTTCAACAGACGGCTGTACCTGTTCCTTATGAAACAGATTAAGGGGCACAGCATCAGCAAACTCCGGTATAGTGAGCCATCTGGCATCCCACGACTCGTTTTTCTTAACTTCCTCTCCCATATTTTCCCCCATAATATATTTT
>OIXA01006200.1_pt1 | contig 10189 bp, 7 predicted proteins | sample 1587721 | NCBI WGS metagenome assembly OIXA01 (sample SAMEA3888900, study PRJEB22519) | human gut metagenome | biome: human gut; feature: human-associated habitat; material: faeces | place: Denmark | collected 2013 | reverse complement strand
TCCCTTCTGGTCCATGATACCGGCATTTACTCACAGTGGAAAAGAGCGTGAAGGATTGTCTACGCTGGGACGTTCCTGCGCCGGTGTAGGCTCTGCCATTATCACCGTGATCACCATGCTCTGCGTCAATGCCCTGGGCGGAGGAGAAGAGCGGGTCGGATTTTCCCGGTTCACCCTGATCATTGCCGTGCTGTTCGTGATATTTATTACCGTTACCTGCATTAATATCAAGGAAAAATCTACGGTAGATGTGGACGCACCTTCCATCGGTCAGATGTTCAAGGCGTTAATTCAGAACGATCAGGCGATGGCAGTGGTCATTACCATCGTACTGATCAACTGCGCGATCTATACCACCTCCAACCTGGTAATTTATTTCTTCAAATATGATTTCAGTCCGGAAGCATGGCAGAGCAATTATACGCTTTTTAATACCTTTGGCGGTGCATTCCAGATCCTTGCGATGATGATTTTGTTTCCGCTGTTCCGGAAATTTATGAATACGATAAATCTTTTTTATGTCAGCTTTTCTATGGCATTTGCAGGATATCTGATCCTTCTTGTGATTGCATTCTCCGGAAGTACCGGTGTCTATCTGCTTCTGGTTCCGGCATTCCTTATTATGTCGGCAATTGGTATGCTGAATGTTATTGTGACGATTTTCCTTGCAAATACGGTAGATTACGGGGAATTGAAAAATAACCGGCGTGACGAATCGGTAATCTTTTCGATGCAGACCTTTGTGGTAAAGCTGGCATCTGGCGTGGCTGCACTTGCGGCTTCGATCGTTATTCAGATCTTCCAGATCAAGAAGGATGAAACGGCAGAAGTACTGACGGTAATCGCACCGGCTTCCAGGCTGGGACTTCGGATGTGTATGACGATCATTCCGATTCTTGTATTGCTGATCGGATTACTTGTGTTCCGAAAACATTACATATTAACAGATGAAAAGACAGAAGAAATATCCAGAACACTGGAAGAACGGAAGAGAGCATAATATTTATACCTATAATTTTATAACGAAATTTTAGTGGGACAGTTTGCGGACTGTCTCATTTTTTTACATTTGTATATAATAATATACGTCCATTTAACATTTCTTTAGCAGAAATATGATAGCACTTTCAGAAACTGAAATGTTATGATATTTCACGGACATAAGAGCAAGAACGAAGCCACATTCGTGGCTATGAAGGAGGAAAAAGATGGCTGAAATTGCGTTAAGAAATGTCTGTAAGCAATTTGATTCCACACATTATGGTGTAAAAGATTTTACCTTAGACATTCATGATAAAGAATTTGTGATTTTCGTAGGACCTTCCGGCTGTGGAAAATCTACAACACTTAGATTGATTGCAGGATTGGAAGACATTACGGATGGAGAACTCTGGATTGATGGAGAACTCTGCAATTACCTGGAGTCAAAGGAAAGAGATATGTCGATGGTTTTTCAGAACTATGCATTATATCCAAACATGACCGTTTATGGAAATATTGCATACTCGCTGAAAATCCGTAAGGTTCCGAAAAAAGAAATTGATCAAAGAGTCAGAGAAGTAGCAAGAATCCTTGAGATTGAATCTCTGCTTGACAGAAAACCGGCGGCATTATCCGGCGGGCAAAAGCAGCGTGTTGCGATTGGCGCGGCAATCATAAGACAGCCAAAAGCATTTCTTATGGATGAACCACTTTCCAATCTTGATGCAAAGCTTCGGGCGCAGATGCGTGTTGAATTGCAAAAGTTACATAAACAGTTAGATACCACCATCATTTATGTTACACACGATCAGACAGAAGCAATGACGCTTGGGACAAAAATCGTTGTCATGAAAGACGGTCTGATCCAGCAGGTAGATACCCCGCAGAACATTTACGATCATCCGGTAAATAAATTTGTCGCAGGATTTGTAGGTGCACCGACCATGAATTTTATCGAATGCGAAGTGGAAAAAGAATTTGATAAGACAGTCCTGTTATTTGCAACAACAGGACCAGTAAAAAAAGTATATCCAACTGGGCGTAATGAAGAAATTCTCCGGAAAGAATACCTGGGAAAACGTGTGACCCTGGGAATCAGACCGGAAGATATCTATGAATACGAAGAAGCAAAAGCCAGCGGATTTGCAAAAAACAGTGCCGGAATACGGGAAACCGTCGTTACCAGAGAAATGCTTGGAGCAGAAGTATTCCTGTATTTTGATGAACAGCACAGAACGCATGCTGTAAGGCTGGAGCCATCCAACCAGACAAAAGTAGGTGAAACGGTAGATCTGTATTTTGATCCAAATCGGATTCACATATTTGATACAGAGACAGAGGAAAATATTCTGAATCTATATAGGAAAGGATATTAAGAATGAAAAAAGAAAAGAATCTAAAAATTACACCGTACCTTTATCTGGTGCCGAGTATTCTGATCTTTGCAGTATTTTTGTTCTACCCATTTGTAAAGACAGTTTACTTAAGCCTTTTTATGACAAACAAAATGGGACAGGCAAAAATCTTTGTAGGTCTTCAGAATTATATAGATCTGCTTAGTTCAGAATCCTTTAGAAACAGTTTAAAAGTTACATTGGCCTTTGTTGTCATCGTTGTACTCGGCGGAATGCTCCTGGGATTGATTGCTGCAGTTCTTTGTAACAAAGCTTTTCCTGGAATCCGCGTATTCAGTACCGCTTACGCGCTTCCGATGGCGATCGCATCAAGCTCGGCAGCCATGATTTTCCAGATCATGCTCCATCCGGCAGTCGGAATTGTAAATAAGCTTCTCGGACTTGATATCAACTGGCTAAACGATCCAAACACCGCACTTTACTGTGTCGCGATCCTTACCGCATGGTTAAATAGCGGAATCAATTTTCTGTATTTTTCGGCAGGACTCGGAAATATTGACGAAACCATTTATGAAAGAGCATCGGTCGACGGTGCAAGCGGGGTTCAGCAATTTTTCAGCCTGACACTTCCGGGACTGTCACCGATCATGTTTTACACCGTTGTTGTAAACATCATTCAGGCATTCCAGTCATTCGGACAGATCAAGATCCTGACAGAAGGCGGACCGAATGAATCCACAAACGTAATCGTATACTCGATTTACAGAGATGCATTCTTTAACTATCGTTTTGGAAGTGCATCCGCACAGTCTGTTATCTTATTTGTCATTATCATGCTTGTAACATTGGTGATGTTCCGCATTGAGAAGAAGGGAGTAAATTACTAATGAGTCAGTTAAATAGTATGGCAATTCCGATGGAAGGAAAATATTCAAAAAGTGAACTTCTGGAATTAAAAAATAAAATGAACGCCAAGGCACTGGCGAAAAGAAGAAGTAAGACAGCACTGCGCCTTGCGGCAAATATCATTTTCGCAATCCTTGTACTGCTTCCGCTTTTATACGCGGTCAGCATTGCGCTGATGCCATCCAATGAATTATTTACAACGGATCTGAATCTTTTTCCGAAGCATCCGACACTGCAGAACTTCAAGGAGGCATTTACAACTGTTCCGCTTCTCCGGTTCATTTTAAATTCATTTATCATGGCAGGATGTATTACCATCGGACAGATCATTTCCTGTTCCCTTGCCGCATTTGCATTTTCCTTCCTGGAATTTAAGGGAAAAGGAATCCTTTTTGCAATTGTTATGGCAACCATGATGGTTCCTGGCGAAGCAACGATCATTTCCAATTATCTGACCGTCGGAAGCTGGGGGATTCTTGATACGTATGCGGTACTGATCATTCCGTATCTGACATCGGCGATGGGAATCTTTTTGTTCCGTCAGTTCTATATGACATTCCCGATGTCCCTGTATGAATCAGCAAAACTGGACGGATGCAGTAATTTGAAATTCATTATTAAGATTCTGATCCCGCTGACCAAGTCAGCAATCGGAGCTATGGCAGTTTATACTTTTATCAATGCATGGAATATGTATATGTGGCCACTTCTTGTAACCGGTTCCAACAACATGCGAACCGTACAGATTGGTATCAGTATGCTTGACAGTGTGGATTCGCAGTCCATTACCCTGATGATCGCAGGTGTTGTCATGATCATCATTCCGTCGATTTCGATTTTCATTATCGGACAGAAGCAACTGATCCGGGGAATGTTCTCAGGAGCTGTCAAGGGTTAATTCCTATACTGGAAACGGGAAAACATTCATTCCCGATCCTATATATGTGTAAATATTACACACAATTTCATCCAATTAGAAGAGATCACAACAGGAGGAAAATTATGAAGAAAAAAACAGTTTCATTATTACTTGTAGCAGCAATGGCAGTCGGAATGCTTGCAGGATGCGGTGGTGGAAAATCTTCCATCAGCCAGGATGGCTCATCCGATGCAGCAGAAGGCAATGAAAAAGCAGAAATGGCAGATGCAAAGGATGTAGACGGAACAACCATTACTTTCTGGCATTCTATGGGTGGAGTCAATGGACAGGCAATCGATACACTTGTCAAAAAATTTAATGATGAAAATGAATATGGAATTACTGTAGAAGCACAGTATCAGGGAGAATATGATGATTCTCTGAACAAATTAAAGAGCGCACAGATCGGAAATATGGGTGCAGATCTGGTACAGGTTTATGAAATCGGTACCCGTTTTATGATCGAATCCGGTTGGACAGTGCCAATGCAGGAAATGATCGATGCAGATAATTATGATGTATCCGAGATCGAACCGAACCTTGCTGCATATTATACGATTGATAATCAATTATATTCGATGCCTTTTAACTCATCTACCCCAATTATGTATTATAATAAAGATATGTTCGACAAAGCCGGTATTACAGAAATCCCGGACAGCCTGGAAGCAATCGATGAGATTGGCGATCAGTTAATGAGCAAAGGCGGTGCCGGAGAAGTAATGTCTCTTGGTATTTACGGATGGTTCTTCGAGCAGTTTATCGGAAAACAGGGTCTGGACTATGCCAATAACGGAAATGGGCGTGAAAAGGCCGCAACAGCAGTTGACTTTGACAAAAACGGTGCAGCCAAGAATATCCTGACCGCATGGCAGAAACTCAACAAAGACGGTTATGCTCCAATCGTCGGAAAAGGCGGTGATGCAGGACTTGCAGATTTCTCAGCCGGAAAGTCCGCAATCACACTTGGTTCTACAGCTTCATTAAAACAGATCCTGCAGGATGTAAACGGAAAATTTGAAGTGGGAACTGCATATTTTCCGAAGGTATCTTCAAGTGATGAAGGCGGAGTATCCATCGGTGGAGCTTCTCTGTGGGCACTGAACAATAAAGATCCAAAGAAACTCCGTGCAACATGGGAATTCGTAAAATTCCTGATCTCTCCGGAATCACAGGCATACTGGAATGCACAGACAGGATATTTCCCGGTTACCACAAAAGCACACGATGAACAGACATTCAAAGATAATATCGCGCAGTATCCTCAGTTCCAGACAGCAATCGATCAGCTCCATGATTCTTCACCGGAATATTGCGGTGCGCTTTTAAGTGTATTCCCGGAAGCAAGAGCAACTGTTGAGTCTGAAATCGAAAGCATGCTGAATGGAAAAGAAGATGTCAACACAGCAGTACAGAAAATGTCAGATTCGATCAACAAAGCGATCACTGACTACAATACTGTAAATAATTAAAAAGAATCGAGGCAATAAACATTGAGCAAAACAAAAATATTTGCACACAGAGGTGCAAGCGGATATGCACCGGAAAACACACTTGCCGCTTTTCAGAAGGCGGTAGATTTAGGCGCTGACGGAGTGGAACTGGATATCCAGTTGACAAAGGACGACCAGATTGTCGTCATCCATGATGAGACGATCGACCGTACCAGCGATGGCAAGGGATGGGTCAAGGATTATACCTTAAAAAAGTTAAAAGAGCTTACAGTACTGAAAAACAAATTCCCGGAGTATTCCGCAGCAAAGATCCCAACCCTGGAAGAAGTACTGGATGCGGTAAAAGCATCCGGTATCCAGGTCAATATTGAGCTGAAAACAGGAATTTACTGGTATCCGGAAATCGAGCAGAAGGTTGCGGATCTTGTAAAAAAAGCCGGAATGGAAGAGCGGGTGATTTATTCTTCCTTTAACCATTACAGCATCCAGCAGATGAAGAAAATTGTGCCGGAAGCAGAAACCGCTTATCTGTACAGTGATGTGATCCTGAATGTTGCAGAGTATGCGAAGAATACAAAAGTAGACGGACTGCATCCGGCAGTATATCATGTAAAAATGGCAGATTTCCTGAAAGAATATCTGAGTCAGGGCTTTATGGAGAAGCAGATGGAACAGATTTACAGAAACCAGTATACCCAGCTTTTGTTAAAACAGCTGGAACAAAAGGTGAATCTCCATACCTGTGTCTGCCTGATGGAAAATCTTATGGTGCAAAGAGATTTTTTCCTGGCAGAAAAAGTATTGAAAATCATGGATCAGAACTGGCACAGAGGTGAAGAATACTGGATCTGGAAAATTCGGTATCTGGCAGAACGGAAAATGGGGAAAGAACTGAAACAGAGCTTACAGGCATTGAAGGAAGAGCATATCTATCTTTCTTCCAGAGGAAAGGAGGCACTGGGATTTTGGCTGGATGGATCAAAAAAGTGAAAGCTTTTCAATTTAAGGGAATTCTGGTGATCCTGGGCTGTTTTCTGCTTATAGGAGCCATTCTGTTTGCAGAACGATCCGGTCTGTCCTACCGGGAAAAGGCAAAGAAACTGACTTATCTGGATGCAGATAAAGTGGTTACGGAAGAAACTGCGATAAAGACACTAAAGCCAACCTGCCTTGTTCTTACAGACAGCAGTCAGGCGAACAGCACCATGGCGTGGATCCAGTTCGAGCAGATCTTTAAGGACATGAAGGTGGGTACTGATCTGGTTGATGTAAATCATGAAAGTATACCGGATGATCTGTCTGATTATGAGACTGTGGTCGTTCTTTTAAGCGATTTAAGTCCGCTGAAAGAAAATGTGCTGAAGATCAGCGACTGGGTAAAAGAAGGCGGAAGTGCCATGTTCGCCCTTACTCTTCAAAAGGATACTTATGTATCCCTTATTGAGCAGAAGCTTGGAATTGTATCCTCAGGTTACACAGATGCCATGGTAAACAGCATTTATTTCGACAGTGAGTTTCTCGTCGGAGGCGGAAAAGCATACAAAGTCACAGACGGCTACGAATCGGCCTGGGCAGTGGAGCTGAGTCAGCGTGCAAGGGTATACGCCTGGGCGGATGATACGTCAGGCGTTCCTTTGATCTGGGAAGCTGATTATGGAAACGGAAAGTTTGTAGTAGATAATTTTGGGTTTTATGAAAAAGCTTTCAGAGGCTTTTTTGCTGCATCCTACAGTCTTCTTACAGATGTGGGGGTATATCCGGTGATCAACGGATCCGTCTTTTATCTGGATGATTTTCCCTCCCCTGTTCCAAATGGAGATGGAACTTATGTAAAAAGGGATTATGGCACCAGTATTGCAGATTTCTATACCAATATCTGGTGGCCGGATATGATCGCCCTTGCTACGGCTCACAATGTGCAATATACAGGAGTTATAATAGAAAATTATGAGGATGAAACAGACGGAGAGACGGAACGCCAGGATGATGTACAGCGGTTCCAGTATTTTGGAAATATGATCCTTCATCAGGGCGGGGAACTGGGTTATCACGGTTATAATCATCAGCCGCTCAGCTTGTCAGACACGGATTATGGAGATGCACTTCCATACAGAACCTGGACAAGCTTTTCTGCCATGGAAAAAGCAATGAAAGAGCTGATGGATTTTGGAAAGGAAATGTTTCCGGAGACTACCATGTCTGTTTATGTTCCTCCTTCTAATGTTTTGTCAGAAGCGGGACGGAAACTGCTGGGTTCCCTGTATCCCAAGATTCGTACTATTGCCAGCAATTATTTTTCCGGCGACTATGCTTATGTGCAGGAGTTTGAAGTGGCTGAAGATGGAATCGTAGAACAGCCGCGTATTATTTCCGGTGCGATCATTGACGATTATATGCAGATGGCTGCTTTGTCTGAGTTGAATATGCATTTTGTAAATACACATTTTATGCATCCGGATGACCTTCTGGATGAGGACAGAGGCGCTGCCCTTGGCTGGGAAAAGCTGAAAAACCGTCTGGATGAGTACATGACCTGGCTGAATGAAGCAGCACCGGCACTCCGAAATCTTACAGGCTCCCAGTTATCCGGTGCCATTGAAAGATATGGTGCCCTGACTGTAGAGAAAGACATTACAGACAAGGAAGTGCATCTTCATCTGGGAAATTTTTACGATCAGGCGTATCTGATGGTGAGAATGAATAAAGGAACTCCGGTGCGTGTGACTGGTGGAGACTTGACTCAGGCTGCTGGGAATCTGTATCTGCTGAGCGCAGAACAGGAAGATGTGTACATTGAGTTCGAATAAATATAATGACAGCAGTGTCAAAAGGTCTTTTACTATTGGTAACATAAACATATGTATTGAAAATGCAGATAAAAGGAGAAAACAGTGAGAATCTGTCTGGTTTTGGAAGGGTGTTATCCTTATGTGTTCGGCGGTGTTTCTACATGGATGCACCAGTATATCAATCAGATGCAGGAGCATGAATTTGTGCTCTGGGTTATTGGGGCAAATGCAGAAAAAAGAGGAAAATTTGTCTATGAACTTCCAGAGAATGTTGTGGAGGTTCATGAGGTTTTTCTGGATGATGCTCTCCAGGTGAAAGAAAAGGGGAAAATGTCCCATATTTTTTCCGAAAAAGAACTAGAAAGTCTGAGCGAGCTGATGCAGATGAGGAGACCGGACTGGGAGACGCTGTTTTCCTTGTATCATGATAAACATTTAAACCCTATGGCTTTTTTGAAAAGTGAGACTTTCCTTGATCTCCTTATAAAAATCTGTAAAGAACAGTATCCGTATATTGCTTTTGCAGATGCCTTTCACACCATGCGTTCCATGCTCCTTCCTGTTCTGTATCTTATGGGAAGTGAAGTGCCAGAGGCGGATGTGTATCATGCCATATGTACCGGGTACGGCGGACTTCTGGCCTGTCTGGGCGGTTATGTGCACAAAAAGGATGTTCTTCTTACAGAACATGGAATTTATACAAGGGAAAGAGAGGAGGAGATTATCCGTGCCAAGTGGGTGGTTCCATCCTTTAAGAAACAGTGGATTGCTTTCTTTTATATGCTGTCAGATATGATCTATCAGAGGGCATTTCGTGTGACCTGTCTTTTTACAAATGCAATGCGCACTCAGATTCAGATGGGCTGTGCACCTGGGAAGTGCCGGGTTATCGAAAATGGGATCGACTATGACAGGTTGTCTGGAATCCCCCTGAAAGAAGAGGATGGCTGGGTAGATATTGGAGCAGTAGTAAGGCTTGCTCCTATCAAAGATATCAAGACCATGATCTACGCTTTTTTTGAACTGTCTGCACATGTAAAAAATGTACGCCTTCACATTATGGGAGGAGTCGATGATGAAGAATATGCACAGGAGTGTTACGAGCTGGTGAAACAGCTGAAGCTGGAAAACATTATATTTACAGGGCGTGTGGACATTGTAAAATATATGGAGAAACTGGATTTTACCATCCTTACCAGCATTTCAGAAGGACAACCCCTGTCTGTGCTGGAATCCTTTGCTGCAAGACGTCCCTGTGTTACCACAGATGTAGGCTGCTGTCGGGAACTTCTGGAGGGAAAGGAAGAGGATGTGTATGGAAAGGCAGGTTATTATGTGGCACCTATGTACCGTGACGGACTGGCTCTTGCCATGGAGAAAATGTGTGAATCCAGAAGCAGGCGGCTTCGTATGGGGAAAAATGGACAGGCGCGGGTAAAGGCTTATTACAGACAGGAACGCATGATCCGTCTGTACCGGGAGCTTTATGAGGAGGTGATACAAAAGAATGGCTGGAATCGGATTTGAACTAAAAAAACTGTTTAACAGACAGGGACTTTTTGCTTCCTTCAGAGCTTACGGATATGCGGGAGTCGTATGTACCGGTCCGATGCTTCTTGGAATTGTATTGCTTCTTGGCGTTATGTATCTTTGTGATAAAACAGGAGGCAGCAGACACAGCCGGGAACTTCTGGTGTGTATGATCACGTATACCCTTTTGTTTTCCTTGACAGTTACCAGTTTTTTGTCTATGGTAGTTACCAGATTTATTGCAGATATGCTGTA
>OIXA01006199.1_pt1 | contig 10189 bp, 7 predicted proteins | sample 1587721 | NCBI WGS metagenome assembly OIXA01 (sample SAMEA3888900, study PRJEB22519) | human gut metagenome | biome: human gut; feature: human-associated habitat; material: faeces | place: Denmark | collected 2013 | reverse complement strand
TGATGAAAAAGAATATAAAACAAACTGGAATCAGGGAATCATGAGTGTTGATGAGCTTTTTGCAATAATTGAGGACACATTTGAAATGCGTAAAGTTATAGGCATGGACATCTGCGGAGAGATGGATGAGGCGGTAAATTCAGAATTTGGCAGCATTTATAATGAAATAAACCAGGCAGTTAATATGAGATTTTTAAAGTTTAGAATTTCTTAATAAAAAAATTTAATAAGGGTGTTGACATTAATATGAGGTAGTGTTATTTTATGTATATCAAATGTTAGCACTCAAATTTAACGAGTGCTAACATGAGATAAACAAGCAGCATTTATTTATGGATAAGGAGTGAGAGTCAATGGAACTTGATGACAGAAAAGTTAAGATTCTGAAAGCAATCATTAAAAATTATCTTGAAACAGGCGAACCGGTTGGCTCAAGAACCATATCCAAATATGCAGATTTGAAACTGAGTTCGGCCACAATCAGAAATGAGATGGCAGACCTTGAAGAACTTGGATATATTGTCCAGCCTCATACATCAGCAGGAAGAATTCCTACAGATAAAGGCTACAGATTTTATGTGGATGATATGATGAGTCAGAAAGAGACAGAACTTGTGAACAGGGAGCAGGTAGTGACAGACAGAGAAAAAGAAGTTGAGTCAATGCAGGGTATCCTTTCACAGAAGGTCGATAAGGTTGAAGAACTTCTTCAGAATGTTGCAAAAGTGCTTGCAAAAGATACTAACTATGCAACGATGGTCAGTGCACCACAGGTTAAGGGTAACAAGCTTAAATTTGTCCAGCTTTCGCAGCTTGAAACAAATAAGATTCTGGCGGTTATTGTTATGGAAGGCAATATAATCCGTAACAAGGTAATAACAGTAAGTGAAGATTTATCACAGGAGAATCTTTTAAAGCTTAACATTCTTTTGAATACGAGCCTTACAGGACTTTCATTGCAGGAGATGAATCTTAGTATTGTATCTAAGATGGAGAATCAGGCAGGAGAGCATATGCAGCTTGTTAAAGAAGTGCTGGATGCCATTGTTGAAGCAATCAGCAATGAAGACCAGTTAGAGATTTATACAAGCGGTGCAACGAATATTTTTAAGTATCCGGAATTAAGTGATTCTGTCAAAGCGAGTGAGCTTATATATACTTTGGAAGAAAAGCAGAGCCTTTCAGGATTGATTGCAGACCAGCAGTCGGGGAAAGACAAAGAAGCGGACGACCATGGTATTCAGGTATATATAGGAAATGAAACACCGGTTGCTTCCATGAAGGACTGCAGTGTTGTTACGGCAACCTATGAATTGCAGGACGGTTTGAAAGGGACAATCGGAATTATCGGACCAAAGCGGATGGATTATGAAAAGGTTGTAGAATCGTTAAAGACAATCCAGACGCAGATGGACGAGGTTTTTAAGAAAACATAGGAAAGGTTGGTAAGAAAGTGTCTAAAAAAGAAGAAAAGAAAAATAGCAAAGAGTCTGTCGATGATGTAAAGATGACAGAAAAAGACGCTGATGCCGCTAAAACTGCTGGAGCAGAAGACGATGGCACGCAGGCACAGAAAGAAAACACTGATGCCGAAAATCCGAAGGAAGCGAGTCAATCATCCGAATCGCAGTCTGCCGATGGAATAGATACAAAGAAAAAGGATGCGAAGGACGCATTGATTGAAGAACTTCAGGATAAAGTAAAACGCCAGATGGCGGAATTTGATAATTTCAGAAAGAGAACTGAGAAGGAAAAGTCTTCCATGTTTGAAATGGGTGCTTCCGATATGATTAAGAAGCTTCTTCCAATCGTTGATAACTTTGAAAGAGGTTTCAATTCAATTTCAGAAGAAGAAAGAGAAACACCATTTGCGAAGGGCATGGATATGGTCTATAAGCAGACCATGAAGATGTTAGAAGATTCTGATGTCAAGCCGATTGAAGCACTCGGCATGGAATTTAATCCTGAACTGCACAATGCAGTGATGCATGTGGAAGATGATTCAGTCGGTGAAGGGATTATCGTCGAAGAATTCGAAAAGGGTTACACATACAGAGAAACCGTAATCCGCCATTCAATGGTAAAGGTTGCAAATTAATCAGTAAATGATGGGCAGAAGCCCTTAAGAAAGGAAGATAACTATGGGAAAGATTATTGGTATTGACTTAGGTACTACAAACTCATGCGTAGCAGTTATGGAAGGCGGTAAGCCGGTTGTTATCGCAAACACAGAAGGTCTTAGAACAACACCTTCAATTGTTGCATTTACAAAGAACGGAGAAAGACTTGTCGGTGATCCTGCAAAGCGTCAGGCTGTAACCAATGCAGACAAGACAATTTCTTCTATTAAAAGACATATGGGTACTGATTACAAGGTGGAAATCGAAGGTAAGAAGTACTCACCACAGGAAATTTCAGCCATGATTTTACAGAAGTTAAAAGCTGATGCTGAAAACTATTTAGGTGAAAAGGTAACGGAAGCCGTTATCACAGTTCCTGCTTATTTCAACGATGCACAGCGTCAGGCAACAAAGGATGCCGGTAAGATTGCAGGTCTTGATGTAAAGAGAATTATCAACGAGCCGACAGCTGCAGCTTTAGCTTACGGTCTTGATAACGAAAACGAACAGAAGATTATGGTATATGACCTCGGTGGTGGTACATTCGATGTGTCTATTATCGAAATCGGTGATGGCGTTATCGAAGTTCTTGCAACAGCAGGTAACAACAGACTCGGTGGTGATGACTTTGATAATGTAATCACACAGTATATGTTAGAGGACTTCAAGGCAAAGGAAGGCGTAGACCTTTCTAAGGATACAATGGCACTCCAGAGATTAAAGGTTGCAGCAGAACAGGCTAAGAAGGAATTATCAAGCGCTACAACAACCAATATCAACCTGCCATATATTACTGCAACAGCAGAAGGTCCAAAGCATTTTGATATGACTCTTACAAGAGCTAAATTTGATGAATTAACACATGAACTGGTTGAAAAGACAGCAGAACCTGTACGTAACGCATTAAATGATGCAGGTCTTACCGCTTCAGACCTTTCAAAGGTACTCTTAGTCGGTGGTTCTACAAGAATTCCTGCTGTACAGGATAAGGTAAAACAGCTCACAGGTCATGAACCAAGCAAGACTTTAAATCCTGATGAATGTGTTGCAATCGGTGCATCTATCCAGGGTGGTAAGTTAGCAGGAGATGCCGGTGCTGGTGAAATCCTTCTTCTGGATGTTACACCACTGTCACTTTCTATTGAAACAATGGGTGGTATCGCTACAAGACTGATTGAGAGAAATACAACAATTCCTACAAAGAAGAGTCAGATTTTCTCAACAGCAGCAGATAACCAGACAGCCGTTGATATCAACGTTGTACAGGGTGAAAGACAGTTCGCGAAGGATAACAAGTCCCTTGGACAGTTCAGACTGGATGGTATTCCGCCGGCAAGACGTGGCGTACCTCAGATTGAAGTTACATTCGATATCGATGCCAACGGTATTGTAAATGTATCTGCTAAGGATTTAGGAACAGGTAAGGAACAGCATATTACAATCACAGCAGGTTCTAATATGTCTGATGAAGATATCGATAAGGCAGTTAAGGAAGCTGCTGAGTACGAAGCACAGGATAAGAAACGTAAGGAAGCGATTGAAGTCCGCAACGATGCAGATTCAATGGTATTCCAGACACAGAAAGCCTTAGATGAAGCCGGAGATAAGTTAGATGCAAATGATAAGGCAGCTGTAGAAGCAGACTTAAATGCATTAAAGGCACTTGTTGAGGGCAGCGATGCTGAAAACATGACAGATTCACAGGTAGATGAAATTAAGGCAGCAAAAGAAAAGTTAATGGAAAGCGCCCAGAAGCTTTTCGCTAAGCTTTATGAAGCACAGCAGGCAGCCGGTGCCGGAGCAGCCGGTGCAGGTCCTGATATGGGAGCCGGTGCTGGTGCAGATGCCGGAGCAGCCGGTGCAAATCCTTACGGTGATGACGTTGTTGATGGTGATTACAAGGAAGTATAAGGTTTGAAACATTTGCTTCAGGTAAAACTGCATGGGGGAATTTCCCTCATGCAGTTTTAAGCGTATAAAAAGAAAGGTAAAAGTTATGGCAGATAAAAGAGATTATTATGAGGTCTTAGGCGTTTCACGCGATGCAGACGATGCGACCATCAAAAAAGCATACCGTAAGCTTGCAAAAAAATACCACCCGGATATCAATCCCGGAGATAAAGAAGCGGAAGCAAAGTTTAAGGAAGCTTCGGAAGCATATGCTGTATTAAGTGATGCACAGAAAAGAAAGCAGTATGACCAGTTTGGTCATGCGGCCTTTGAAAATGGCGGCGGCGGTGGCGCAGGCGGTTTTGATTTCGGCGATATGGGCGACATTTTCGGCGATATTTTCGGCGGCGGTGACATCTTTGGCGATTTATTCGGCGGCGGAAGAAGACGTAACAGCAACGGTCCGATGCGCGGCGCTGATGTAAGAACAACCGTTAGAATTACATTTGCAGAATCCGTAACCGGTACAAGCAAAAAGATCGATGTGAATTTAAAAGAAACCTGTACAAAGTGTAACGGAAGCGGTGCAAAGCCGGGAACACAGCCTGAAACCTGTGGTAAGTGCGGCGGTAAGGGTAAGATTGCCTATACACAGCAGTCTATTTTAGGAATGGTAAGAAATGTACAGCCATGTCCGGACTGTCACGGAACCGGCAAGATTATTAAAGAGAAGTGTCCGGACTGCTATGGCACAGGCTACATCAGCACAAAGAAGACGATTGAAGTCACAATTCCTGCGGGTATTGACAACGGTCAGTGTGTCAGAATCCAGGGTAAGGGCGAACCGGGTACGAACGGCGGCGCAAGAGGTGATTTACTGGTAGCAGTGATGATTGCCGCAGAACCTGGCTTTGAACGTGACGGCTACAACATTTTCTCAAATGTGACAATCAGCTATCCGACGGCTGTTCTTGGCGGTGAAGTTAAGGTAAAGACGGTTGACGGTGAAGTGCTTTATGAAGTAAAGCCGGGAACGGCATCCGGCACGAGAGTCCGTTTAAGAGGAAAAGGCATGCCGACACTGCGCAACAAAAATGTGCGCGGCGACCACTACATTACACTGGTTGTTGATATTCCGACAAAGCTTACCAACGAACAGAAAGAAGCACTTGCAGCATATGATAAGCTGCTGACAGGTGAAGAAAAGCATATTAAGAAAAAAGGTTTTTTTAAGTAAAATAAACTTAATATATAAAGGGACAGTACAGCGTAGTGCTTTTTGCTTAAAATCTGCGCATACTGTCCTTTTTATGTCTGCGAACTGTGCAGCAGTCTTGCATAGATGCCCGTATTTGTGGTATATTAATTTATTATGATGTGCCTGAAATATGGGCGGCAGGTATGATTAAATGGAAATGAGGGCTATCAATGAATTTAAAAGAAATAACTACAGCATTGGATCAGCTGGATTTAAGTAAATACGAACTGATAAAAAAAGAAGAAATTGCAGATATTCATTCGGCAGGATTGCTGTTAAAGCATAAGAAAAGCGGTGCAAGAGTTGTTGTGCTGTCTAATGACGATGAAAATAAGGTGTTTTCCATCGGCTTTAAGACACCGCCGTTTAACGATACGGGACTTCAGCACATTATGGAACATTCCACACTGTGCGGCTCCAGAAAATATCCGGTCAAAGACCCATTTGTGGAACTGTGCAAGGGCTCATTAAATACATTTTTAAATGCAATGACCTATCCGGACAAGACGGTGTATCCGGTGGCAAGCTGTAATCTGGCAGATTTTAAGAATATTACGGATGTCTATATGGATGCGGTATTTTATCCGAATATCTATCAGAGAGAGCAGATTTTTAAGCAGGAGGGCTGGCATTACGAATTAGACAGTATCGACAGTCCGTTAAAGTACAACGGTGTTGTGTTTAATGAAATGAAAGGCGTATATTCCTCACCGGACGATGTGCTTTCCAGAGATACGTTTGTATCTTTATTTCCGGATACGGCATACCGTTTTGAATCCGGTGGAGAACCGTCGCATATCCCGGAACTTTCTTATGAAGATTTTCTGGCATACCACAAAAAATGGTATCACCCGGCGAACAGTTATATCTATCTGTACGGTGATTTTGATGTGCAGGAGCGCCTTGATTATCTGGATAACGAATATTTAAAGAATTTTGATGCAAACGATGTGCAGATTGATGCAGATATCGCGATGCAGAAGCCGTTTGATATATTAAAGGAAGAAACACATTACTATGCGGTGACAGAAGATGAACCGCTTGAGAATAATACTTATTTATCTTACAACAAGGTGGTCGGAACGGCACTGGATAAAAAGCTGTATCTTGCAATGCAGATATTAGATTACGTGCTGGTTATGGCGCCGGGGGCTAAGTTAAAGCAGGCATTGATTGATAAAGGAATCGGAACGGATATTTACAGCAGTCTGGAATCCTCCGTATTACAGCCGGTTTATTCAATTGTTGCCAAAAATGCGGAAGAATCCCAGAAGAAGGCATTTGTTGATACGATTGAAGAAGTGCTGCGTGATATTGCAAAAAACGGCATTGACAAACGTATGGCACTTGCGGGCATGAATTATTATGAATTTAAGTTCCGTGAAGCGGACTACGGGGCATACCCGAAGGGACTGATGTATTATCTGACGATGATGGACAGCTGGCTTTACGATGAAAATGAACCGTTTATCCATGTTCAGGCACTGGATACATTTGCACAGCTTCGTAAAGAACTGGACGAGGGGCTTTTTGAAGAGCTGATTCAGAAATATTTACTTGACAACAGCCATGGCAGTCTGATTGCATTAGTGCCAAAGCGCGGACTGGAAGAAGAAAAAGCGGCAGAGGAAGCAAAGCGGCTTGAAACGTATAAAAACAGTCTTTCAAAGGAAGAGCTGGAAGCCATTGTGGCAGATACGGCGGCATTAAAGGCTTATCAGGACGAGCCGTCCCCACAGGAAGAACTCGAACGGATTCCGATGTTAAAGCTGTCAGACATTGAAAGAGAGCCGGCAAAGCTTTATATTGATAAAAAGAGTATTGCAGATGTGGATGTGATTCATCACAACCTGTTTACGAATCAGATTGCGTATCTGATGCTGGCATTTGACTGTAAGAAAGTGCCGGACGAACTGCTTCCGTATGTGGGACTGTTAAGCTCTGTTCTGGGGCTTATGGATACGCATAAGCATACCTACCCGGAATTAACGAATGAAATCAACATCAATTCCGGCGGGATAGCTACGGACGCGGCTATTTATACGGACAGTAAAGACTTTTCAAAATACACGGTCATGTATGAAGTCAAGGGCAAGGTTTTATATGAAAAACTGCCGTTTGTACTGGAAATGATGCATGAAATCATTTATGAAACAAAGTTTGAAGATGAAAAGCGTCTGCGTGAGATTATTGCACGGATTAAGTCGAGAATGGAAAGCAATATGACAGGAAGCGGGCATACCGTGGCAATGCTTTCGGCAATGGCACAGTTCTCACCGTCCAGCTACTATTCTGACATCCTGCGCGGATATCAGTATTATGAGTTTATCGAAAAGGCAGACCGGGATTTTGACAGTATGAAAGAAATGCTTGCTGAGAATTTGAAGCGTACAGCGGCGCTGATTTTTACAAAGGAAAATCTGACGGTCAGCTTTACGGCAGAAGATGACGGACTGGAGCTGTTACAAAAGCCGATGACGGAATTTGTTGCAAAACTGGCACAGTTACAGGAAAAAGATGCGGTAAGAACCTTTAGACCGGTAAAGGAAAAAACAGCGTATACTTCTTCATCACAGGTACAGTACGTGGCAAGATGCGGTAACTACCGTAAGGCAGGGTATGAGTATACAGGCGCATTAAAGGTGCTTAAAATTATATTCTCGTATGATTACCTGTGGTTAAATGTCCGTGTAAAGGGCGGTGCATACGGCTGCATGAGCGGATTTTACCGCAATGGCGATACGTACATGGTATCGTACCGTGACCCGAATCTCGCCGAAACCAACGCCATCTTTGAGCAGGCAGCAGAATATGTCCGCCGGTTTGATGTCAGTGAGAGGGATATGGTGAAGTTCATCATCGGAACAATCGGCGGCATGGATACACCGATGAATCCGGCATCAAAGGGCGTGCGTTCTTTCGGTGCATATATCTGTCATACAGAATACGCACAGTTAAAAAAGGAACGTGAGGAAGTGTTGAATGCGACAAAAGAGTCTATTCGAGCATTGGCGCCGCTCATTGAAACCGCGGTTTCACAGGACTATCTGTGTGTAGTCGGCAATAACGCTAAAATCCGTGAAAATGAGCAGATGTTTGAAAAAATAGAACCATTATACTTATGATGTCAGGGAGGATTTATGAATTTAGATGAAATGCTGGCGGCAAGCGGTATCAGCGGTGGTGCGGCTGCGGTCAATGGAAATACAAAATCGGGCTTTGTAACATTTGTGGGACGTCCGAATGTCGGGAAATCGACACTGATGAACCGGTTAATCGGACAGAAAATTGCGATTACATCCAATAAGCCGCAGACAACCCGTAACAAAATACAGACAGTTTTTACCGATGAACGCGGGCAGATTGTATTTGTTGATACACCGGGTATTCACAAGGCAAAAAATAAACTTGGTGAATATATGGTAAATGTTGCTGAGCATACATTAAACGAAGTAGATGTTATACTCTGGCTTGTTGAACCTACCAATTTTATCGGGGCAGGAGAGCAGCATATAATAGAGCAGTTAAAGAAAACAAACACACCAGTGATTCTTGTGATAAACAAAGTTGATACAGTAGAAAAAGAAAAAATACTTGAATATATTGATACTTATAGAAAAGTGTATGATTTTGCGGAAATCATACCGACATCTGCACTCCGGGGACAGAATACAGATGATGTAATAGATTCTATTTTTAAATATCTGCCATATGGTCCGCAGTTTTATGACGAGGATACTATAACTGATCAGCCTGAGAGAGCAATATGTGCAGAGATCATACGAGAAAAAGCACTTCACGCATTAAATGATGAGGTTCCACATGGTATAGCTGTATCTATTGACCGTATGAAAACAAGAAAAGGCAAAGGCCAGCCGATTATCGACATAGACGCAACCATAGTATGCGAGCGTGATTCCCATAAAGGTATCATAATAGGAAAACAGGGCAGTATGCTTAAAAAGATCGGTACGAATTCCAGATATGAAATAGAAAGGCTTCTTGAGTCAAAAGTAAATTTAAAACTCTGGGTCAAGGTAAAAAAGGACTGGCGTGACAGCGATTTTCTTATTAAAAACTTTGGTTACAAAGAAGAAGAATAAACTGCAGCATCTATTACCAGTTTTTTGCGGGTATATATAAAACCATGTTGTAAATCCTAATATACAGAAACAACAGTATCTTACTTATTTTAGGCTGCAAAAATATTAGGAGGATATGCAATATGGAGAAAACCTGGGAAGATTTCTGCAGAACAGGAAAAGTTACAGACTATCTTAAATATGTAAATTCAGAAAAAGAACAAAGGTGCGATAAAGAGTGGGAAAAAGATGTCACAGTCGGTTGTGTTGACAGGGATGGTATTGACCGCAATGCCTGTAGGTGATTATGACAAAAGAATAACGATACTTACGAAAGAACGAGGGAAGATCACAGCTTTTGCAAGAGGTGCAAGAAGACCGAACAGCCAGCTGCTTGCTGGCTCAAATCCCTTTGCATTCGGCGAATTTGAACTATTTGAAGGAAAATCAGCATACAATTTATCAAAAGCTTCAATAAGCAATTATTTCAGGGAACTGACAGAAAATCTGGAAGCAGTATGCATGGGATTTTATTTTCTCGAGTTTGCAGAATATTTCTGCCAGGAGAATAATGATGAAGTTGAAATGCTTAAGTTATTGTATCAGTCTTTAAGAGCTTTGGAATCTAAGACTTTTAACAATGAGCTGGTGCGTGTTATATTTGAACTTAAGGCTATGGCTGTAAATGGTGAAGGACCATCGGTTTTTTCGTGTATGCATTGCCATTCGAAGGATGATCTTCATAAATTTTCTGTGCAAAGAGGCGGTATATTCTGTGATGAATGTGGCAGACAGATTCCGGGAATGTACATATTGGATGACACAAGATATACATTGCA
>OIXA01006193.1_pt1 | contig 10208 bp, 8 predicted proteins | sample 1587721 | NCBI WGS metagenome assembly OIXA01 (sample SAMEA3888900, study PRJEB22519) | human gut metagenome | biome: human gut; feature: human-associated habitat; material: faeces | place: Denmark | collected 2013 | reverse complement strand
GGAACTGGTCAGATGCCATATCCCGGTGGCTGCAATTTGCAACGCGGTAAACTTCCTGGCGGAAAACGGTTTTTTAGACCAGCGCAGACATACTGGGAATACCCTGCCCTTCCTCAAATCCCAGGCTCCGCACTATAAAGGGGAGGCATATTTCGTTGAGGCGGAGGCGGTTTGTGACAACGGCATTCTTACCGCCAACGGATTCGGAGCGCTGGAGCTGGCAAAAGAACAGGCAGATGAGAGTGGCATTGATGCAGATTATGCAAAAGAGCAGCTTGCGCAGTTAGAGCAGGCAGCAAATGCGGATGAGAGTATTTATCGTATTTTGGATAAATATGATATTCCAAATACAATATCAAATGTGCTGGCAATGGAATCCATGCTCAACCAGCGTAATCAGATGTTTCGTAAGATTTTTGGAAGCAGTATGGCAGACCACAATGGAGACAATCAGGTAGATGCGGATGATTTAGAAGCAATTAAGCAGGAATTGTTAGAGGAATTTGGAGAAGCTGTTTCAGAACCGGCAGATATGGCGGCTGCGCAGGAGAAGTTAGGCGAACTCGCAGAAAATGTGATGAAGACGATGATAAACAGCGATCATGTGACGAGTCTTGATGTGCGTGAGATGAAAATGCTTTCCGCGCAGCTTTCCGTAAACAGTATTCTTGCAAAAGAAGAGCAGTATGCTGTTCCAGTAATGGTCAATGATGAACTTATGAATGTTTCTGTTAAAATCGTGCGCGGTGTGGACAAAAAAGGAATCGTCGATATCATGATGGAAAGTGAATTGCGCGGAAAGATCGCGGCGACATTCCAGGCAAAGGAAGATGGTATACATGGACTGGTCGCCACAGATTCAGAGGAGACGGCAGAACTCTTTGAAGAACAGGCACAGAATCTTATGGATTCGCTTGGCGGAGAGAATGATGATGTTACAGAATTACACTGTGCACACATAAAGGACCTTGATCTGAATCATTTCTCCATGGGAGCGTTTGGAGTCGATGCAAAGAATGAAACTCCGACCTCTGAGGATCAGGATACTTACCGTGTGCAGACCTCACGTTTGTATGGAATTGCAGAGCATTTTATCAAAGCAGTAAAAGGAACACTCGCACAGGAGGCATAAAAATTGATTTTCGGACTACATGGATTCCGATAGATAATTTTGTATACCGATATATATGGCATTTACGAGCTTATTTTGGTAGTCGTCTGTCAAAAGAAGATCTGCCTCTGTCGGATTACTTAGAAACCCACACTCTACAATAACGGTAGGTGTGGGTGTTTTTTTGAGCAGATAATAGCTTTCATTTGCTTTTGCAACGCGGTGATTATCAGGATCAACATTTGCGATCAGGCTGTCCTGGATCGTATCTGCCAGTTTTTTTCCATCCTGCGACTGACCAAAATAAAATACCTGTGCACCGCAGACTTCCGGAGACGGATAGCTGTTCTGGTGCAGGCTGACCGTAAAGATGGGGGCTGCCTCCGTGATGATTTTACAGCGGTTTTGCATATCTTCCGCTTTTTTGTTGGTGTTTCCCTCAGAATAAAGACCGATGTCCGAGTCGCGTGTTAGGATAATCCGGATGGAATCCTGCTTGAATTTATCCCGAAGTTTCAGTGCCAGTGCAAGATTGATGTCCTTTTCCAGTGCGTCATTGGTGCCGACTTTGCCGGGATCGATACCGCCGTGCCCGGCATCGATCACGATCGATAAATTACCGGAAGGTGAGCTGGTCTGTCCGGTGTCCCCGGTAAGCTCTGTATTATGTGCGGAATCTGTGTCCGGTGTGCCTTTTGTGTCTATGTGACTGTTTTGTACAAGTATGGCGCTTTGACTTCCAAGAAAAAATGCGGCGATCACCAGACAGACAGCCATGATAAGTTCTATCTTTTTTTTCATAAAAACCCCGGAGTATCGTTTTTATAAAATATTCACGATATCCGGGGTTTATGTCATAATAAAATGATTGAATATTTGAATGATTGTATTTAATTGATGTATTTAATGATAGTGTCCCAGATAGAAGGCAGCTCTAAACCAAGTTTCCAGAAGGAGCCGCCGGCAAGCTGGTTTTCCTGAAGGACTTTTAATTTCTCTTCCAGGGAAGCAGCATTCTCCACCCATATTTTGTAAGTGATACCATTGTTTTCGTATTGTACATAATATTGACCGTCAATGTCTGACCATACCGGTTCGGCAGCATTTGTACTGATCAGTTTTTGAATCTCTGACATGCTTGTTGCATAGGAATCCAGTGTAAAAAGCTGATAGCTGTCGGCTGAGTCACTGGTGCCAGCAGCTTCATCGGCAGCCTGGGCATCGGCAGCAGCATTGTCTGTTTCATCAGTGTCGTTATTATTGTTATCGGATGTCTGTGTTGTGCTGTCAGCACCTGTGGTGTCATCAACAGGTGTCTCGGACCATACACGGGCATAAAACGGCATGCCTAAGATCAGCTGATCTGCCGGAACTTCTTTTAAGGTATTGGCAACGCCTTCTTTTACAAAGCCGATCGAAGCTACAGATCCTGCTTCCTCAGAACCGGCATAATGTTCATCGTATGCCATGACAACAACATAGTCTGCAAAAGTTGCCTGTTCTGCGCGATTATAGAATGCAGTAAAACTACTGGGAACATAATCGTCCACGGAAAGAACAATGCCATTGTTTGCACATTTTAATGACAACTCCCGTATGAACTGAATATAAGAGTCACCGACTTCAGAACTTAATGCTTCAAAGTCAACATTGATACCGTCAAAATTATATTGAATAGCTGCGGAGATCAGGTTATTGATCAGGTTCTCACGTTTGGATGTATAAGTTAAAACGGATGTGGTGTCGACATCTTTGTTTTCCAGATTGCTTACAAGTGCCCAGACTTCAATACCTTTCTGGTGGCAGTAATTTACATAGTCGGAGCTTGCAAGTGAGGCAATGTTTCCGTTATTGTCATTCAGGTAAAACCATGTAGGGGAGATAACATTGATCCCCTTGGTGTTCTGAAGCACGGATGCAATGGTTGTATTGGCATCTGCGTTTGTGATCTGATGCCATGCCATATTGATCTTAAAATCTTTTTTTATATGTGTAAATTCTTCCGCAACATAATCGCTGGTCAGCGTTTTTGTGGATGTTGCGCCAAGTGCTTTTGATTTGATATATCCGATGATTCCTTCTGCAGTGGATACTTTTGTCCAGGTATCTCCTGTTTCTAAAACGGTAACTTCCGTGTTTTTGCCAATATCTGCGAGGATCGGACTCTTGATGCCGCCTTTTTGACGGAGCTGTGTTTTTTGCTTCGCCGGCGCAGTGGTGTAGTCACCCCAGGCAGTCGTAAGAATTACACGGTTTGGTGAGTCAAGTACTTCATAGGAGAAATCGGAGTACAGTTTTAAAAAGTCGATTGCGATATATGCAGTCTGGGCATCCGCCTTGACAATTGGGTGATCTAAGGAATGAGAATCCTTTGTCACATAATAGCTGGTACTGTCTGCATCCGCAGAAATCAAATCTGTTGCAGTTGTGTAAAGAAGTTTGTTTTCATTGTGATCCCAGTAAAAACGGTCATTCAGATAAGAACATACAGTTTCATAATCAAGATAGACAGTTCCGTTAAGGAGTTTTCCTTTTGCGTCGAGAATCTGGTTATCTAAGATCAGGGCTACGTCCTGTTCGCCGGACAGATTATAATAATCAGATAAATTCATATGTTCTTTGGAAGGTGTATATTTTTCTATGATGCTTCCGAGAAGCATAAAACAGATAATGACGACGATCAGAGCGCCGGCAGCCAAAATAGGGACAAATTTTTTCTTCATGTTAAGAACCCTCTTCTTCTTAAGAATTATCGTTTGTGTTCCTATTGTAGCATAATGATATGTAAATTCAAAGTTATTTACTCTTATTTTACGGCAGAGCTTATGTTCGGTAAAACTCTGCCGTTTCTTTTTGTCGGATTTGTATATCGTCTTAGATATTTTTTCTTATTCTGACCGGGTGGGCATTGAGGTACTCCATCCCTGTCAACTGTTATGATACCGGATCTGTCTGCAAAATGTACAGACCGTTATCAAAGGTTCGTTTTTTTGATCTTATCAAAATGTAATTCTGTTAACACCCCCTCGTTGAATATATAATCTCTCATGTAAGAATTTTCTTCTGTGACGGAAAGCTCTTCTGTGACCTCTTTTGAATTGCTTGGCACACCTTCGAACCAGATGGTTGTCCCCATATGTTCTAAGGAAGAGAGCTCTAAATAAAGCTTTTTCATATGTTTAGAATCCAATGTAGTTATCCCCCGTTATTACTTACTGTATGACAAAGCGGATCAAAGTCCTTTGTTCCCAAAAGGAAATTCGCTGGTTACAATTATGTGATATATTAAAAAAATGTTTTGTGCAGAAACTTTTCAGCAGATAAATTCCTGCAGAATGGAAAAGTGTTCTTTCTTTATATAAAATGGATCCGGAATGGATGGAACACTGCTTATGGAAATCTGATAAAGACGGGAAAAATCACGAATCTGTTTTGGACTTTCCGTTCGTGTTAGACAGTAAAAACCTTCCCCAAGGTTTGTATAGTGACTGATCGATTCTAATAATTCCCGATATTGCCTGATATTCCATGGTGCGAGACTTCCGATGACAAGTTTTCTGTCACAGCGCAGAAATTCATTGATACAGCATTCATTAAAACTTCCAAAATCAAGGAGCAGGATATGGTATCCCTGATTATATAGCTCCGGCAGTTCGTCCGGTGTTATGTCCGGATAGTAATCTACTCCATGAATGTCAAAAACAGTCCGGTCACCCATAAACCCGCATCTGCATGGGAGCGTGGTTTCAGAGGGAATCGTTGAAAGGTTTTTTCTCTTATGCAGCTCTAACAGTGCAGTTTTTTTATGCAGTTTGGAATGGCACAGGTTTGAAAGTGTAATTGCAAGGTGTGTTACACCGGCACCGGCTGTGCAGCCTAAAATACCTATGGTAAGTCTCTTATTTAAGTCAGTTTTTCCGATGTTCCGGATGATGTATCAGCTCCTTTCGTTGTAGAATTTGCATAATAAGACGTTCCTTCTCTGGAGTCACATAAAAAGGATTGGTGTCTTCAGGAAAACAATAGACCGGATTTTTCAGATATCTGGCATATTTTTTTGCAGCATTTTTATTGCCATGGTTGCAGATATATATGTAAGATCCAGTATTTTCAAGCCGGCTGATAAAAGACAGTGTATCTGCAAAATCCCATGGACTGCCGCTTAACAGGATAAATGTCAGGTCGAAATGACAAAAGTCAGAATATTCGCTGGTGTGAGTGCCAAAATCCCTTACCCGGATGACAGATGGTAAAACAGGATCTTCAATTCCGGGACCATAACAGGGAGTGGCGGTAAAATTTTTTGACTGAAAGATTCCCTCGTGTTCTGTGAGCGAAATCCCTGTCTGGGTCATGGATATAAGGTTGTCAGAATGATCCATTGGTATATAACAGCAGGGAATATGTCTGTGATTCAGTGTGTTTACCAGGGATACTGAAAAAAATGTTGCACCGGCACCGGAACGGCTGCCGATCACGGCTATGTTTTTTATGAGATGTGCAAATGAGTGACACGCAGAATATCTCTTTTTGGATGACTGTCGGAAGATAAGACCTTTTTTGACCGGATTTTTTCCCCCGGCAAGTTCTGACAGTGCAAGCATAAGATCTGTGGCTGTCTGGTATCTGGAATCCGGATTCCGGTCGGCCGCTTTTTCTATAATATGCGTGAGTGTTTCAGAACAGTCAGGTGTGCATGCTCTGGCGAGTGCTTCTAACACTTTCCCAAGAGAATAGATATCGGAAGCTGTAGTTACGGTATCTCCGTTAAGAGCTTCCGGCGCTGCATATCCTTCTGTTCCGTATAACTGGAAATTTTTACCGAAAACGGTAATAAATGAAGCAATTCCAAAGTCGATTATTTTTACCTGATTTCCACATAATATAATATGCTCCGGTTTTAAATCCTGATACAGGATAGGGTATGGAGATAAATGATGCAGATAATCAAGAACGGCGCAAATCTGCATGCCGTAATTTATGAATTGTTCCTCTGGAATTATTTCCTGATGGAGAATAAGATCCTCCAGTGAATCACCCTGAATAAATTCTTCTATCATATAAAAAAAATGATCGTCTTCGTCGATATCATATATGAGGGGGATGCCAGGATGATTAAGATTCTTCAGAAGGCCGGCTTCCTTTAAAAGCTGTTCTTCTGAAAAGTTGGAAGTGTTTCGTGCCGTGTCTTTGGGGATACACTTAATAGCACGATAAACTTTCAGTTTGAGATGTTCGGCAAGATAGACAGTGCCGCTGCTGCCGGCACCAAGAGTCGAAATAATACGGTATTTGCCAAACAATAATTTGGTATCTATGCGATATCCGCTCCTTTCTGGGCGTGTCATATTCGCATCTCATGCATAGTTTATATCATGAATTATTTTACATTGCAACTTCTTTTGTAATGTTTGTGTAATATATACAAAGATTAATGCTTATAATACAGCATATGTTACAGAAAAAAAGCAGTTATGGTTTTAGAAAGTTTTAATAATGGTATACTTTACATCGATATTGCATTTGTTTATAATAGATGTACAGTTTACAAGGTTTTCCGGATAAAAGGAAGTGATTGTATGAAAATTGAAAAAGTAAATGATAATCAGATTCGCTGCACACTGACGAGAGAAGATTTAGCAGAACGTCAGATCAAGTTAAGTGAGTTGGCATATGGCACGGAAAAAGCGAAGATGCTGTTCCGTGACATGATGCAGCAGGCAGCATACGAGTTTGGGTTTGAGGCAGATGATATTCCGCTGATGATAGAGGCGATTCCGCTTTCGGCAGATACCATTATATTAGTCATTACAAAAGTAGAGTATCCGGAGGAGCTTGATACGAGATTTTCCAAGTTTTCTGATCCGGATCCTGAGGATTTATATGACGATGCTATTGTTGGTGGAAATGCTCCGATTTCCGAGGGGGCAGATGATATACTTGGATTATTCAAAAAACAACAGGAATTGAGAAATGCAGCAAAAACGCAGCAGAATAGCAATTTCGTACCGTCAGATGGCGGTCAGAAAGAAAAAGAAGATCCGGTCAAGGTCCTTGTAGACATTACGAAATTGTTTATGTTCCAGAATCTCACTGAACTGTCAAAACTCGCGGCTGTGTTAGGCGGTTTTTATAAAGGTAAAAATGACCTGTATGAGGATGTTGCAACACACAGATATTATCTTCTGGTAAGTAAGAGCAGCCAGTCACCGGAGGAGTTTAATAAGGTGTGCAATATTTTATCTGAGTATGGAGCCCAGCAGGCATATTCACCTGCGACGGAGGCTTTTTTGGGCGAACATTACAGACTGGTGATAAAAGGAAAAGCGCTGCAGATGCTTGCCGCATTATAACTGACGGACGATGATTTTATGAACGATAGATCAGTTTGATATCAGAAAAGGATCGTGAAGATGAGCAAAATCATTTTCACGATCCTTTTCTGATGTAATCATTTTTACCTGTAAGATGGTATTCCAAACTTACTATGCAAGGTCTTTTGCAAGAAAATCATTGATCTCTTTTACAAGAGCATCCGGCTCAATTCCATGAACCATAGCAGCCTCTTCGATGGTCTCCATCTGGGAAGACGGGCATCCGAGACAATGCATACCGATATTTAAAAGAATTGGCGCGATGTTTTCGTCAATCTGAAGCAGTTCGCCGATCATAGTAGATTTTGTTACCTGTGTCATATAGTCCTCCTTATAAAAAAATAGGTGTTTTTAGTTTTTATCACAGCTTATTATGCCTGGATGTGGTCATTATAATACGAATCGACAGGGATTGCAATCAGTTCCATCAGAAGTACGAAAAAATAAACATGGAGGGGCAATGAAAAAATTTATGATTTTTCAAACAATCTGCTCTTTAGAGAAAGTGTGTTGAAACCGATATATACAGCAGAGAATTGGGACATGGAATGTCGGAAATACAGCATGGATGCGTGGCGGAGACAATAGAAGGAGAAACAGAATGAGAATTAATTACAATGTGTCAGCAGCGATTGCGAATAAACATTTACTTGGAATTGAGGATAATTTAAGTGCATCGATGGAACGGCTTTCATCGGGACTTAAGATCAACCATTCCAAGGACAATCCGGCAGGAATGGCTATTTCCAACAAGATGAAAGCACAGATTGATGGTTTAAACCGGGCTTCCCAGAATGCATCGGATGGTATTTCTGTTATTCAGATCGCAGATGGTGCGCTGAGTGAAACGACCAGTATTTTACAGCGTATGAGAGAACTTTCCGTGCAGGCAGCGAGTGATGCAACAATGACACCGGCGGATAAAGAAGCAATCCAGAAAGAAATCACTTCATTAAAAGATGAGATTGACCGTATTTCAACGGATACAGAGTATAACAGCAAAACACTTTTAGATGGTTCATTAGATACCAGGGTTTACACCAAAAATGCAACAAGAGTGGACATTTCTGATCATGTGAAAGCAGGACAGTATCAGCTTTCCATTGATACAGCAGCTACACAGGCCGGACCTGTGACTGCAAATCGGAATTATAATTCTACAGCACCGATCGGCGTATCCGGAACGATGAGTATTAATGGATCTAAAGTAGAGATAGAGGCAGCCGACACCTATGCGGAGGCTTTTGAGAAGATCAGAAATGCAGCAGAGACCGGTGAAACAACCGTGCAGATCGATGGAACCAGCGGGGCACTTTCCTTTACTGCAGACCGGTATGGAATGTCAAGCATATTAGAGATTGGATTTGATAATCAGCAGCTTGCTGCGGCACTTGGATTTACGGCATCCGGAGGAAACAGTGTTGTAGAAGATCCGGAGAATAAAGGCAGCTATGTATACGGACAGATTCAGAATGGCAAAGTGATCGTACCTTCCGGTACGGATGCCGAAGTAACGCTCACAAAACCGGGTGATGGAACCGGGTTTGGTGATACAGCTACGGTAAAAACGGATGGAAATAAGATTACGGTTACAGACAGAGCCGGATTTGAGATGTCATTTCTTGCTGATGCAGGTTATACGGGTAAGCTGGATTTTGATGTCACGGATATCGGAACGATGGCACTTCATATTGGAGCAAATGAGGATCAGGAAACAAGAGTGCGTATTCCGGAGGTTTCCTGCAAGAGCCTTTACATTGATGATGCAGACGTGACGACTGTAAATGGAGCAGGCAGAGGTATCACACAGTTTGACGATGCCATTTCAAAGGTCAGTGAAGTGCGTTCAAGACTTGGTGCATACCAGAATCGTCTTGAGAGTACGGTATCAAGCCTGGATACGTTTGAAGAAAATATGACAGGAGCCCAGTCACGACTGACAGATGCGGATATGGCATCGGAAATGACAGATTATACACATCAGAATGTATTAAATCAGGCAGCAATCTCTGTTTTGACACAGGCAAACGATCTGCCACAGCAGGTATTGCAGATTCTGCAGTAACAGGAGGGATCTGTTTTGAAAAAAGAACAGATAATGGATTTTACAAGAAGGATCAGTCAGAGTAACAGGGGTGGTCTGGTCATTGTGATTTATGACATATTTTTTGCGTATATGGAAGATACAAAAGAGGCACATGATAACGGAGAATGGGAAAATTATAAGACAGCATTGCGGAATGCCTCAAAAACTATCAGTGAATTGATCTCATCGCTTGATTTTTCCTATGAACTTGCAGGAGAGTTATATCGCATCTATGTATTTTGCAGGGAGACACTTGCAAAAGCAATGTATAAAAGAGATTTAAAAGAGGTTGAACTTGCGGAGAACCTGATGAAGAAACTTTACACGGCGTTTGCGGAGGTAATGAAAGAGGATACCTCCGCACCGCTTATGCGTAATACCCAGCAGATTTATGCCGGATATACGTATGGAAAAAATGATTTGGTTGAGACGTATCAGGATTTTGATACTTCCAGAGGATTCTTAGTATAGGAATCCTCTATTTTTTTTATACTAGCGAGTAAAAATTTATAGCGCATTTGCACAGAATATAGTTCATAAATGCAGCAATCAATCATGTCCGGGTCAATTACATTTTCTAAATTACGGTATGCATCCTGCAGATCCTGCGCAGTCTGATGGAGGTCATTCATTAGCA
>OIXA01006191.1_pt1 | contig 10208 bp, 9 predicted proteins | sample 1587721 | NCBI WGS metagenome assembly OIXA01 (sample SAMEA3888900, study PRJEB22519) | human gut metagenome | biome: human gut; feature: human-associated habitat; material: faeces | place: Denmark | collected 2013 | reverse complement strand
TTTTTCCTTGTTCATTTCAAGTTCCTCCATAAAATGAAAATTGCCCTACCGATTTATCTCGGTAGGGCTTTGTGTTTGGGTTAATATTCTTCTGCTAAAAGTATCATTTTCACCTCCTGTTATGTTCCTATGTTCCGCTGAAAGCGGCTTCCCATCTATGTGACCGGCATCATCGTATGATCAGTACCTGGCATAGATTCACTATTATGATATACAATTGAAAAATGAGAATATGACAAATTTTCTTGAAAGAGCAGGCGGTTTATGGTATAATGAAAATAGATTCAAAGTATTGGAGGAGGAACGATGCGTGCAAAAAGAACACATGTAGTGATTACGGAATCGAACAAATCAGAACAACCAGATTCAAATCATGATAAATTATTTATAGATGTATCTAAACAAAGTGATGAATTATTTCAATATCAGGGAAATACATCTTCGGATGATCAATATAAAAATCAGCAACTTGACACAGAAACGGTTTCCCAGCAAGGTTTATATAGTGTGCCGTCAGCAGATATGGAACAGACTTTTCAAACTGGGATGCCACCAGCGATACCAACATCAACTACAATTCCACAGCAAAATTTATATAATATGCCGCAACAATATTCATTCAACAACGCATTTCAACCTGTGTTACTGCCTCAAAATATGGTACAACCAGCAATATCAAATTCCAATACGCTGCAGCAGCGTGGAGAACAAAAACAAACTTATCATCATACCTATTGCCCAGTAATCATGGAAGATTTCAATGCGTGTGTGACATATGTTGCTCAAGTAAATTCCAGTGCAGACAGCCGCTTTTCTATGAGCAGAGAAACACTTTCTTCTATGATCTACAAACATGAATTGAAAACTAACACAACTGAAATTGCTCATTTGTGCATCTGTGCAGCACAGGATTATGGTACAAAATACAAAGTGGACATAGAATATATGGATGCAGAATACTACAGACAGTATCAAACCGTATTTTTAGATAAGAAAGATTGTACCCAGGGACGGATTGTGCAAATTCTCAAAGAAAATGGAATTTGCTGTTTTAATACCAGTCTTTCTCAAAAGAAAATCAGTGACTATCTGCACACACAGTGAGTTTCAGGAAATAGACGACAACTATTGTTTTGTGACCAGTGAGTTTTGCGATAAAAAGGAACTTCCAAAAATCACAGAGAAAACCTTTCTGGTTTCCAATCAACTGTATTCAGAAACCGCAGAACTTCAATTTTACCAACTTGCACAACAGCATTCTTCTGTAAAACAGTTTTTGCGTTGATTTATCTGCGTTAAAATCCAAAATCCTTGGAATCAACAGCAGTGTTTGTGATAATGTTGTCAGCAGTATTTCTTCATCATCTCAGACGCAGGAACAACAGATCGCTGGTCTGGAAGCAACGCAAAAGCAAGTAAATGCATTCATAGACCTTACAATTAATCGTGATAACTCAGCAGCTGATGCTGTATCAAAAGCGAAAGATGATTTCTATAAAGAATATTCTTACCTGAAACCGGAATGTGAAAAGTCTGGTTGGGAAAAATTCTGCGATGGTTTGAAAAAAGTAGGAGATTGGTGTAAGGAACATTGGAAAGAAATTGTTTTAGCAATTGAACTTATAGCTGCTGTCGCTTGCCTATTTATACCAGGATTACAAGGAATAGGCGTAGGAATATTGCTTGGAGCATTAAAGGGTGCTATTACAGGTGGCTTGATAGGAGGCATTACCAGCTTGCTATCAGGAGGTTCGTTTTTAGAAGGTTTTGCTCAAGGTGCTTTGGATGGAGCAATAATGGGTGGTGCCTTAGGTGGAGTTGGTGGAATTGCAGGTAAATTTATAACCTGTGGTTCTAAACTCGGAAATGCAATCCAGACAACAGCAAAGGTCAGTGGTGCAATGTCAAACACCATGGACGGATTTGATACGCTAGCAATGGGACTGGGAATGATAGATCCCGATAATCCGTTAACAGCATTGAACAATAAGCTGCATCAAAGTGATTTGTATAACAATTTTCAGATGGGTGTAAGCCTGGTATCATCATTTACAGGTGCGGCTTCTCAAAACATGGCTTGCTTTATTGCAGGAACTACGATTCTTACAGCTACAGGTCTTGTTGCAATAGAAAAGCTTGCCGCAGGAGATAAAGTTATATCAACAAATCCCGACACGCTTGAAACTGCGGAGAAAACTGTTCTTGAGACTTATGTCCGACAGGTAGACAAGCTTGTACATATTACAATAAATGGAGAGGAAATCGTTACAACCGATAATCATCCGTTCTATGTACAAGGCAGAGGATTCATCAATGCAGGAAACTTGCTTGTTGGTGACAAGCTTGTCAGTGTGAATGGTGAAGACTTAATTATTGAAGATTATTACCTAGAATTGACAGAAGAACCTGTTTCGGTGTATAATTTTCAAGTGGAGGATTTCCATACTTATTTTGTTGGTGATTGTGCTGTTTGGGTGCATAATGCGGAATGTAAAGTGAGTTCTTCAAGAAGAGAACATATATTAGAAGGAGAAGGTCCTAATGATCCTGGTCATGGTCCTAATAGAGGATTTGGTAATAGTGCTTTTCCTGATACTTGGACAGATGATTACGCTATAAAAGCAGTGGAAAATGTAGCCAATAGTCCAAATTCAACATGGCAACAATCAACAGGACCTGGTGGAGGACGCAACGCTCCCGTTACAATAGGAGGTCCTGATGTGAATGCACCGCTAACTACAAGAAATGGACGACCAGTTAGGTTTGTTGTTGAAGGTAGAAATCATGGATTAGATGTTAGAGTTATTGTTGAACCTGGTGGTGAAGGAATAGTTACAGGATTTCCGATTAATCGATAAATTTCTAGGAGATTAAATGATGAAAAAAGAAGCATATGATAGGTTTATGTCAAAAATGTCAAGTGAATTTGGCAATGTTGATAGTGTAAAAGAATTTCTTTTAGATGCAGAGGAATTAGCTAAATATGGAGAAAAACGAGTAGCACTTGAAAATCTACTTGAAAATTTACTTGAAAATGAAATATATATTTCATCTGAATTAATAAATTTGGCGGAGGAAGCATTTAGTGATAATCCGACAGATTATGATAATGAATTAATTTATGACATAAAACAATTTTAACTAAATCTGTTATTTGAGGAGTACTATGATTATGATTGAAAATAATAATGATTTGGCAGAACTCATATCCAACTCACAGGTAGCATTTTTAAATGGCAGATATCAAGAAGCATTTAGCCTTGCAAGGTCAGCAATCAAACTTGATCCTAAATGTGCTGATGCATATCAGTGTGCTGCTGTATTTTATAAGATAATCCCCTACCGATTTTCCTGCTCCAATGCGATACAGATGCTCTATTTCACCTTTTAATTCATCTGAAAAATAAGGTAATTCTGGCGTGCAGCAGATATTCTCAATGCCAAGTTGCAAAGCCTTGTTATAAATCTCAGTCTTCAGTTTGTGTGTTGGAACAGCAATCAAAAATTTTTCATTCGGATGTGCCTTGATGTAATTCAGATATAAATTTGTTTTTCCAATTCCTGTTTGAGCCTTGATAATGTGTAGTCCCCTATTTTTAGAATGCATTGCCTCCAGAAATTTATTTTCGAGATCCCATTCTGCTTCTTCGATAGAAACATATTCCTGTTTCTTTATGGGCAAAATCGTACAATCTCCCGGCTTGGCAGTCAAAACCATGTTTTTAGCATGTAGACAATCTTTTTCATAAGGGCAGACTTGACAGCCTGTGGGCTGATAGTCCATTTCCATGAGCATATTCAGAATCTGTTTCCAGTTTCGTTGATGATAGGCTTTATATCGTGCGTTCTGTTCGGATTGTAGAATATGAAGAAACTGTGTTTTTCCCTTTTCAATATTGATTAGATTGGTTGCAATATGAAACAGTTCTGGATAGTAGTAATATTCTGAACCATCAAAAAATCTCCTGTAAAGCCGACATCTGTCATACAGAATGTTCCAATCCAGATTTCGTATTACTTGCCTTCTACCGTTTTTTAACTTGTCAGAAGCATGAGAACGGACAGGCTGAGGACTTGTTTCTGGAATGAAACTGCCATGATCTGCAATCGGATGATTCTTTTCAAAACGAATGCGGTTGGCAATGTAGAACTTCTGTAATTCCCTGGTGTAGTGCTTGCCGCCATATTTGTCAAACATATATGCAGTAAAAGCGAGTATGATTTCTCCCAGTGAAATTTCATGTGGCTTACTTGCAAGATGTAGCAAACCTTTTCCGCCAAAAAACAATCGTGCGGAATCTTTGCAGGCTTCATCGCAATTTTCGAATATTTTCATAAAAATGCTTACGATAGATTTTGCAGTAAACGAGTCTGTAATTTTATGCTGCAATGCAAAGACGACCCGAAATCTCTCATGTTCTGCCGTATGGGAAAAGGTCTTGTATGCAAACAGCATTTTTAGGTGATAGTATTTTGCTCTCTGCTGTATGATATGGAACGGAACACCATTGTCAAAGTCAAGACCGATTATCTGTTGAGATTTGAAATTTTCTGCCCTACGCTTGCCATGATACACGGCAGGACAAAAGGAACAACCGGCTTCTCCCACTTCAGATGCAAGCTCTCTGTAGTCCATTTTCGTTTCCACCAAATGATTGCTAATGACTCCAATCTCTTCACCAGTCGGCTTTGTTGTGTGCTTTACGCCATGAAACGATATATCGTATTGAAACATAACAAGATCAACTCCTATCTGATTTTTACAGAATTGTTTAGATCATGTTGTTTTTTGATCTTGATGTAACATAAAAATAAATCTCTTTGCAGATTTGAGTGCAACAATAATCTGCCTTCTTGAAAAAAATAAATTTTTAAAATGAGGAGAGGTGATGAAACAGAAAGGAATAATCATAGCAAAATTAGATTTCAATTTTCAGTTATTTTAGAGTACAGAGCGTGGCTGAATCATAGAGGAGAGCAAAAATGCGAGACATATGGTTCAGCCGGAGCGTTTGGGACAGCTGCTTTCTGCCCAGACGTTCCCTCTCTCTGGAAAACGCCCAGTCCCTCACTCCTCTAAAGCACCTACATGGCAGCAATGCAGGCAAAGAAAAGCCCGAAAGCAACCAAATGCTTTCGGGCAATTTTTGTTAAGGAAACACTGATTAAATCTTCCCATTACGCAGCAAATATGGTGTAATAGAAAAAAGACAAAAAATCAGGAGGAAAAGAGAAATGAGCCAGATGACATTCAGCGATTATGCGTACAGCCTGAGAAAGCGGAAAACAAAGCGGGAAGAATTCCTGGACATCATGAATGAGATTATTCCATGGGAAGAATGGGTAGAATTTGTACGCCCGTATTACCCAAACGGCAAGCGTGGCAGACCAACAAAAGGAATCGAAAAATGCTGCGGATGTATCTGTTGCAGATCTGGTTCAATCTCTCTGACGAGGGTGTGGAAGATGCCATCTATGACAGCTATGCATTCCGGAAATTCATGAATATCGACTTTATGGAGGAACAGGTTCCCGATGCAACAACACTTCTGAAATTTCGTCATTTGCTGGAAGAAACCCATCTGGGGAAAGTGTTTTTCAAGGTGATCAATCGTGTGATGGAAGCCACTGGGCATATCATGCACGGCGGTACGATTGCAGATGCAACCATTATTTCTGCACCGAGTTCGACTAAAAATGCAGAGAAGAAACGGGATGAGATCAAAAACAACGAACATTTTCGTAAGATCGATTTTCGCACCAATCGCCGTCCGAAAAGCCTGCCGCAAGTATCTGATCATGCGATTGACTGGGAACGTTATATTGAAAACCGAAAATCCATTTCATTCCTTTGTAGCTTGCGTGCCAAGTTCTATTATACAAGAGCACATTGACGAATGTGCAAAAAGCATGACAAATATGATATACAGAATCTGTTTTCCGTGTTATAGTAGACAACAGCATAATTGATAATTGCAACGATATTGTCCTGATAAAATAACTAATAAAAGGAAATGCTTGGAAGATCATCCTATGAAATTTAAAAAATATGTGGAATACTATCCGTTGTGACAGCTCTGCTCCTGATGGATCTCACAAAGTTCCCACTTGTATCTGCTGAAAATGATACGGTTTATTTCAGTCAATTTGATAGGAAGGTAAATGGTGGTGAACCGATACGAGGTGTTGATCTATCCTCTATATTGGCTGTGGAGAATGCCGGTGTCACATTCTGTAATGAATATGGCAGAAAACAGGATATTTTTCGGACACTTTCCGAGCATGGTGTCAATTATAGGTGAAAGAAATAGAAGGAGATGTCAATGCAGATGGTGCACGGAGTGTTATCGATGCTATCCTGCTTCAGAAATGGCTTCTTGCTGTACCCGATGCAGAGCTTACCGACTGGAAAGCTGCGGATTTATGCGAAGATAATATTATAAATGGATTTGACTTGCATCTGCTGAAGCGGATGCTGCTGGAACAATAAAAATCTTGAGGAGGAATCGCAATGAAAAGGAAAAGTAAGTTCATACTGAGAATATTGACTTCCACTGTTTCTGTGGTACTTTTGGCATCCGCTTTCCCGTTTCCATCATCTGAGCTGACAACAGCAGACGCTGCACAGACAACAACCATATCGAACCCGATTATATGGGCAGATGTTCCTGACGAGGACATTATTCGTGTGGGGGATACCTACTATATGGTAAGCACCACAATGTATTTCAGTCCGGGTGCCCCAATCATGAAATCAAAAGATTTGGTTTCATGGGAGATATGCAATTACGTCTATGACACTTACGCGGATGGGGATAAGCAGACGCTCAAAAATGGTGAAAATGATTATTCGCATGGACAGTGGGCGGCAAGTCTTAGATACCATGACGGGAACTTCTATGTATTTTTTGGAAGTTATGGCACTGGAAAATCCTATATATACAAGACTTCGGACATTGAAAACGGAACGTGGACACGCAGCGAGATAAACGGAATGTATCATGATGCTTCCATTCTGTTTGATGATGACGGACGGAATTATCTGGTATACGGTGCAGGCGGTACAGCAAAAATCAAGGAATTCAATTCAGATATGACAGGCTTTAAGAAAGACGGTGTGGAACAGACCTTGTTTTCCACAGGACTGGACAATCTTGCCGGAGAGGGCTGGCATATCCAGAAAATAAACGGATATTATTACATTTTTGTTATTGCATGGCCTTCAAACAGCAAACGGATAGAGCTTTGTTATCGAAGTAAGGAACTGCTTGGTACATATGAGGGAAAAACGATTCTGAATTCCGGACTTGGCACTTATGGCAGTGGTGTTGCACAGGGCGGTATTGTAGATACGCCGGATGGAAAGTGGTACGGACTTCTGTTTCAGGATCACGGCAGTGTAGGACGAATCCCTGTGCTTGTTCCAGTGACATGGGAAGATAACTGGCCGATGATGGGCGTAAACGGCGAAGTACCCCTGACACTTGAAATTGATCGTGATTATGCCGGCACGCAACTTGCAAAAGACGACGATTTCACATACAGCTCCAACAAGCTTGCTCTCGAATGGCAGTGGAATCACAATCCTGATAATACTGCATGGTCGGTGACAGAACGCCCTGGCTATCTCAGATTAAAAAACAATACCCTTGCAACCAATCTGTTGGATGCAAAAAACACTTTAACACAGCGTGCGGAAGGGCCTTCCTGTAGCAGCGTGATAAAGCTGGATACTTCTGGAATGAAAGCAGGTGATTACGCAGGCCTTTCCGCTTTTCAGTTTAAATATGGCAATGTAGGCGTTTATGTATCAGATGACGGAACAAAGAAAATCTATATGGCAAATAATGGCGGTTATTCCGACAGTGCCACGGTCGGTGATAGCTATAACAACATCATAGAGCAGACGAATCTCAGCGGAAATGAGATTTATCTCAAAGTTGATTTTCTGTTCAATACGGTGGATTCTACCGGAAACAGTTCCTATAATATTGATAAAGCGAATTTCTATTATTCCTATGATGGTGCAGACTGGAAAAAAATCGGCGAGGAGTTGAGTATGGTATACAGTCTGACCCTGTTTACTGGCTACCGCAGCGGCATTTACAGCTATGCAACAAAAACGACAGGCGGCTATGCGGATATTGATTCCTTTGACTATGAGCGTGCCGACTGGAATGCACCGACTGTGATAAAACCGAATGAATACGGTTGGTATTTTGCCGACGGCTTTGAGGGAGATATCGGTTCATGGCAGGCAAGAGGCTCTGCAAGCATTCAGACAAGCGGCAGAACCGCCTATGTAGGAAGTGAGGCACTGCTTATACAGAATCGAACCGCTGCATGGAATGGTGCATGCAAGGCACTGAATCCCAGAGGCTTTCTACCGGGAAATGCATACAGTTTCAGTGTCAATGTGGCATATTTTGACGGTGCGGCGACGGATAAATTTTATCTGAAGCTTCAGTACATCGACGCAAACGGGGATACACAATATGACACAATTGCAGAAGGAACCGGTATCAAGGGGGAATGGATTCAGCTTGCAAACACAAATTATCAGATACCGGCGGGGGCATCGAATATGCAGCTCTATGTAGAAACTGCAAACACCACCAATGATTTTTATATAGATGAAGCCATTGGTGCAGTAGGTGGCGTCGGAATACTTGGTGCAGGTGTGTCAAAAGACATTATATTAGGAGATTTAAATTCTGATAATGTCATTAATGCAATTGATTTATGTCTTGCAAAATATGGAGTATCATATGGTTTTGACAGCAAAAGATATGAGATCGCCGCAGATGTGGATCAAAGTGGAACCGTCGACGTTACAGATCTCAAACTGATTCGGGACTTTCTTTTTGCAAAAATCACGGAATTTCCAATTGCAGAAAAGCAGGACAAACCAATAAAATCTACCGTTTCTATGAAAGAATATACTGCACGGGTAAGTGCCAATATTCTGGAAACAGAACCGGCGGAGGAACGGGAAGAAAAATCAGGCGTAACATATGGAACCGTCCAAAAAGTAAGCTATTATTCGACAACCTGTAAAAGGACACGCTGTTTCAATATACTGCTTCCAGTAAATTACTCTGAGAGTAAGCGATATCCTGTTTTATATGCCATGCATGGTTACTGGCAGACAGAGGATACGCTGATTGATGAAACGGATAAAAGTATGTGTCTGCGTCAGATTGTCGGTAACGCCATTGCTTCGGGAGAAGCAAAAGATATGATTGTTGTGTTTCCGTATATTTATGCAAGCGAAACACAGGATTCATGCAGTGGCATGAACGAGGAAAACAATACAGCCTATGACAACTTTATTAACGAGTTGACGAACGATTTAATGCCGTACATCGAGTCGCATTATTCTGTTAAAACAGGAAAAGATAACACAGCCATTATGGGATTTTCTATGGGAGGAAGAGAATCACTTTATATCTCAATGAAGCGTCCCGACCTGTTCGGTTATGTGGGTGCAGTTTGTCCTGCACCAGGGGTTTCTCCGGGACTGATTGCAAAATCAGACTTTCAATATACCGATGAATCACCATATTTGCTGCTCCTGACAGCTGGTTCAAACGATACGGTGGTCTATTCTACACCGTCCGGATATCATGATATCCTTAACAACAACGGCGTACCGCACATCTGGCATTATGTGAAAGACGGTTATCATGGAGGCAATTGTATCCGTGCACATATGTATAATTTTGTAAGAGCCGTTTTTAAGGCAACCGATTGATAAAACAAAAATAACAGCCGTATTTATCTATTTGCATCTTGATAAATACGGCTGTTTTGAAAGGAGCAGATTAATTTGAAAATCAAAAAATGAAATTGTCAATCACACTTGACACATTAAACGCAAGGGTTTTGAAGTTAAGCAGCTGCCTCTGTTATAAAACAATTCCTCCTTTATTCTTGCCCATATACTCTCGTATTTTGCATTATTGTGGCATCTTCCTCAGATCATCGGATTTGCGAGCTTCCCGGTCAGCTTTGGCGATCCCATTGGGTTTCCGCTTTGGCTTATGGATTGAGAGTACTACTTCTGCTATACTTGCAAAATTGGACAAGAAAATTACAAAGTGTGTCAAGAAATTCAGGGCATATAATATTTAGAATCATCATGAGGTATTTGTGAGAGCTTGTGTTCATAGGCGTTTTAAGAGTGTAGCAGCATGAGAAATCATAAT
>OIXA01006186.1_pt1 | contig 10214 bp, 8 predicted proteins | sample 1587721 | NCBI WGS metagenome assembly OIXA01 (sample SAMEA3888900, study PRJEB22519) | human gut metagenome | biome: human gut; feature: human-associated habitat; material: faeces | place: Denmark | collected 2013 | reverse complement strand
CCCATGCCCGCAGAGTACGGATTCACCTTGCCGGTCAGCGCCAGCGTGTAATGCGTGCGCCCGTGATACGCACCGCTAAAGGCGATAGTACCGCTACGTTTAGTGGCGGCGCGGGCGATTTTCACCGCATTTTCCACCGCTTCGGAACCGGTCGTAACCAGCAGAGTTTTCTTGGCAAAATCGCCCGGCACCTTCTGATTCATAATCTCGCACAGCTCCAGATACGGTTCGTAAGCCAGCACCTGGAAGCAGGTGTGCGACAGCTTTTTCAACTGCGCTTCCACCGCCGCAACCACTTTCGGATGCAGGTGCCCGGTATTGAGCACCGCAATCCCGCCCGCGAAATCAAGATACTCACGGCCTTCAACGTCCCACACCCGGCAGTTTTCCGCGCGGTCAGCGAAAATCGGGTGAATTTGCCCAACGCCACGGGGAATCGCCTGACTGCGGCGCTGCATTAACTCTTTATTGCTGATCATTCGCATTCTCCAGTTAAAGACCGATGCACATATATTTGATTTCTAAGTAATCTTCGATGCCATACTTCGAACCTTCACGACCCAGACCCGAGGCTTTAATGCCGCCGAACGGGGCCACTTCATTGGAAATAATCCCGGTATTGATGCCGACGATGCCGTATTCCAGCGCCTCGCCCACGCGGAAGACGCGGCTTAAATCACGGGCGTAGAAATAGGCTGCAAGTCCAAATTCGGTGTCATTGGCTTGCGCAATCACATCGGCTTCATCTTTAAAACGGAACAGCGGGGCGAGGGGGCCAAACGTCTCTTCTTTCGACACTTTGGCGTTAGCCGGAACGTCTACCAGAATGGTCGGCTGGAAGAAGTTACCGCCGCGTTCATGTGCTTTACCGCCGCAAACCACGCGCGCGCCTTTCTCCAGCGCATCAGCAATATGCTCTTCCACTTTTGCTACCGCTTTTTCATCGATCAACGGCCCGATGGTGACGCCTTTCTCCAGCCCGTCGCCGATGTGCAGTTTGCTCACCGCCTGCTGCAATTTTTCGGCAAAGCGGTCATACACGCCGTCCTGCACGTATAAACGGTTGGCGCAGACGCAGGTTTGCCCGGCGTTACGGAATTTCGAGGCCAGCGCGCCTTCCACGGCTTTATCGAGATCGGCATCGTCAAAGACAATAAACGGTGCGTTGCCGCCCAGCTCCAGCGACACTTTTTTGATGTCTTTCGCGCACTGTTCCATTAACTGACGGCCAATTTCGGTCGAGCCGGTAAACGACAGCTTGCGCACCAGCGGGTTGCTGGTCAGTTCGTTACCGACCGCGCCCGCCGAACCGGTGACCACGTTAAACACGCCAGCCGGAACGCCCGCGCGAATCGCCAGTTCTGCCAGCGCCAGCGCAGAGAACGGCGTCTGACTGGCGGGCTTCAGCACCATGGTGCAGCCAGCCGCCAGCGCCGGACCAGCTTTACGGGTAATCATCGCCGCCGGGAAGTTCCATGGCGTGATAGCCGCGGTGACGCCAATCGGCTGCTTGATCACAATCAGGCGTTTATCGGCCTGATGACCGGGAATGGTGTCGCCATAAATACGTTTGCCTTCTTCAGCAAACCACTCAATAAATGAGGCGGCGTAGCTGATTTCGCCTTTCGCTTCAGCCAGTGGTTTGCCCTGTTCGAGGGTCATCAGGCGCGCTAAATCGTCCTGATGCTCCATCATTAAATTGAACCAGTTGCGCAGAATGTTGGCGCGTTCTTTGGCAGTGAGCGCACGCCAGGCGGGCAGGGCGCGGCTGGCGGCGTCGATAGCGGCGCGGGTTTCATCAGCGCCCATTTTCGGCACGCTACCCAGCTTGTCGCCGTTCGCCGGATTGGTGACGTCGATGACCTCGCCATTGTTGGCGTCCAGCCATTCCCCGTTAATCAACGCCTGCTGGCGGAATAAGTTACTGTCGTTAAGTTTCATCGCTACATCCTGTTTTCAAAGGTTATTAATTAAATGCGGCGTGTAAGGCATCCACACTACGTGCCGCTCGCAGCGTGCGTCCGGGGTTACTCTGGCTTGCCAACAGCGTTTGTACCTTGCTGACAATATGCGCACCAATAGGAATTGCTGATGTCGCTGCCGGGGAGGGCGCATTGCAGGTGTGGATCGTGCGCGGGGTGGTGACAAACAGAAAATCGTCAATCAGCTTGCCGTCCGGCGATACCGCCTGCGCCCGCACACCTGCTGGCCAGGGCTGGAGATCGCTTAACGAAAGCCGGGGACAATACTTTTGCACCAGCCGCAGATAGCCGCTTTTGCACAGCGAGTTTTTCATCTCGCCCAGTCCTGAGCGTAGATGGTTTTGCAGCACCCGGCGAATCCCCGACGAGCCTAAAATCTCCAGCGTGTCACTAAATGAGAAGTCGCGCTTGCGGTAGCCTTCGCGTTTGAAAGCCAGCACCGCGTTTGGCCCGACGGTCACGCTGCCGTCGATCATGCGGGTGAGATGCACGCCCAAAAACGGCATTGCCGGGTCGGGAATGGGGTAAATCAGGTGGTTAACAATCTGGTTATGCTCTGGCGCAAGGCGGAAATACTCGCCGCGGAACGGGCAGATAATAAAGCCCGGTTCGAGGCCGAGCATTTTCACCAGCCGGTCAGCCATCAGCCCGGAACAACTAATCAGCGTCGATGCTTCATATTCACCGCCCTGACGGGTACGTATCACCACGCCGTTTTTATGCTCACTGAGGGCGCTGACTTCGGCGTTATAAATAATCTCACCACCTCTGGCCTGGAAGATTTTTGCCATCGCCGCCGTCACTTCGCGGTAGCTGACAATGCCGCTGGACGGCACAAAAATGCCGCCAAGCCCGGTGATATTCGGTTCACGCTCGCGCAGCTCCTCGGCGTTTAACCACTCGCGCTCGATCCCGTTTGCCGCCGTGCGTTTCCATAACGCATTCATCCGTTCCATTTCGAGTTCAGACGTGGCGACCAGCATCTTGCCGCAGTTGTCGTAGCGAATGCCGTTTTGATCGCAAAAGACTTTAGTGGCGCGGTTCCCCGCCAGGCAAAACTGCGTCTTCAGGCTACCGGGCGTGTAATAGACTCCGGCATGGATCACGCCGCTGTTGTGGCCCGTCTGGTGACAGGCAGGGCCGGACTCTTTTTCCAGCAACGCAATGCGGGCGTCAGGATAGATATCAATCAGTTGCATGGCGGTCGACATGCCGATGATGCCGCCGCCAATAATCACAAAATCATACATCCGCTCAATTCCTTTGCGCTTACTGATGCGTCTGGTAGTGGTGAGTGGCGTAAGCGAAATAGCCACGCTGACGCATCAGTTCACGGCGCAGATCCGGGTGCGGAGTAAAGCGGTCGCGACCGTGCAGCCAGAACAGGTTGTTAATCAACAGGAATTTGCCAACGGGAACGGGTACAGAAAGAGTGCCTTTACTGGTTTCAATGGCGTCCGAAAGCTCGCTCAACCACACGCCTTCTTCGAAGTCTTTCGGCTGGACAAACTGGTCGATATAGCGCATCACTGGGCGGCCCTGCTGATCGACATCGAACACCGGATGGAAGACATCTTTGCTGACGTTTTTGCTCGGCGGCGCGGCAAAGCGCATCGGACGGCGCGCCAGCGGATGGCGGAAAAAGAGGTCCAGATGTTCCCAGTCATCGAGATGCAGCAGCAGCGAGTTACCGCCCTGTATGTTTTGCTCGTCGATTTTCATCATCAGCACGTAATCAGTGATCTCTTCGACGTAAGTGCCGTCGTTGTGCAGCTCCATTACGCGGTGCGGCTGACGAAGATAGCTGTCTGAGTTATCAACATTTTTCACCACGAAACGCGCGTAATACTGACCGCTCATGGCATCGAAATTGGAACGGCCAATCAGATGCGCCACCGCCGTCGCCAGCTTCACCATCTCATCCGCCTGCGCGACATCATCGATACCCACCGCATTGATCAACAGCGCACCTTCAGCGCGGTTTAACAGGGTCTTCAACAGCAGCGGTTGCAGCTGATTCGCACACAGATCGTCGAGAATTTTGCCTACCTGAAAACGCAGAAACGATTTGTACTCCAGCGCCTGCACGGGCCATTCGGCAACCTGTTCGAGAAACTGTTTGGTCGTCTGTTCGGTGAAGGTGAGTTCCAGCAGACGCGGGGATTGCGCCGACGGGATGAGAGTGAATCCGCTATAGTCCTGGCCTGAATCGACAGCGTTATTTTGTACGGCGGTCAGTGCATTCATCAGAAGCGATCCTCTTATGAGATGTAGGGTGACATGGCGATGCTCATTTCGTAGCCATAATCTAAAAATATCTACATTTCTGAAAAATGCGCATAAAAGTTACATATTGTTTTCTTATTGTGATCAAAAACAGCAAATTAATAACAAGTAATGTGAGGGATAAGAATTGGGTTGAAAGGAAATGAATAATTAAAACAATATATTAAGTGTGCTTATACTCTTTTTCGAACTGGTGGCATTTGTTTAAATGCTATTTAAACTGCTTTTTCAGAGTTCAACTTACTGAGTTCCGTGTCGACTAATGTGAGTAAGATCAATCGCATCCAACCTATGTTACTTGATGGCATCGATAACAATATTAATGAACATACAGATTCCGGGAAGGCTGGCTATGGGGGCAAATTATTCTCTTTCTGGAAACGGGTAAATAACAGTGACCATTTGTCGAGAAGCTGATACTGAGCTGAGGGATACTGTATATGTCTGGACTGTAATTGGATGAATTCTATTCAGGGCGGGTCAGGACCAATAAAAAAGCCCGCATCAGCGGGCTTTAATGTCATAGGGAGTCGCGACTCCGTTGCGTATCCTTTTTTGTCTCCTCACCGTCTGGTCGGTGTCCTGCTGAGACTTATAACTTCCTGTTTTTGTTGGTGTAGTCCTTACACCGTCCAATCATTATTTGGTGGAGCTGGCGGGAGTTGAACCCGCGTCCGAAATTCCTACATCCTCGGTACTACATGCTTAGTCAGTCTTTACATTCGCTTGCCAGCTGCGGACGGACACGCCACTAACAAACTAGCCTGATTAAGTTTTAACGCTTCAACCCCAGGCAGGGCTTCCACGCGATCTCTTTTGGGTTTGACCTCTCTTGATCCCCGTCCTAAGAGCGGAGGCTAGGGAGAGAGGGCTCTAAGCAGGTTATTAAGCTGCTAAAGCGTAGTTTTCGTCGTTTGCGACTATTTTTTGCGGCTTTTTACGAGGCCAACCGCCCCTCGGCATGCACCTTGGGTTTCGCAAATCCCGTCGAATCCAGAATCAGCCCCAATGTGTAACGGTAAGTATACCAGATTTATGAGCAGCATGACTAGCCCAAAAGGCGTTATCATCCTGGAATTAGCGCCTGCATAGTATGATTTTTTTTCGATTAAGCAATGGGATGGCTACATCTGTGTCAGATTTGACAGTCGACAAGATGTTCATTCGCGCCACCGGATAGGGAGGCGCGGTGAGGATTTGATTAGTATCGCTTATATAGGTTTAACGATGGGCGTTTTTCATGATACGCGCTTTATCCACCTGCCATTCGCGTTCTTTGATATCTGAACGTTTATCGTGCTGTTTTTTACCTTTGGCGACGCCGATTTTCACTTTGCACCAGGCATTTTTCCAGTACAGGGAGAGCGCCACTACGGTATAGCCTTCTCGATTGACGCGACCGTACAATGAGTCCAGTTCGCGCTGGTTGAGAAGTAACTTGCGGGTACGGGTAGGATCGCACACCACATGCGTGGAGGCCACAGCCATTGGCGTGATGTTAGCGCCAAACAGAAATGCCTCTCCGTCACGCAGAAGGACGTAGCTGTCGCTGATATTGGCTTTTCCTGCACGCAGGGATTTAACCTCCCAGCCTTGCAGGGCAAGTCCCGCTTCGAACTCTTCTTCGATAAAGTATTCGTGCCGGGCGCGCTTGTTAAGCGCGATGGTCGCTGAACCAGGTTTATGTGCTTTTTTCTTCGTCATAAGCGTCGTGAATCATCGGTAATCTGAAATCGAAAACACCCCATATCAATCCTGCGGGGGACAAGGCTCTATCTTAGCATGATCCCGATGTTACCCAGCGCCGGGATAGCGTTTTTTTTACAGCAGGATAAATGATATTATTTGTTGGATTTTTGTTGATGGAAATTGTTATGCCTCAGATTAGCCGGACCGCACTGGTACCCTACAGCGCGGAGCAAATGTATCAGTTAGTGAATGACGTTCAGTCTTATCCTCAGTTTTTACCAGGGTGCACTGGAAGCCGGATTCTGGAGTCCACTCCTGGGCAGATGACCGCTGCGGTAGATGTGTCTAAGGCTGGGATCAGCAAAACGTTTACAACCCGCAACCAGTTGACCAGTAATCAAAGTATTCTCATGAGTCTGGTTGATGGACCGTTTAAGAAATTGATAGGCGGTTGGAAGTTTACGCCGTTGAGCCAGGACGCGTGCCGTATTGAGTTTCATCTCGACTTTGAGTTTACCAATAAGTTGATTGAACTCGCCTTTGGTCGTGTGTTTAAAGAGCTGGCAGCTAATATGGTGCAGGCTTTTACTGTTCGTGCAAAAGAGGTCTACAGTGCCAGGTAAAATTGCCGTTGAGGTGGCTTATGCGCTACCTGAGAAGCAGTACCTGCAGCGCGTGACGCTGCAGGAGGGCGCGACGGTTGAAGAAGCTATTCGCGCCAGTGGTTTGCTGGAATTGCGTACCGATATCGATTTAACTAAAAACAAAGTCGGCATTTACAGCCGTCCGGCAAAACTCAGCGATATTGTGCATGATGGCGATCGGGTGGAGATTTATCGTCCTCTCATTGCCGATCCGAAAGAGCTTCGCAGGCAACGAGCAGAAAAATCAGCGAATAAATAACAGACAGAAAAAAGGTGCTCATTGAGCACCTTTTTTAACGTCTTTGAGAGCAACTTTATTATTAGTTACCACTCAGCGCAGGTTTGTTATCAATGTTGGTCAACACACCGCTACTGTTAAAGGTCAGCGTCAGCGTTTGCTGCGTTACACCTTCATGACCAGGTTGCTGGCGGAAGACATAGAACCAGGTATTTGTACCAAATGGATCGGACATCAGCGGTGTACCCAATGCGTACGCAACTTGTTGTTGCGTCATGCCAACACGTATTTTGGATACGTCGTTAGCGGTCAGATAGTTCCCCTGGTTGATGTCAGGACGGTAAACCACTCGCTCCAGAGTGGAACAGCCTGCGGTCAACATCAATAGTACTGCTGCTGCAGCAGTCAGCGTTTTACAGCGCATAGTGATTTGATTCCTTTTCGGGCCCGAGCAGTACGTGGCTCATCTGTAATATGCCGATGATAATAGACCTTTCATCACTTTAAAACCTTTTGCTTTCCGGTCTTACGGCGTTTTGCTGTTTACTCTGACCGTGAAGCAGGAAAAAAGTTTACGCCGCAAGCAGTTCTTTCGCATTCGCCAGTGTGTTACGTGTGACTTCACTGCCACCAAGCAGGCGCGCCAGCTCTTGTAACCGCGCTTTTTTATCCAGGGATTGCATATGCGTTTCTGTCATCGCACCATCGGTTTCTTTGCTGACAAAATAGTGTTGATGACCATATCCCGCGACTTGTGGCAGGTGGGTAACACACATCACCTGAGTTGATTCGCCAAGTTGACGTAGCAGTTTGCCGACAACTGCCGCTGTTGGGCCGCTAATCCCTACATCCACTTCATCAAAAATCAGTGCCGGGGTTTCCATTTTACGCGCCGTGATGACCTGAATTGCCAATGCGATGCGGGACAATTCACCACCGGATGCAACTTTGGCAATAGGCTGCATTGGCTGACCTGGGTTGGTGGTTACCCGAAACTCAATACGATCAGCGCCGTCAGCGCCCAGGTGATGCTCGTCAAATTTAACATCGATCGTAAACTGCCCATGTGGCATAGAGAGTGCATGCATACTATCGGTGATCAGCTGTGCCAACTCATTTGCATAATGCTGGCGTTGCTGGTGTAACGCGCGCGCCGTTTCCAGTGCCTGCTGATGATGTTTCGTTACCGCCAGCGCGAGCGTTTCTTGTGAGTCGGCCTGATCGTCCAGTTGCTGCTGTTCTTCCAGTAGCGACTGGTAATACTGTGGCAATGCCTCAGGGCTGACGTGATGTTTACGTGCCAGCGAAATCTGTTTTGAGATGCGCTGTTCAAGTTCAAACAGTCGGTTGGGATCGAGATCCAGACGATCGCAGTAGTGGCGTAGTTCATCACTGGCTTCAGCAATCTGGATGGTAGCCTCTTCCAGCATATCAAGTACGCCGGACAGTTTGCTGTCCATGCCAATCAATTCGCTCACCAGTTGTTTAGCCGTGTAAAGTTGACTTTGCAGATTTGCGTCTTCACCGTCAGCCATTAATGCCAATGCATTCTGGCTGGTGGTCAGCAATTGACCGCTGTTCGCCAGACGTTTGTACTCTTCGTCGATTTGCTCAAACTCTCCAGGCTGCGGATTAAATTCGTTAAGTTCTTTTAATTGGTATTGCAGCAGCTCCGCACGGGCGGCGCGTTCCTGACTTAACTGCTGATGATGCGCGAGGTCACGGCAGCTTTGATGCCACAACTGATAACGTGCGGTCATTTCCTGGAGCTGAGAGGTTTCATTGGCATAGCCATCAAGCAGGAATTTTTGGTGCTCGGGTTTGGTGAGTAACTGATGAGCGTGCTGACCATGGATCTGAATCAGCAACTGACCCAGTTCGCGCAGTTGTGAAAGAGGAACCGCTGTACCGTTGATAAAACCACGGGAGCGACCATCGCTGCTGATTACGCGACGAAGCAAACATTCATGCCCGTCTTCAAGCTGGTTTTCTTCCAGCCAACGCAGGGCCGCTGGCGTATCTTTCAGAGAAAAACGGGCGCACAGGTCGGCACGAGCAGCGCCGGTACGCACCATGTCGGCTTCAGCGCGACCACCGAGACAAAGGCCGAGGGCATCTATTGCAATAGATTTACCCGCGCCGGTCTCGCCAGTTATTACGGTCATGCCGCTATGAAAATCAATCTCAAGCTCACGAACGATAGCAAAGTTGCTGATGGTCAGTTGTGCCAACATAGTTGTTTTCCTGTATGAAAAACCATTACTGTTATTGTGTACAGTATAAACTGGTTTTATATACAGTAAAGAGGCTGGCGTAAAATTAGAATAATTTTTTTGACCAGCCGAGCTTGGTGCTTAATGTATTGAAATAACTGTAATCTTTCGGATGAATCAGATTCAGATGGTAATCACAGCGACGAATCAGGACATCTTCACCTTCCTGAATCGGAAGTGCTATCTGGCTGTCGCAACTGATTTCCAGGTCGTTACGGCGATGCGAAAAACGCAGACGGATCGTGCTGCTGCTGTTTATGACCAGTGGTCGTGCTGACAACGTATGCGGGAACATGGGCACCAGGGTAATCGCATCCAGAGAGGGTGTCAGAATAGGACCGCCCGCAGAGAGGGAATATGCGGTGGAGCCTGTTGGCGTCGAAATAATCAGTCCATCGGAACGCTGCGAAAACGCAAAGATCTCGTCGATATACACTTCGAACTCAATCATATGCGCTACTTTGCCAGGATGAAGTACCACTTCGTTAATCGCCGTGCTGATGCGTTTCTGGCAATCTTGCTGACAGACTTGCGCTTCCAGCAAAAAACGTTTCTCGCTGATGTAGTGGCCTTCCAGCACATCGGCTAATTGTTGCTGGGCGTTATCGGGATCAAGGTCAGTCAGGAAACCCAGGTTGCCACGGTTGATTCCAATAACTTTAATATCGTAGCGGGCGAGCGTGCGCGCCGCGCCCAGCATATTACCGTCGCCGCCAACGACAACCGCGAGATCAGCCTGTTGCCCAATCTCCGCGAGCGTGCCAGTTTTCACATTCTTCAGTTGCAGTTCGTGAGCGATTTGTTGCTCAACGATGACCTCGTAACCTTTTGTGCACAGCCAGCGGTAGAGCATTTCATGTGTTGTCAGTGCAGTGGGGTGCCGTGGGTGTCCCACAATGCCAATACACTTGAAATGATTATTCATTTTTCCGAGGTCCTTGTTGCGAAGATTGATGACAATGTGAGTGCTTCCCTTGAAACCCTGAAACTGATCCCCATAATAAGCGAAGTTAGCGAGATGAATGCGAAAAAAACGCGGAGAAATTCATGAGTAGTAAAGAACAGAAAACGCCTGAGGGGCAAGCCCCGGAAGAAATTATCA
>OIXA01006183.1_pt1 | contig 10220 bp, 10 predicted proteins | sample 1587721 | NCBI WGS metagenome assembly OIXA01 (sample SAMEA3888900, study PRJEB22519) | human gut metagenome | biome: human gut; feature: human-associated habitat; material: faeces | place: Denmark | collected 2013 | reverse complement strand
CCTTCAAATCCAAATCCGCTTCAAGAGATACAACCGCATCTGTTTCGTCATCATATTCGCCATTGTCCACCGCTTTTGCAAATTGTAAAAGCTCATCAACATTTGTAATGGCTGTCTTTTCCACCGCAAAAGCAGAAATGGGCAGCATCGCCAAACACAGCACCAACGCAAATGTCTTCGGGCACCGTTTCATTACATCAAATACCATTGGTAATCCATAATAAAACAGAAACAACTGAATCAACAGCGGTGTACCCCTGAAATATGATACATAGACTTTTGCAAGCTGACTTAATATTTTTACGCGAAAATGCTGGATAATTGCCAATATAGCTCCCAATATAATACTAAGCAGAAAGGCTAAAGCCGAAACATATATCGTAATCCATAATCCTTCTAAAAGCAGCGGAGTCAATACTTTTGTATATGGGATAAACGTTTCTGTTAAATAAGTCATAGTTATTCCTTCTTAGTAGTAATATCTGCACCAATCCATTTCTCAGAGATTTCCTGCAGAGTACCATCTTCTTTGATAATCTTGATAAATTTGTTCATAGCATCACACAACTCTGTATTATCCTTTGCAAATACAATATTTGCTGTATCATATGCAAATGGTTCCAAAACTTTGATTTTAAGATTCTTATTTGATTTCATAGCCATGTATGTCTGAATGTCCTGAGCAAGTACTGCATCGATACGTCCATAAGCAATATCATCAAACATTGCTTCCAAAGTTGCAGATGTATATACTTCAAACTTAACATCACCCTTTGGATACATGTCTTCTACAGCCTGCTGCATAGAGTTTCCGGAACCAACACCTACTGTTTTTCCAGACAGATCTTTTACACTCTTAATCTCGTCATTATCTTTCGCAACTACCACTGTAGAACCATAATAATCAACCGGATCAGAGAATAAATATGAATCCTTTCTTTCTTCTGTTGGGGACATCTGCGCAGATACTGCATCTGCCTTTCCCGAAGAAAGTAATCCAAGAAGCCCGCTAAAATCAGCATACTCCCATTTTACTTCAATCCCTGTTCTCTCAGAAAATTCATTCCAGATATCCACATCATAACCCTTCAGTTCACCATCCTCTTCAAACTCAAACGGATCATATCCCGGTGATGTTGCAACTGTTACAGAATCAACATCCAGACCAAGGTCCAACTTGTCGTCTTTTGCTTCATCTTTTGACTCTTCTGTTTTCTTGTTCTCTTTTGTGTCCGATTTGTCTGACTGACCGCACCCCATCATCAATGCAGCACACATAGATACACATAACAATGTGCTTATAATTTTTCTTTTCATTTGTTTAATCCTCCATTCTTAATCACTTATTTGATTGTCTCATTTTCCATCAAATAACTCAAATTGATTGTTTTTATATGTTGCATTATTCATAGATGTCATCTATGTTTTTATTGCAATCATTCTATACACCATCCAACTATTTCGTCTTCATTTCTATAATCCATTCTTTTCCTTGGCAGGGTCCAGATCTCCTAACGGCACTGCACCTGTCCAGCAATATATTTCCCACATATGTCCTGACGCATCCAAAAAATATACACAGCGGGCATTCCACTCATAGTCTTTTGGTTCTGAAATAAATTCCATCCCCTCCGCTTTCAGCTGTTCATATGCTTCGTCCACTTCTTCCGGTGTGTCACATCGAATTGCCTGTTGATCCCGATATTTTACCTTTGCCATTACTTCCTTTCCAAGATTATCCTCTAGATGTTTCCACTGCCACAGAAAAAACTCCACCTTTCCTTCCATCGGAAATCCGGCAAATGTCTCATCAATCCTCGCTGGTTTAAAACCAAACAGTTTTTTGAATTTTTCCGCTTCTTTATATACATCTTCTACCAAATATCCATGTGCTGTATGTTTTCCCATTAAATTAAATCTCCTTCTTTTCTCAACTCCCAGATTCTGCCATTTTCATCTCTCAGAAAGTGACCTAATGCTCCAATCTGTACCAGCCCTTTTCTCAGCAGCTCCGCTTTTTCAGCCAAAAGTTCTTCTTCTGATCCGTAAAGCCAGGTACAGAAAGACTGCTCCGGTAATTCTTCTTCTGAAATTCCAAGACCGGCATATAGATAAGTCTTTTCAACCACACTGAATACAAGTGGAGATTTTGTATTTATCCACGCAGACTCTTTCCCTTTTCTGTCTGCATTCCAGTTGAAATACTGCTGGTAAAATGCTACTGATTTTTCTATATCTTCAACAACTAATGTGTATGAATATTTTGTCATGTCCGTTCCTCCTTTTTTGCTACTCTAACTAATTATACCATCACCTAATTTCTTCTATCAAATTTGATATTTCTATAATTTAACCGATGTATCATTTTAATCTATAAGCCATTCAGCTGATATTCTATTATACTTATAATAAAGATTTGATCTTCCCAAAGCCATTGAACTTGCATCCACAAAATAATACTACAACAGAATCCACAACAAAAATAAGTGTATGAAGCATAAACATTTCTATACTTCATACACTTATTTTTTATTTATAGGATTTAGCTTTTCAATCCGTCAAATCCTTTTTTCATATTCTCCAATACCCTAAGCAGTATTTTCTTCGGGCAGGCCAGATTCAATCTGACATACTGACTTCCTGCCTCACCAAATTCCAAACCGCCACTTGGTATTATACCACATTCATTTTTCCAGAATTCAATAATCTCTTCATCTGTCATCTTCATAGCGCTACAGTCCACCCATAACAGATAAGTAGCTTCCGATTCCGGCACTCTAAGATGCGGAATATTTTCCCTGATATACTGAACTGTCATTTCTTTATTTTCTTTAATATAACGGTAGACTTCCTCGAACCATTCTTCACTTTCCATATATGCTCCGACTGTTACTCCTTCCGCAAATGCATGTTCAAATGGATAAGCCATTGCATTCATCCGGCTCATAATTTGCTTCTTCATCGTATCTCCGTCTACAAGCAATGCTGCTGTCTGTACGCCTGCCACATTAAAACTCTTTCCCGGAGATATCATCGTAACTGATGATACATCATATTTCTCAACAATCTTTCTCAACATTGTATGCTGTCCGTGAAACACAAAATCATAATGCGCCTCATCCGAAATAATAAGTAGTTCATGTGCCTTGCAAAACCGACAGATTCCTTCCAGTTCCTGTTCTGTCCATACAGTTCCTGTCGGATTATGCGGATTACACAACAAAAATGCTTTTGTTCTATTCGTCACTTTCCGCTCCATATCTTCAAGATCAAATGTAAATCTTCCATTCACTTCTCTCAGCTTGCTGCCGTTGACCGCACGTCCACACCCCTCAATCGTATGATAGAAATTTCCATATGTTGGAACATTCATCATTACTTCATCCTGCTCTTCTGTATATTCCTGAAGGATGATACTGAGTCCGCTCATCATATTCGCACAGTATACTATTTGTCCTTCTGGAATTTCACAGCCATGCCTTTTTTTCAACCAATATTGTACTGCCTTATAATAATCTTCTGACAACAGTTCATAGCCAAATACGCCTTCTTTCACTCTGTCGGCCAAACGTTTTTGAATTGCCGGAGAGGCATCAAATTCCATATCCGCCACCCACATTGGATACATCTCATGCCCATTATTTTTCAATTCTCTGGCTTTCCATTTAAACGAATTTGTCCTGCTTCTGTCAATGATTTCATCAAATTTATATTTCATAGCCGTTTTCCTCCTTTCACCCCTGTCTCTGTAAATTGTCTTTGTTTAGTGTAACATAAAAAGCGGCTGCCCTACAACAAGCAGCCACTCTTTATTATTTTTTATTATTTTATTTATTTCTTTCCACCAAAGATAAATGCCATAAATCGGATATAAGTATACACAACCAGAATAACCGCAATAATCGTCTCGATCAATACCACATATTTCAGGAACGGCATCGGATGTCCCATATTCATTGCACATGCCATCATCTGTTTTGAAGCGATCGCACTGATGACAAATGGGAAGGTGAATGCCGCATAGCTTGGGAAGAATGGCATCTTCAAATAGCCGATTGCTTTTACAAGTGCAAAGATGTAGATCACCGTTGCAACTACAAACATTCCCATCAGAAATCCGTAAGATTTCGGCATGACAGACTGTACATATCCTGCGATACAGAGGCTTGTCGGTGCCGCATAGATACAGATCAGTGGTTTTGCCGGATCCGGTACTTCTTTCACCGTCACATAGCGGTATGTAACCAGGATCAGTAACAGGATCAGTGTCACAAATCCAAACCAAAATGCTGCACTTCCGATTGCAAGTTTCTCATAAGCAGGTGCCGTGACTGATGCAACGACAATTCCAACATATACGATATAATAACTTGCGAATACCTTTGGCATCTGCAATTTAAATACAAATTTCACCGTAAAATAAATGATCAGCACGATATGTAATGCGATCGCAAACAGCCAGATATAATAAGCCGCCTGTCCGATAAATGGTTTTACATAGGTACTTAAGATCATAAGTGCCATCGGAAATGTTCCTGATACGCTTGCCATGATCGGATTCTTCATATCTTCCTTCACAGCTCCCGGAAACATAATTAGCTTCAGAAGTGCCAGGATCAGCAGAAATGCTGCGAACACTCCACACACATAACGGATTCCTTCTGAATAGCTCTGAAGCAGGTTACCTAAAGCTGCCGCTCCAAGCATGACTCCGCAGATTGGAATCGGTATTTTTTTGATTACATCTTTCATAATATCTTGTCTTCCTTTCTAGTCTGGATCTATGTATTCTAGATATCTGCAATTGCACGACGTTCTGCCGGTTCATCAATTTCGTCCAGATTCTTGATTCCCAGTTCACGACAGACAATCTGTGCTACTTTCCATGCGCACAGTCCTGTGAAAAAAATACACTGTTCTTTGTGCTCACCCTGTCCCATGTTGAATTCTTTTGTCAGAACTCTGCAGCAGATTGCATTCTTCCCATTAGCTTTCTTGAACCAGTCATGCAGTTCGTGAACCAGTTCCATACATTTTACGCTCTTTGGATTGGTTGGCCCGTCCTGCTCTGTTCTTCCGAAGAACATTCCAAGTGCAAGCAGACCTCCGTTGAATGCGCCACAGACACATCCCGATTTGCCTGCTCCGACAGCCATACCGGATGACATTGCAATGACTTCTTTTGGTACATCCAGTTTGAATTCGTCACGGATCGTACACATCAGTGCCTCACAACAGTAATATCCACTTTTAAAATTCTTCTCTGCTGCTCTCTGCACCGCTCTTGGGCTGATTTCTGTTACTCCGATGTTCATAAATTAATACCTCCTAAAATAAATTAAAAATAAATCTTCTCCGGGCATTCCCCAATGCCCATATATTTATATTATAGCTATATAAAATTTATTTGTTAAAGTGAGATTATCTATAGATTCTTTGACTTATTCAATCCGTCTATTTTAGAAAATTTCTATACAAAAAGCCATAAATCTTCCACTGTCAATTTGTTGACAATGTAGAATTTATGGCTTATCCGCAACTTTTTGTTACTTTATATCAACTTTTTTCTTATGCGTTATCTCCATCCTGTTCTGTTTCAGGTTCCTACCGGATAATCTCTCCACTCTTAATTTTCCCGATCCATTCCTGTATAAACTGCAGGAAGCACTGTACTGCTTCATTCTCCGCTTCTTCTTTTCTGGTAATCATACATGCTTTCCACTCATACACATCATCCGAAAATGGGATCAGTCTCAGCCCTTGTTCTTTCATGTCATCAAAGACAAAATCCACCGTCACGGATATGCCTTTATTTTCCTTCACCATCTTATGGCACAAACTGAATCCACTGGTCTGAAATGCGATATCTGGTTGGAACCCGGCTTCTTCACATTTCTTCATGATCAGATGATAAATTGCAAACTGACTGCTTTCAATATATAGCGGCCTGTTTTTCAGATCTTCAATTGTCACACTTTCCTGTTCACTTAACGGATCCTGTTCATTTACCAGAAGCTTAATCGGAAATGTTTCCAACGGAACTACATGATATAACTCCTCATCAAATTCTCCGATGGAAAACGCAACATTTCCTTCATTTTCAGCAAACAGACGCTCTGCCTGCAGATCCGGGTACTCCCTGTAATGGAATTCTATATCCGGATATTTCTTACAAAATTCCGCAATGCAGTCCGGCGTCACCATACGGATGATTCCATATGCCGACAAAAGATCCACTACTTTGCGCTGTCGTTGTTCTATATGCAGGATATCCTTCTTCACCTGATAATAATCTTCGATATCCTTATCCGCATATTCTAAAAAACGTCTTCCGCTTTCTGTGAGCTGCATGCCGGATTTATTACGTGTAAAGAGACGGCATCCCATCTCTGCCTCCAGGTTTTTTACGATCTTACTGATCCCCTGAGGCGTCATATAGAGAATACGGGATGCCTTTGCAATACTTTCTTCTTTTGCTATTGTATGAAATACTTTTAAATCTTTAATGTCCATGACTATCTGTCTTCATTCTAACTATCATTCTAACTATCATTCTAACTGTAACTTAAACTAGCCAACCAGATGCATCATATTGATCAGGAATATCCAGCTCAGTCCGTAATAAGATACAACTGCCACAAGGTCATTGACCGTTGTGATAAGTGGTCCCGAAGCAACCGCCGGGTCTACATGAATCTTCTTAAAGAACAACGGAATCAATGTTCCAACCGCTCCTGAGATCACCATCGCCAACAACAGTGACACTCCGATACATCCGGATACCGCATATGCGAATACGAACGTCTTTCCTTTGAATAATGCAATGTATAGCCCGATCAGTGCAAACGACAGAATTCCCAGGATCGAACCGTTCGAGAATGCAATCTTCATTTCCTTAAATACCAGTTCTGCCTTCTGCTTTCCGGTCAGTGACTCATCCATCAGTACACGGATCGTTACGGCCAGTGACTGCGTACCTACGTTACCTGCCATATCCAGGATCAGTGACTGGAAACACATGATGATCGTAAGCTGACTTACCACTTCTTCAAACAGACCGACTACGGATGAAACGACCATTCCAAGTCCCAGCAGTACCAGAAGCCACGGAAGTCTCTTCTTGATACTTTCTCTTAATGGCTCCTTCAAATCTTCCTCCGCGGTCAAACCGGCGAACTTCGCATAATCTTCACCCATCTCATCATCAACCAGGTCTACCATACTCTGGGATGTGATGACTCCGAGAAGCTTGTTGTCATTATCCAGTACCGGGATGGAATCCTCGGAATAATCTTTCAATCTCTCGATACAGTCATCGATCAGCTCATTTCCATATACATATGGGTACGATGTCGCGATCAGATCCTCTAACGGAGACTCTCTTCTTGCGATGATCAGATCTTTCAGATCCATTGCTCCGTAAAATGTATTATCTTCCGTTACCATAAATAACGTAGAAATGTTATCGTTCTTTGCTGCCTGTTCTACCAGACTGCTCATTGCCTGCTTCACCGTCAGATTCTCACGGATCATGATGCAGTTCGTTGTCATTCTGCTTCCGATCTCTTCCTCATCAAAGGAAGCGATGATTGCCATATCTTTTCTGGCATCGTCATCCATTAATTCGATCAGCAGATTTTTCTTCTCTTTCGGAATCATCTGCAGAACATCCACAACTGCGTCCGTCTCCATTGCCGAAAGGATCGCTGCCGCTTTTTTGATATCCATCTCATCCAGATATTCTGCCGCTTCCTGTTCGTCGATATGCTCGAAGATATCAGAAAGCATGTCCAGATCCAGGATTCTGCAGATTTTTCTTCTCTCTGATACTTTCAGCTGTGGAAATACTTCTGCAAGGTCATTTGCATGATAATCTTCCAGTCTGTTTCTCATAATACCTGGTGATGTATTACTTCTGATGATTTCCAGTATCTCGACTGTGTAATCTTTGTTTTCCATACCTTTACCTCCTGTCCTTTTCCTAATGCACTATAACCGGATATACATTTTCCAGTTTTCTTCACCATAAACACACTGCAGGATATGTAACGATCATATCCTCCATGAAACGACTGCTATTATTCACTTGTAATACTCATTGGGAAATAGGATAAGAAATAAAAGAAATCTATGATGCCTGTACCAAGAACTTGCCGCTTAGAGCTTCTCTTAAATGTACAGCAATTAACTCAAACAGAATCGACTGTTGCTTAATAAACTTTTTAATTTCCATCCTATGCTGCAACTTCGCCCATGACTATCGCAACCGTCCATTCTGTTCACCTGCCTTTTTTGTTGAATTTTATCATTGATTTTCTAACTATCGTGTGCAGTATCATAACTGCCCGCAACATATTATAGACTTTCGTACTATGAATTTCAAGCCTTTTTCCACGTACTACTCTATATATTTCCCACAAAATTGTATATAAATGCAAACACTCCCCCTTCGGCTTTCTTCCTATGATATACTTCTAAAGTTGTTTTTATAGATTAGAGGAATAAAACAAAAGAGAAAGGGTAAAATTTACACATGAATTCATTGAAACCAATGTTACTGACTTCACTGAAATCTTACGACCGTACCCAGTTTGTAAAAGATGTGACCGCCGGAATCATCGTTGCGATCATCGCACTTCCGCTGTCCATTGCACTTGCACTGGCCTCCGGTGTCGGACCGGAAGCCGGAATCTTCACGGCCATCGTTGCGGGATTTGTTATCTCTGCACTTGGTGGAAGCAGTGTACAGATTGCCGGACCGACCGCTGCATTTGCAACCATCGTTGCGGGTATTGTCGCCAAAGACGGACTGGACGGGCTCGTGATTTCAACCATCCTTGCAGGTATCTTCCTGATCCTGATGGGCCTTTGTCACTTCGGAAGTCTGATCAAATTCATTCCGTATACGATCACAACTGGCTTCACATCCGGAATCGCCGTTACGATCGTCATCGGACAGTTAAAGGATTTCTTCGGAGTCACTTATCCGGACGGTGTAAAGCCGATTGAAACCACAGAAAAATTCAAAGCATTTATTGAAAATATTTCTACCATGAATACCGCTGCTTTGATCGTTGGTATCGTAAGCCTTGCGATCCTAATCATCTCACCGGTGATCTTCAAAAAGATTCCGGGTTCCCTGATTGCCGTTATCGTCGGAATCCTGATGGTAAAGTTCCTGCCGCTTAAGGTATCTACAATTGGAAATCTTTACACGATCAGTAATTCGCTTCCGGCATTTCATCTGCCGGCTGTGAATCTGCACATTATAGAAAATGCGCTTCCAAATGCATTTACCATTGCTGTGCTTGCTGCGATCGAATCACTTCTTTCCTGCGTCGTCGCAGACGGAATGATCAACGGAAAGCACCGTTCCGACATGGAACTAGTTGCCCAGGGTGCCGGTAATATCGCCTCTGCTTTATTCGGAGGTATCCCTGCCACAGGAGCGATCGCAAGAACCGCTGCCAACATCAAAAATGGCGGACGCACACCGGTTGCCGGAATGGTGCACTCCATCACACTGGTCATCGTACTCGTCGTACTGATGCCATTCGCCGGAATGATCCCAATGCCGACCATCGCAGCAATCCTGTTTATCGTAGCATACAATATGTGCCAGTGGCGTACATTCGTACACTTAATCCGCACTGCACCGAAAAGTGATATCATCGTGTTATTTGCAACTTTCATTCTCACGATCCTGTTCGATCTTGTGGTTGCGATCGAGATCGGCATGGTGCTTGCATGTCTTCTCTTCATCAAGCGTATGAGTGAGGAAACGCATATCGATGGCTGGACTTACGTGGACGATGATACACCGGATGTGGATGCACATCTGAAGAAGCTTCCACTGCAGATCCGTGTCTATGAGATCACCGGGCCATTGTTCTTTGGTGCTGCAGATGCGATCGAGCACATCGTTGTCAAAGACTTTACGACCTGCCTGGTTCTTCGTATGCGAAGTGTTCCGGCAATCGACAGTACCGCGATGAACGCATTATTTAACCTGACAAAAGTATGTGAAAATAAGGGAATTACGCTGGTATTCTCGCATGTGAATGAACAGCCGATGAAGGTTATGGAGAAGGCCGGATTCGTGGAGCTGGTTGGACGGGAGAATTTCTGTCCGAATATATCGGCGGCGCTTGCGCATGCGGAGGAAATTTCTATTTAATTAATTATCGCGGCCTCTCAGTCCATGAGAAAAACTTGGTGCT
>OIXA01006178.1_pt1 | contig 10228 bp, 7 predicted proteins | sample 1587721 | NCBI WGS metagenome assembly OIXA01 (sample SAMEA3888900, study PRJEB22519) | human gut metagenome | biome: human gut; feature: human-associated habitat; material: faeces | place: Denmark | collected 2013 | reverse complement strand
ATCGAGACTTATAATAAACCGGCTATTAAATTTCGTTCTGGAGGATACATAGTCTTGATGAATATAGCTTGGACTTCTTTATTTCATGCTATATTTATAAGGCGAGGAATAAAACCTTATTATAAAGAAAAAGACGAACGTCATTATAAAAAAGTTGATGGAGATTACCAATTTTGGGAGTTAAAGACTTGTGTCAAGAACTATTTCGGAAATGACACAAGCAGTGCCATTAGAAAAAACCTAGAATTCTTTATTCCACTCAGGAACAAGTTAGAACATAAATTTATGCCTTCTCTTGATCCTACAATCTTTGCCGAGTGCCAATCATTGCTCATGAACTTTGACAGAATTGTAGAAAAGGAGTTTGGCGAATCCTATTGTATTCGTGAATCGTTATCGTTTGCATTACAACTTTATCCTTCAAACAAAACTATTGTTACAGCTGTTGCTGATAATCCTGGAGCAAAAAAGATATATGAATGGATAGAGAAATATCGCTCTTCTATCTCTACCGACATCTTGAAAAGTGGTGAATACTCATTTAAGGCATTTTTAATACAAGTTGCAAATCACGATTCACAAGATGCTATGCCTATTCAATTCATTGCATATGACAAACTGACTGATGAACAGAAACATAATGTGGAGCGATTAACGACACTTATAAAAACAAAGACCGAAATCCACAATGTCACAAATCTGAATCTGATGAAACCTGGTGAGGTCATTACAAAGGTTCAAAAGAGATTAGGGAAAGGTAAAGTCGAAAAAGGAGGCAAGATGGTCGACTACTTTAATCAAGATACACATACCAGATGTTGGAAGAAATATGGAATACGGCCTGCTAACAGATCCGAACACCCAGAAAAAACAAACCAGAAATACTGCATATACGATACGATGAACAAAAACTATGGTTATACTCAAGCATGGGTAGATTTTCTTGTTCTGAAAATGCAAAGCGAGGAAGAATACAATTCTTTGTATGATAGAATCTAAAGACAAATCATTAGTCAGCATAGTTTCTAAATAAAAAAGCTAAACGAGTGGTCATTTCCAATTCGGGAATGACCACTCATTATTATATATAAGCATGCGTGTGTAGGCTTTTCGTAATCATCCTCGCTTAACACCTCTTTTCTTATCCTTGTCATTCCAAGGAGAATGACTATTACTTCCACCGCCTCCTGTACCTACATGAGCTTGAGCTGGGCCACCCATAGCTGCGATGAGGACTGCACCTAGGAGTTCTGCCTGTTTTGCATTGACTTGTTCTGCGGGATCAAATACGCTATTGACAAGTTCATGGATGGTAAGCTCGCCATCATCAAAGCGTTTTACATCATAGTAGCCAACATTATAAGACACTGCATCGTATTCCTCATTGCCAACTTTTGTCCAGATATGAAGTGTTGGATCCATGCGATTAGGAATAAAATAGTGGAGAAGTTCTGCACCTGAAGATAGACGATAACGCTCTGGATGAGCTATCTTGTCAAGTTCTGTAATCTTCAACTGTAGTCGCTCGATGGTTTGTTTTAGACTGTCACGTTCTGCCTCTGCCTTTTGTGCTCTACGCTGCAAAGTTGCCATCTGCTCAGCATGAGACTTCTTAACTTCATCAACCTTCGCTTGAGCATCTTTGAGCACTTTTGCTTTCTCCGTTTGAAGTTCCAGAACTTGTTTCCTGAGTTGTGAAATCTCATCCTCCTGGTCTGAGATTTTCTTTCGGGCTTTAGCCAAATCTCCCTTGTTGAAGATGCCGAGTAAAGTTGCCTTACCTTCATCTACGCTCTCTTTTTTAGATTCAAGTTCTGTGATTTCTGAGTCAAGTCTTTCTATTTGAAGATTCATGTGCGACAATTCAAGTTGAACTTTCTCTTGCTCTGATGTAAGGGAAGAGAGAGTTTGCTTTGCTACCTCCAACTTCGCATTCTTATCCGAAAGATCAGCCTCATACTTCGATAGTGATGCCTTACAAAGTTCAATCTGTGCCAAGATTTTTTCCTTGTTCCCCAGACCTGCTGCCAATCGTTCTTCAAGAGAAAAAAGTTTCCCTGATGCATCTTTCTGCCTATTCTCCAGGTTTGTAATCATAGAAATCAGGCCTTCTTTTCGGGTTGTTGCCGTTTTCACATCTGCCTTGATGGATTCAAGTAGAGTCTGCTCTTTTGCTTTCGTCCGTTCCATTTCGCGAATCTCGCATTTAAGTTCGCGATGATATTCATCAAGATTGCGATGCTTGGCTCCAGTGATATGAATATTATCGCCACGTTCAAGTCCCCACTTCTCATTGACGGCAGCATACCAATCGTGCCATTCACGCATCTTGTCGCGAGCTGCAACCAAAGAACCGCCTCCGAACATATCCTTTGCCGACAAGCGTCCATCTTTCAAGATTGGAGTAATGGTTGCATGGATATGACAGTTCTTCTCGTCACAATGAACGATAAATGAGATTATATTCTTCTCACCGACTCTTTCCGACAGAGCCATGTAATTGTCGAGAGCGAACTGCTCAATCTCAGGCATCCGTTTGATGTGAGCGTTGCTCCCTCTTTCCTGAAGCACTTGATTTCCGAATGCAAGTTCATTCATACGCTCACAATTTCCACCCATAACAAGACAAACAGAGTGATGCTGGGTGCTTCGAACCTTGGGCTCTACACCTGTTTCTGCAAGCCTCTCGGCTTTCCATTCTGCGATACGTGCATCTACTTTTTCTTTGATGCAGACAGATTTATCTACAGGTGCTATCACTGCACCCTTACGTACTTCAAAGTTGAGATGCGCACGACTCTTGTCATAGTTACGTTCTGGGTTATCCATTTTACACTCCCATCGGGACTCATCCCATTTTCGCTGATGTTCTGCGCTTAGTGCTGGAGTCATCTTCATCTTTGTGATTTCCAGCATGGCTTTTTTGCCTGTAGCCATATTATTCTATTGATTAATGATTATACGGTTATTGTTGATTACTGCCAGAGCTTGCTCTTTCACCAGACAGACAAAAACCCTCGGAGAGCCTAACAGCCAAGTGGGCTTGGTGTATTAGGCTACACCAAAGGGTTATAATGTCTGCAAGCAGACTCGTTACGGCTTAGTTTTCCCAAGGTTCAGCCTTCAGGTATCTGTTCAGATACATCTGGTCAATGGCATTAGGTGTTTGACGGATGTAAGCTTGAACGAAGCCGATGGCTTTACGCTTCTTCTCTTCGCTGAAGGTTTCCCAGATTGAGAGCGATTCGTTGCGATAAGTACCGAGTTTGGGATAAATAGCTTCGATGGCATCGAGAGGTAGCGACTCGTCTGTTACTTCTGATGTGTTTGCATCTTCGTTTACGATTTGTTGCGATTCGCTATCAGCGGTATGAAGCTTCTTAGCTACCTTCTTCTTTGCAGCCGACTTCTTGCTCATGGCATTGGTCGTATTGATTTCGCTTCGTTTAGCAGAAGACTCACGTTGTGCTTCGATATTAGAGCAAAACAGAGAGAAGATAGCCTTGAGCGCACCATTGCTGAAAGCTGGGACAGTTCCCTCGTTGGCATACAGGGCAATGGCTTTTGCCATCTGCCCAGCTTCCTTATCATCAAGTTCTGCCAACATCACAAGATGACCAATAGGAATAACGAGATTTCTCATATGTTACATTCTTGTTTTTTGCGGGCTTTCGCCCAGTTTTACTTCAATTGTTGATTTTTACATAATTGCCTTTGCTTGTGCGTTTGAGTCGCTTGTCCTGAATGAATTTGTCTATCCATTTGGAAGCCGTATTGGCGTTCTCGTTCATCTCTGAAACGATTCGGTCGTAAATGGATTTGTCGAACTCATCTGGGAGTTTGTGGTACAACGCATAGCGACGGGCATTGACTCCAGACTCTCTGTCGGGAAGAATGTTGAAAGCGTTCTTCGGTTGCAACTTCAAGTAAATGTGTACGGAGTGATAGAGCAAGATCTCACATAAGCACAACACCGTATTGAAATCCTCTTCAGTACATTCCAGGATTATCCTTCCGTCAGGGGGTCTGGATTGCGGATGGGGATTGTCGAAAGCACGTGTAGCAGTAAATAGCATCATCATGCGAAAGGCAATCACTCCCAGCCTTCGGACGATTCCTTGCATCCCATTGTCAACTTCATCACAACACTCGTCATTGAGCCTGGCCAGCCACTCTACGAAGCGATGTTGCAGATGCGTCGGCAATACGATGACAAAGAAACCTTGATCCAAGAATTTATCGAGCAAGTGTAGAAATTCGTTTCCTATAGTTTTGAATATGGCGTGCTTTGAACGACCAATGTCATCCGTAGCAAAGACATCGCGTATTCCTCTACGAAAGGGGATAAAGTAGAATATGAATCTGCTGAGCAATCCGTTCTCTGCATCTGGTATGAGATGACGAACCTGTTCGGGAGTGCCAGCTAGGACAACAGATATACGAGGATTGTCAATCTCAAGGTATTCTCTATCCTTGCGACGGCTCATGCTGATTCGTTCATGATGAAAACCCTTACGTAGCATATCTGAATAGTTTCCATGTTCAGACTTGAGGGTTTGACTAAGCGTATCTCCTTCTGTTTCAAAGATAAGCCCTCTGCCATCATTGTCGGCAAGAATGCTCATCAAGGAACTTGAGCTGCTGTTTGCTGGGACAACCAACGTCTTTAGCGGAGGAGGATTGGGTTCGGTAGCATCAGGATTCTTCCCTTTGTTCTTTTGATACTCTGACAAGTCTCTCTTGTAGTCAAGAGCCATCTGCATTGATTGTTCGTGAAGCCGTTGATTAAGAGGATCCACTAACTCCCTGCATAAGGACAATGCCCCTTTGCCCATTCCAGCATCTGCTACAACAAACAGGTAGAGATTTGAATACACTACACGTTCGTCGTAAACACCACATACATTGTCGAAACACACGGATAGGCATCCGATGGCTCCCAAGAGTATTATGTCTCGGTCCTCTGAAGAGATGGCATTGCTAACTACTTTCAGTAAAAAGAGAGGTAAACCGTCAAAAACGGTCTCTGGGAACCGGGGCAATTCATTAGCGGGCTTCACCCATTTTGCCGTTTTGCCATTTTGGTAATTTGGTAAAATGGTAACAGGAGAATGGCTTAATCTGACGCCTGATAGAGCGGCATGATGAAAGAAGGATGCGATAGTCACACCTGTCCCTTTTCCGTTCAGACAATTAGAAAACTGCTTATCAGTGGTGGACTGATCATAGTCGGGATGTAATCGGCTCAAACGATGGAAAAAATCACGTCCTCCTTCACCCAAACCTTCTGATAATGCGAAGCCGATATTGACCCAGGTATCATATTGGGGAGCAATGTCAATTCCTCTCGCCTCGATATCTGCAACGACTCTCTCTACCTCCACATGAAGATCTGTGGTTGTCTCGTTGAGGGACATAACGGCGGAATATGCTGGTTCTTGCTTAGAAGGGACATTCTCCCATTCTTGGGCGGAAAATGTTTTCTTTGACATATTCTTCATATTTTGGATTAATATAAGCCTGTGGGTCACAGGGAAGGAAACATGAACGAGCCACGTCGCTTCCAGAGTTATCCACAGGAGGTAAGCCTGTTGACTTGATGCAATTTGCCACCGCCTTGAAGAGACGGGCATGTTCCCATCCCTTTAGTTCAATAGGAATTATCCATTTCACACCATCACCAGAAGGACTGGTAAACATCAGTTCTGTATCGAAGTATTTATGTTTCAACAGTTGCTCTTTGAGTTTGTCCGGATTCCCGACATGGTCAAAATCCAGACACATCAAGCCAGAGTGTTGCAACAGTTCTTTTTCATTTCGTCTGCGGAACAATCCTGAGAATGTGCAGTAGTCAAAATGAGTAGCCTTGAACTTTTTAGCTTCGGATGATGAGGGCATTGTGCGTAGAGTCTCGGTTTGTTGCTTCGCATAGTGACCAACAACATAGCGATAGACATCAACCACCGTGATAGCACGATATGGTTCTGTGTTCTGGATAGGTTTCCGGAAGAAGGAGAACTCCTGTAAGTCCTCCATTCCGTCCCAGAAGTCTGAAGCATTATCATACATCATACACACATTTACTTTTTAGAGCTAATGAATGCCTGTGCCTCACGCATGAGGTCTTCTTCTGTCTTTCGAGCACCACTCTTCAACCATTCATCGATTTCAGACTGAAGGAACATAAGCCCCTTGGTCATCTTATGATATGGGATAGTCTTCTTTGACACCCATTCATAGACAGTCTGCTTCTTGGGATGGCTGGGATGGTAAGCACATAGCTCATCAATGTTCATCCATCGAGGTGAGTCACTAACCTGCTGCTTGTTCCGCAGGGTGTTGACAGTCTTCTGAAGGCTATCAACTTTCTCAATAAGGTAGGACAACGCTTTTGGCATCTCCTCCAGCGAATTAACTGTGTAATTTTCGTTCATAGTTTATGTTGTATTTACTTCTTTATTTTGCGCCTTTTCTTGTTGTTTGGCGATGCAAAGGAACTCACTATTTCGCGAACAGCCATAAAAACAACCAATTGCAGCCCCGATATTAAAATAGTTTATAATTTGAGTATGATTTTTCGGCGAAAATCATACTATTAAGCTGAACAACAGCGCTTTATGAAGACATGAACAAAGACAATTAAAACTTACATGGAGGAGATAATAAAGACTAAAAAAGCCTCCGAAAACTCGGAGGCTAAGTAAGGATGTCGTTATAGAACATTAGATGACCTTTGCGTCATCAAGAGATTCATTCGAGGTGTTGAGTCCATCTATCTGGAGCACCTCGGCAGCATTTCGTTTGCTCTTATCAACTATATGAGCATAGATTTGAGTGGTCTTTACGTTTGTATGACCCAGCATACCTTTTACAACAAATATATCCGTGCCATTCTCCAACTGAAGGGTGGCGAATGTGTGACGCGAACAGTGAAAGGTTATATGCTTCTTGATTCCTGAAGCTGCTATCCATTTCTTCAGCGGACGTGATATCCATGAAGAGCCTGTCAATCCTGCAAATATCTGCTGGTCGTGTTCTCCTGGCTCTCCACAGAGCGAGTATGCCTGTTCATTTATTGGCAGGTAGTCAACAACGTGTGTCTTCCGTTGAGTGAAGTCCACACGCCAGCCTGTTGACGTCTTCTGTATCTCGCCCCATGTGAGTTCATGAATGTCGCAGAGCCGTATGCCTGTAAGTATTGCAAAGAAAAAGGCACGCTTCAACACTTCGTTCTCACAAGGTGTTTGAGCAAGTAGCTCAGCTTCCTCAAGGGTCAGTGTCTCGCGCTTGACTTTGAGTTCTGGTATGCCCTTTACCTTAGCGGCAATATCCACTGTCAGGTATTCGTCGATGAAGGCACGATGCAGACCAGCCTTTACGATTGAGAAGTAGGTGGCGGCTGAGTTTTGTGACAGTGTGCCTTTCTTGTTTCCGCCTTGTGGAGCTGTGAGCATAAACAGTTTCAGGTCTTCAAGTAGTTTTACATTGATTTTTCTAAAGGGGATAGGCTTCCCCTCTGAAAATATGCTGAGCAATTTGCCAACACGAGCCCAATTCACGATGATAGAATTTGAGCTATTAGGATGCACCTTGTATATAATGCTATTGAAGTAAGCGATAAAGTCTTGCTCCATACGCTCATTCTGAGCAATCATTTCCTGCTCTCTATCTGAATAAACCACAGCTGTATCATACTCTTGCTGACGCAGTGCACGCACTTTATCCGCATAGATGCATGCTTCCCTGTCAAGGCGAGACGTACACAGGATAATACCATTGGTATCACGCTTTGGCTTGTACTTATAGTTGCCATCCGCATCAATGCCAGTAATGGCTGTGGTGTCCCAGATTGGTGTGGTTATGATTCTGTTTACAGATTCAATTATACGCCCAGGCTTACCTCCATCAGGCTTGCGTATAGGGTACGACTCAACTACGAGGTACCACTCTTCACGGTACTCAGACTTTCGGAGTTTGACCGTGACCTTTGTGTGCAATAACGGTTTTCTCATTTACTGTTCTGATTTATATAGTTTATCAATTTCTTCCTTTGGTACATAGACAAAGTTTCCGATTTGACGAGAGGGAATAGAATACTTCCTGACGTGAGCCCACACGGAACTGTCGTTGATGTGGTATTTCTCGCAGACTTCTCCGATGGTGTAGCAGTCCTCAGGTTCAAGACTGTACTTCTTTGGCAGAGGCGTTTCCTTGATGTGCTTGGCTATCGGCCGCTTCACAAACATCTTCTCCAGATCTTTACGGTTTATTCTTGTAAGCCTGGTACCAATGTTGATGCTTGGTATCAGACCTCGACGAACCATCAGATACAGCGTATCACGTTCAACACCATAGATAGCCACAGCTTCCCTGATGGAGAGATATTCTCTCACCTTGGGAACACTTTTGGCAATCAAAGCCAGCTGCTTTTCCCTGGCTTCTGCTCTCTTCTTACGTGCGTAAGCCACATCACTGCATTTCTTGCAGCAGTAGAGGCTATCGAGCGTTTTGATGATAAACACCTTTCCGCAGATTCCGCACCTTCTTTTGATTTCAAGTCCTAAATTTGGCATTTTTTGCTTTTTATGAGTTAATATGTGACATGTAACAAATTGAAACAGCCCTCAAACGCCCATTTTCGTATCCTGTACGTTACCGACTATTAAGTACGGATTAGTAGGAATAAGTAGGTTTTAGTCGGGCTTTTCCTACGTTTTTGTCGTGCTACACACATGTAGCAAAAAAGCCGTAAAAAAAGGCAGAATAAGCACATAGAAAACATGAGCCTATAAAATGCAAATAGCGTGTAACTCATTGAGCTACACGCTATTTGATAGTGTTTTGTTATGTCTTTACCTATTGGTCTCATTTGACCTCCTCAAAGTCAGCGTCTTGGATATCTTCGTCCTTTTTGGATTCATTTGAAGTATTAGTCTGCTGATTTCCTGTAAAACCTGCTCCCCCTGCAGCACCCGCACCGGGATTTGCTCCCGTTTGCTGATACATTTGAGCACTTGCCGCCTGCCAAGCTTCGTTCAATCCTTTGATTGCAGCATCTATCGCAGAAATATCACCACTCTTATGTGCATCTTTCAAAGCCTGAAGCGCACTTTCTATTGCAGTTTTTTTGTCTGCAGGAATCTTATCACCCAGTTCTTTCAACTGATTCTCTGTTTGGAAAATCATGCTGTCAGCTTCATTGAGTTTGTCAATGCGCTCTTTCTGCTTTTTGTCGGCTTCTGCATTCTGCTCTGCCTCATTCTTCATGCGGTCGATTTCTTCTTTGCTCAAACCACTTGAAGCTTCAATACGTATTGCCTGTTCTTTGCCTGTGGCTTTATCTTTTGCAGATACTTTAAGAATGCCGTTTGCATCAATGTCGAAAGATACTTCTATCTGAGGAACGCCACGACGCGCAGGAGCAATACCGGTAAGATTGAATTGACCAATACTCTTGTTTTGAGCAGCCATAGGACGTTCGCCCTGCAAAACATGTATCGTTACTTCTGTCTGGTTATCAGCAGCAGTAGAGAAGATCTGGCTCTTCTTGGTCGGGATGGTTGTATTTCTCTCGATCAGACGGGTTGCGATACCTCCCATGGTCTCGATGGACAGAGACAGCGGAGTAACATCCAGAAGAAGGATATCACCTGCACCAGCATCTCCTGCCAGCTTACCACCCTGAATGGAAGCACCGATTGCTACACACTCATCCGGGTTCAGAGTTTTGCTCGGCTCATGTCCGGTCAGCTGTTTTACTTTATCCTGTACTGCCGGGATACGTGTAGAACCACCTACCAGCAGAACTTTGCCAAGCTCAGACGGGCTGATACCTGCATCACGAAGTGCTGCCTGTACCGGGTTAGCAGTACGCTCTACCAGATCGTGGGTCAGTTCATCGAATTTTGCTCTGGTCAGGTTCATATCAAAGTGAAGCGGACCATCTGCATTCATGCTGATGAACGGAAGGTTGATATTGGTTGTAGTGGAAGCGGAAAGCTCTTTCTTAGCTTTCTCAGCTGCCTCTTTCAGTCTCTGCAGTGCCATCTTGTCATTACCAAGATCTACACCATTCTGTTTCTTGAACTCAGAGATCATCCAATCAGTTACTTTCTGGTCGAAGTCATCGCCACCCAGATGGTTGTCGCCAGCGGTTGCCAGAACTTCGATAACGCCATCACCGATCTCGATGATAGATACATCAAAGGTACCACCACCAAGGTCATAT
>OIXA01006167.1_pt1 | contig 10242 bp, 10 predicted proteins | sample 1587721 | NCBI WGS metagenome assembly OIXA01 (sample SAMEA3888900, study PRJEB22519) | human gut metagenome | biome: human gut; feature: human-associated habitat; material: faeces | place: Denmark | collected 2013 | reverse complement strand
ATATAAGCGTCCTCTCACAAGTCATTCACAGCGTAAATGAAAGAAAAACGGTACAAACAAATATTATTTTCTTCGTGAGCTATGAAGATGGGATTCTAACAATCATGGAAGCTTTTGCTGAACATGATTGTTGTTCAGAAGCCCATCGGAATGTTCAGCGAACAGAAACATAATATTTCGTTTGTACCGTTTTTCTTTTTCATTAACATATAAAATTGCCTTGTGAGAGAACTCTTATATCTGCCCCCCACAGCCTATAAAAGCACCACAAAATCTGCTGCTCTATGGTAAGTTAAACTCTGGTTATTTAAACTAAGTCTTGTGAAAGAAAACAGAAACTATTATAATATTTGATAGGAGCAACGAAATATTGCAGTGCAGAGGGAGAAGGGGGAAATATGTTTGAACTGATATTTATTATTATTGTGATCGCAGTGATCGTGTCAAAGGTAAAGGCACAGAATCAGGGAGCAAATCGAAACAATACTACCTATATAAATGGAAAACCGGTAAAGAATAACCGCCAACAAGTTTATGGAGCCGGGCAGATGAACCGTCAGCCACAGAACTATAGTGCAGGACAGTCAAGCCGTCAGGCACAGCCGTACAGAGGGGCACAGTCAAATCGACAGGCACAGCCATACAGACCACAGCCGTCCGGACGTCCGGTGCAAAATCCTTGGTCACAGACGAATAGAGGAACGGCGCAGTCACGTCCACAGAAAAATCAGGATATTTTAAGCCGTGCAAAACAGAATGTGCAGGAAAATGATGAGGATCTATTAAAAGAGGCAGACAGAATGCAGCATGAGGCTGCAAGAGGAGCAGCAGATACACCGATACTGACACCGAGTGAAAAAGTTGCAATGCAGGGGGTAAAACCTGTTGGTCAGCAGATTGGAGCCGATTTTGATGATGACTGTGACATCATGCAGAAATTGAATGATCTCATGATCATGGGCTACAGTGGTAATCTGGAATTCGACAGAGATTTTATCGCAGAAGGCGTGGATATGTTGAACAGCTATCAGGAATTTGGAAACAATTTATAGATTTCTGACAGTGCAGTTCATTGGAAAAAGCAGTTTACATAATTTGTGACAGAAAAGGGGAAAACAGCGTGCGACAATTGCCAAAAAACGGAGAATTCTACCGGCATTTCAAAAATAAATTATATCAGATCATTGCGGTGGCAAAGCATTCTGAGACGGGTGAGCAGCTTGTGATTTATCAGGCACTCTACGGAGATTTTGGTGTGTATGCAAGACCATTGGAAATGTTTATGAGTGAAGTCGACCACGAAAAATATCCGGATGTGGCACAGAAATACCGGTTTGAGCGGGTTGAGTTATCCTCGGATGTGCCGGCAGAAGCGCAAAAGGAAACAAGTGTGCAGAGTGAATACGAGGGCGGTATCAATCCAAAGGTTCTGGAATTTCTGGATTCCGAAGACTTTGATGAGCGCTATAATATTCTGGTTGCACTGCGGGATGAGATCGATGACCAGATAATCAATACGCTGGCGGTTGCATTGGATGTTGTGATCCCGGAAGGTGACATTGACGATCGCTATGATCAGTTGAAGATGTGCCTTCGAACGAGACAGCGGTACGAGAGTAACCGTCTGAGATGAAAGAGGCAGTACAGTGTCGTTACAAAGTCATGAAAAAAGCATTTAGAAAAACAGTGCGCCTAGTGTTTGCTGAGCGTACTGTTATGATATTTGGAAGAAAATGTGACATCCTCCCCAAACCATGCAGGCGGGATGAAATGTTCTGCCTCTTCTTTTGTCTCGAATTCTACTTCGGCAAGCTGCAAAGGCGCAAGTTCCCCTTCAAAGACATCAAGTTCAATGGTCAGTTTATCGGTAAGTGGAATCAGGTATCTGCGCTTTTGGATGAGGATTCCATCAATTTTTTCTTTTAAGTGGGCAAACGCTTCTGCGTTTAACGGAAGATTATATTCCTCGCGGCACATCAGTCCTGCACCTTTGTAAGTCAATGTATATTTGTCATTTGATTTTCGGATGCGGACAACAGGATCTGTATTCAGATAACCCTGTTCAATGTGTTTACATTCGTATTGCTCCAAATTTTCCGGGAGCCGGTCAATTAAATATTTGCGTTCGATTTCCATGAAGAGTTCCTTTCGTTATCATAAGATTCAGTGATACTGTAGTTATCATAGGCTAATTGTCTGCATTTTGCAATGCGTAAGTGATATTGACGTGGAGAGAGCATCCTTTTATAATAAATGAGGACAGATTATGTTTAGAAATCGCAGAAATAACGTTCTGTGGTTTGGCAGCAGAAGACTATTTTCTGCGAAAAAGATAGTTTTGACACAGACAAAATGGAGGATAAACGGCATGAAAAAAGTTGGTATTTTTATGGCAGACGGATGCGAAGAGATTGAGGGACTGACAGTTGTTGATATTGTGCGCAGGGCAAAGTTAGAGATGACAACCATTTCTATCACAGATAAAAAAGAAGTGACCAGTTCCCATAATGTCACATTTTTGACAGACGCACTTGCATCAGAAGTTGATTTTGACGGATTTGATGCAATCGTTCTTCCGGGAGGAATGCCTGGAACATTGAATCTTGGTGCAAACGAAACAGTCAATAAAGTGATTAAAAAGTTCGCAGGAGAGGGGAAAATTGTTGCAGCGATCTGTGCAGCACCGAGTGTTTTGGGGGCAGCAGGATTGTTGGAAGGAAGACATGCGACCTGCCATCCGGGATTTGAGGAAAAACTGACCGGTGCGATCACGAGTGAGGATGCAGTTGTTATGGATGGAAACATTATCACAAGCCGCGGAATGGGAACTGCGATCGATTTTGGATTAGCAATCGTGGAATGTCTGACGGATTTTGATGAGGAAGTCGTAGAGCATGTGAAAAAAGGAATCGTCTACCGCAATTTTGAAGAAGCGTAGTCATTACACAAAATATGCAAAAAGAAATCTCGTTATGAAATCAGCTTGCTGGTTTGCATAATATATGTAAAAAGCCACCGCAGATCTTGGGAAGATACCTAAGATGTGCAGTGGCTTTTTCCTAATGGCTAGTTTTTCATCTGTTCTTCCTGCTTCATGATCATTTTTTTGACCATTTCACCACCAATGCTTCCAGCCTGTGCAGAAGTTAAGTCACCATTGTAACCTTCTTTTAAAGGTACTCCAATTTCACTTGCAACTTCCTGTTTGAAACGATTCATGGCCTCTTTTGCCTGTGGTACAGCCATTTTACTGGTGTTAGAACCTGAATTAGATCCGCTCATGGTTTCACCTCCATATTTTTCCCTTGTGTTATTTTAGGAGTGCAGCAACGTCAATTTTTCTGATAAATCAGAAGCAAGCCGCTGTTGTTTGTCCTAATTCTATTATTGACAGCATCTGAAAAAATATGTTGGAAATATCTGGAGATTTTGTATTAATTGTGTTGACAATTAGAAGTCTTTATGATTTACTAAGTTAGTAAGCTAAATTGCATGAGAATCATAGTGGCACATTTGGTGGCGTTTACAGATGCAAAATAAGAAGAAAGAGAGGTAAGGATATGATTCAGTTTACAACAAATAACACAACATTACAAAATCATAGTAAGAATTACCTCGGTAAACTTTTTTAAGCAGCAGTTCACTGCTATGGGAATGAGAGATATGTCCGTGGTGTAATTCGCCACGGACTTTTTATGTTTTAAGACAGATCAGCGGATAAATGTGCTTCGTGGTGAAGATACTGCGGAGCGTTTTTGTTTACCGGGGATTCGCAAAACAAGGGAGGTAAAATCCTCTCCTCACCATGGGGTTCGGATTTTGCTTCGCAAAACAAGGAGGATTTATGAGAAAGTTAAGCAGTTATATCGGGCGTTACTGGTATGGTTATGTGTTTGCCGTTGCAAGCATGGTCACTGCCATTGCGTTAGATATGTTATATCCGAAGATCACACAGAAGATTGTGGATGACGTTATTTTAGGCGGGCAGATGGAGATTCTGACGAAGCTGTTGACCGGAATCGTGCTCGTTGGAATCGGACGAAGCATTTTTGGTTATTGTAAGGAGTTTACGTTTGATTTTCTGTCCTCGAAAATCGGGGCAGAGATGCGGAAAGATTTATTTAACCACATTCAGACCTTGTCCATGCGGTATTTTGACGATACCAATACAGGAGAACTGATGGCGAGAGTCAAAGATGATGTGGATAAAATCCAGAATGCATTAGGTTATGTGGGAATGTTGCTGATCGAGGTGACGATTCATGTGGTATTTGTTTTATACTGCATGTTTTCCCTGAATTGGAAAATGGCATTTCTGCCGGTTACAGTCATGCTCTGCTGCGCTGTGGTGGCAATTATCATGGAGCGTAAATTGGATAAAGTTTATGAGGATATCAGCGAGGAAAACGCGGTGCTGACCACTGTTGCAGAGGAAAATCTGGCAGGTGTGCGCACGGTAAAAGCGTTTGCAAGGGAAGATTATGAGATCAAAAAATTTTTGTCCCACAACGAACGCTATTACAATCTGAACATCACACAATCCAAAGTGCTGGTGCGGTATTATCCGCTGTTTCAGTTTGTCGGAAAAGTGCTTCCGGTGGCAATTACCATTCTTGGAGGAATTTCTGTGATGAATGGAAATATGTCATTAGGTGCGCTGGTCGCATATGTGGAATACAGCAGAAACTGTACCTGGCCAATGGAAATGATGGGATGGCTGACAAACGACCTGTCTTCCGCAGTCGCATCATATAAAAAAATCAAAAAGATATATGAGGTAAAACCGGAAATTGAGGATAGCCGGAATGTTGTAACGTTAGATCATGTCAGCGGAAATGTTGAGTTTGATCATGTTTCCTTCAAGCTGGATGGAAAACAGATTTTATCAGACATCAGTTTTTCGGTAAAAGAGGGAAAGACGCTCGGAATTATGGGGGCGACAGGTTCCGGAAAATCATCGATCATCAACATGCTGCATCGTTTTTATGACACAACGGAAGGCTCCGTCAGACTCGACGGTGTGGATATCAGAAAAATATCTTTAAGACAGCTTAGAAGAAGCGTTGCCGTTGTTTTACAGGATGTGTTCCTGTTCTCGGATACCATTGAAGAAAATATTAAAATGGGTAACCGCAGCACGATGCAGATGGACGAGATAAAGAGTGCCGCAGCGAGTGCGCAGGCAAGCAGTTTTATTGAAAAAATGGATGAACAGTATGAGACCGTTATCGGTGAGCGCGGTGTAGGACTTTCCGGTGGACAGAAACAGCGGATCAGTATCGCACGCGCATTGTCAAAACACAGCCCGATTCTTGTCATGGACGATTCCACTTCGGCTCTTGATATGGAAACCGAGCATGAAATCCAGAAGACATTAAACAGTCTGAAAGACACAACGAAGATCATCATTGCACACCGCATTTCAGCAGTCTGCCACGCAGATGAGATCATTTATCTGCAGGATGGCAGGATCGCAGAGCGCGGCACACATGAGGAGCTTCTTGCAAAGAAGGGACTGTATTATGACACTTATATGGCACAGTACGGCGGATATCTGGCATCTTAAAAAGTGTGCCATGCAGAAGCTGGAAATAAAAATATAAAATGACACATATAGCGAAGGCAGGGCTTCGCTGGAATTTTGACCTGATTTAAATATAACACAGAAGGAGGCTACCATGGCAGTCAATTCATTTCGTGAAGACGAATATATGGAAAACACCGACAAAAAGAAGATTTTAAGCCGGCTGCTTTCCTATTTGTTCGATTATAAATTAGCGATTGCCGGCGTTTTGGTCTGTATGGGGATTACCGTAGGAATCTCACTGGTAAACCCATTGCTGATCGAAGAGGCGATCGATCATTACATAGCGCAGTCAGATTTTAAAGGACTGATCGCACTTGGAATTTTTGCGCTCGCACTGAACGTTCTTTTTATCATTCTCGTAAAAGTAAGAATGTACAGTATGTCCGTGATTTCCAATAAAATATTATTAAAGATCCGACAGGATTTATACGAGCATATCCAGACATTATCTTTCTCGTTTTTTGACAGCAGACCGACCGGAAAAATTCTTGCAAGAATCATCGGAGATGTCAATTCACTGAAAGATGTCCTGACGAATATGGTCACGACTCTGATCCCGGAATTTATCACCGTCATCGGTGTTGTCGTGATCATGATGGTAAAAGACTGGCGTCTGGCACTGGCATCCTTAAGCACGATCCCAATCATGATCGCCGGTATTTTTCTGGTGCAGAAAATATCTCATAAGAGATGGCAGATTTACCGTAAAAAATCATCCAACCTAAATGCCTACGTGCATGAGGACATTGCAGGGATGAATGTAGTGCAGAGTTTTGGTGCGGAGGACGAGACAAAAGAAATTTTTGAGAACCTGACGGATGAACACCGCAATGCGTTTGTGGATGCAGTCATTTTTGCAGATATGTTCGGACCGGTCATTGACTTCTGCTGGGGAATCGGAGCGATGATGCTATATCTGGTCGGCATCCGTTTCCTTGGGTTTGAAAAAGTATCCGTCGGACTTCTGGTGGCGTTCGGAAGCTATATTAATATGTTCTGGAACCCGATCATGAATCTGAGTAACTTTTACAATAATCTTGTCACAAACCTGACAGCCGCAGAGAGGATTTTTGATATTTTGGATACCGAACCGGACATCACGGATGCAAAAGATGTAGAAGAGCTGCCGGAAATAAAGGGTGAAGTGACATTTTCGCATGTTGGATTCACCTATGACCGGGGAACACCGGCGGAGACGAAGGTGTTAGAGGATGTCAATTTTGTCGTGAAACCGGGTGAGACGATCGCACTTGTCGGACCGACGGGTGCAGGAAAAACAACGATTGTCAATCTGATCAGCCGTTTTTATGATATTGAGCAGGGAAAAATTCTGATCGACGGATATGACCTGACGAAAGTATCAATGAACAGCCTGCGCAGACAGATGGGCGTCATGACACAGGATAATTTCATTTTCCACGGAACAGTGAGAGACAACATTTTATATGGAAAACTGGATGCTACCGACGAAGAGGTGATCGCAGCAGCGAAGGCTGTCAACGCACATGATTTTATCATAAAAATGGAAAAAGGCTATGACACTGAACTGAAAGAGCACGGAGCAGGACTTTCCATCGGACAGCGCCAGCTGATCGCATTTGCAAGAACAATGGTTTCCATGCCAAAAATCCTGATCTTAGATGAGGCAACTTCAAGCATTGACACGCACACCGAGATTTTAGTGCAGAGAGGGATCGAGGCGCTGCTTGCCGGAAGAACGAGTTTTGTCATTGCACACCGTCTGTCGACCATCCAGAATGCAGATCGTATTTTTGTGATTGACAAAGGCGGTATTTTAGAGCAGGGAAGCCCGGCGGAACTGATGGAGAAAAAAGGAGCTTATTATAAGCTTTATATGGCGCAGTTTGCAGAGCTGGGTTAAGAGTATGGAATAATATCAGGAGCAGAAAAATGAGTAAATTGTATTTTGTACGACATGGCGAAAGCGAATGGAATGTAGCAGACAAAATTTGCGGAAGAACAGATATTCCGCTCACGAAGAGAGGTCATGAACAGGCGGTGGAAACTGTGAAAAAGATCGTGGCAGATGGCATCAAAGCAGATGAAATTTTATATTCTCCACTGCTTCGGGCGGCAGACACTGCAAAACATATCAGCGAAATGACAGGAATCCCGGCACATATGGAACCGAGACTGATCGAGCAGAATTTTGGCGTGTGGGAGGGGACTTCACCGCGCAATGCGCCGGAATTTTTAAAGGCAAAGAAAGATTTTTTGAATCGCTATGGCAATGGAGAATCCATGTTTGAACTGGCACAGCGCATTTATAATCTGCTGGATGAGCTAAAGGAGCAGCAGGATAAAACCTACATACTGGTGGCGCACAATGGGATCGCACGAGTGGTGCAGTCGTATTTTAAGGACATGACAAATGAGGAGTATGCGGCATTCGGAGTGCAAAATTGCAGCGTGACGGAATTCTCGTTTGAGGAAAAAAAGGGAACATGCAAATGAAAATAGTGCTGGCAGCAGTTGGATTTTATGAGCGGGACATAGAATATAATAGAAATAAAATTATAAAATGTCTGAAAGAAAACAGTGGAAAAGTGGATCTGATTTTATTTGGAGAAACTTTTTTACAGGGGTTTGAGACCTTGGACTGGAAGTATGAAACGGATCAGCATATGGCATTATCTGTCTCTGACAGCAATATTCAGACGATACAGAAAGCAGCGGAGGAGAATGCACTGGCAGTGTCTTTTGGGTTCCTTGAGAAAGCGGGGAATAAAATTTACAGCAGTCAGCTTACCATCGGTGCAGATGGAAATATTTTGAATCTGTTTCGCAGGGTGTCAAAAGGCTGGAGGGAATCTTTTACGGATGAACATTATGCAGAAGGAGATATGTTTACAAAATTTGAATATCTGGGAAATACATTTTCAATTGGTCTTTGCGGCGATCTGTGGGATGAGAAAAATGTCATGCAGATAAAGAAACTTCGTGCGGATGTGGTACTCTGGCCTGTATACACAGATTTTCCGGCGAAAGAATGGAATACGGAAATGAAGTATGAGTATGCCGCACAAAGCAAGAAAATTGGCGGGCAGGTTTTACTTGTAAATTCAGTTTGTTTCAGTGGAAATGAAGAAGAATTGGCAAAAGGCGGTGCCGTCTGTTTTTTGGATGGGCAGATAAAAGAAGAACTTCCGGCAGGGAAAGAAGGCGTGCTGATGGTACAGGTTTGATGAATAGTTGTTACATTTTTAGATGTTTGTAACTTATCTTTTCTAAATTCTTTTGTTACAATAGGATGTAGAAAATGTGAAAAAATTAACATACAAGGGAAAAAGGGTATGTATGTTAATGGATTTCAGTTTTCGAAAACTTATTAACAACAGATTGAAAAAAGGAGAAGAGTTATTATGGCAAACAGAATTATGTTAAACGAAACATCTTATCATGGAGCAGGTGCGATTGAAGAGATCGCAAATGAAGCAAAGGCACACGATTTCAAAAAAGCTTTTGTATGTTCCGATCCAGATCTGATCAAATTTGGTGTGACAAAGAAAGTGACAGATGTTCTTGATAAAAATGGTCTTGCTTATGAAATTTATTCTGATATCAAAGCAAACCCAACCATTGAAAACGTACAGCATGGTGTAGAGGCATTCAAAAAATCCGGTGCAGATTATCTTATCGCAATTGGCGGAGGATCTTCCATGGATACTTCCAAAGCAATCGGAATTATCATTGCAAATCCGGAGTTTGAAGATGTAAGAAGTCTCGAAGGCGTTGCTCCTACAAAGAAACCTTGTGTACCGATCATCGCAGTACCAACAACAGCAGGTACAGCAGCAGAAGTTACCATCAACTATGTTATTACAGATGTTGAGAGAAAGAGAAAATTTGTCTGCGTAGATCCACATGATATGCCGATCATTGCAATTGTTGATCCAGATATGATGTCTTCCATGCCTAAGGGATTAACAGCATCTACCGGTATGGATGCTTTGACACATGCCATTGAAGGATATACAACAAAAGCTGCATGGGAAATGACAGATATGTTCCACTTAAAAGCCATTGAAATCATTTCCAGATCGTTAAGAAGTGCAGTTGCCAATGAAAAAGAAGGCCGTGAAGGCATGGCACTTGGACAGTATATTGCAGGAATGGGATTCTCAAATGTAGGACTTGGAATTGCTCATTCCATGGCGCATACTTTGGGTGCAGTTTATGATACACCACACGGAGTTGCATGTGCGATGATGCTTCCAATTGTTATGGAGTATAATGCAGATTGCACAGGTGAAAAATATCGTGAGATTGCCCGTGCAATGGGAGTAAAAGGTGTGGATGATATGTCTGTGGAAGAGTACCGTAAAGCAGCAGTAGATGCTGTACAGAAATTATCTATTGATGTTGGTATTCCAACAAAACTGGAAGCTTTGAAAGAAGAAGATTTAGATTTCCTTGCTGAGTCTGCACATGCAGATGCATGCGCACCAGGTAATCCAAAAGATGCAAGTGTAGAGGACTTAAAAGCATTGTTCCGTAAATTAATGTAAACCGGAGTTTAGGTGACGTAGTGTCGCAGATTTTGTGGTGCTTTTATAGGTTGTGAAGGGCAGATATCAGCGTCCTCTCACAAGGCAAATTTATATGTAATGAAAAAGAAAAACGGTATAAACGAA
>OIXA01006166.1_pt1 | contig 10242 bp, 12 predicted proteins | sample 1587721 | NCBI WGS metagenome assembly OIXA01 (sample SAMEA3888900, study PRJEB22519) | human gut metagenome | biome: human gut; feature: human-associated habitat; material: faeces | place: Denmark | collected 2013 | reverse complement strand
AATCCCGGAACTGAGCAGTTGCAGAAGAGCCGGCAGACATCAGATGATAAGATCCTACCTTCAACCCATATTTACGAGCCTGTCTGATATTTCGACGATAATGCCGATCCACATATCCCTTACCATGTGTAGCTCTGATATAAACGAACTTGATTCGCTTGTTCTTCGCTATTTCCTTCCACTTGATAACTCCATTGTGTTTCGATACATCAATGCCGTCATATCCGCCACGAGTATAAGGTTGCCCTTTCAATCTATCAACGAACACATCAGAATAAGATGAAGCGATGCCCACCCATCGCTTCACCTTATATGGCGACACCACATACATGATTCCCAGACCAATACCAGCCAAAACGACCAGGCTGCCTAAGGAAACCAAAGTATATTTCAATCCTTTCTTCATTACATTTTATCTTTTAGTTGTTTTCAGGGGGACAAAGATAGTGAATTTATCCGAAACAGCATAGAAAGTTGGGGGGATAAATGTATGAAATGGGGAGCTGGAAGTACCAAATGACAAAACGGATGCTTGACCACATTCTTCAAGCATCCGTTTTGCTAAAATTATCCACACATAACTGATTGTAAATCTGATCCTATTTTATGTAGACCATCTACAATACGTTTACGCTGCTGCTCACGTGGTTTCTTCAATCCATTTACATAGTGTGATAAAAGACTTTGGTTTATTCCAGAAGCACGACTAATTGCCGCTAGAGAAACGTATGGAGAATACGCTTTTAAAAGAGTTGTTGCATCTTGATAATTATAAACGAACTCGTAATCTCCATTCTTCAACCATTCGGGAACATCTTCTCCATTTTCCACAAGGCCTTCAACATGAAACTCCAAACTATCCTTTGCTTCCTTTTGCAAAGCTTCAAAGGTTGGTGCCGTAAAAACTACCGCACCTGGCACATTACTACCAAGAGAACCACCAAAATTCTTGTCACACCAAGCAACATTAACAATAATCTTTTCCATAATGTGCTACTTTAAAATCATTATTAATTCAAAAAGCGAATGCACCAAGGCTGTGGAAGTATTACTTCCAACCTGCCTGGTGCCAGATGCTATTAAGAAGAAATTGATTCAGCACTTCACTTTCCTTACCTCTAATCGTTACGGTTCCAGGCTTGGAAGGATGCTTGAATTATCTATGGTCGCCTTTTGTCCTTGCCAAATACCAACCATCTTTCTTCAACATCTGCAAAACATCTTTGACTTTGTATTTTTTCATATCATTGAATGTTTTGATCACGTAGGCAAAGGTATGAATAATAATACTTCTAAGCAAATATCTTACGTTAAAAGTATTAAAAGTAATACCATATTTAAACGTGAGTTCGACGAATAAGAATAACATTAATTATGCAACAAAAAGAAATCTATAGCTAAAATGTACAAAATGGCTTTCTGGATGCATGAAATGATAAAACGGATGCTTGACATTACTACTCAAGCATCCGTTTTAAAGATTCTATCATTTCTTGAATTGCCTTTTTCAAAGGTTGCAACTCATTTTCTATAATCCACAAAATCTGATCTGCGTCAACCTCAAAATAATGATGAGCTATGATATTGCATAGATTCCATCCCGTTCAATTCTTGATTTAAAGAAAGGATTCATGTTTTTATGAATACGCACTACATCAACAGAGCACTTGAACAAGCCCTCCAAGAACTCTTTCAAGTCGGCCAATAAAAATGGATTAGGAGTTTCTGTTTCTACACAAACATCCAAATCACTTTGCTCAGTTTGCTCATTTCGTGATACGGAACCAAAAATACGCAAGGTCTTGATTCCAAAATCTTGAGTAATCTTGGAACTATTTTGCCTAATTATTGCTATATAATCTTGAACTGTTCGCATAACACTTGTCTTTTAAACAGTACAAATATAAGAAAACATCCGGTATCTTCCAAACTTTTTGCTATGTTTTTGCAAATTTCCCCACAAAATATCATTGTTAGACCCGCTCCGTACCAACTCTTAGTCTCTGCAAAGTTTGCAAGATTTGCTACAAACTATGCAAAGATCAACCAACCTTAATAAAGTCTCAACTCATTCTTTCCGAAATGGAAGACCGACACCCAAAGGGAACTCTCGTCACCATCGAAGAAGAACCACGGATTCTCCAAAGGCTTCAGATTGCGAACGATATGCGCCTCCCTTGTTGGCGTATTGCCGTCGGTCTTTTGTTACTTCTAACCGGATAAACCTGCACATCACCTGGCTGCACCTCACTAATCTTGCAAGGTTCCGTCTCCCTGCTCGCAGAGAAAGTGCTGCAACAGCCATACGTCTTGCGAAAGAAACTCTCCAATGCCTTGCGAGAGCCACCACACTGATATTGCAACCGCTTGCCATTCACATCGGTAAAGGTAATTGCAATATCTGATACTAAAAGAAATCTATGGCTAAAATGTACGAAATGGCTTGCTGGTGTATGAAATCATAATCTCTTCTTTCCAAAGATGACATTCAATACCATTTTTCCTAACTTTCTTTCCAATCCAACCTTTGAGGTCATACACTTTTCTCCTTTTTTTAAAAAAAATATTAATATGGCGATGTTTTAACCTTTCCTCTTTTAACTTTTGCTTTAAAATAAACAGTAGCAGTTCTCTCTAAATAACTATTAGTTTTAGGACAATAAAGAAAGAGATAACAGCGTAATTTATTTTTCTTTTTACGTAATTGCATAGCATTATTCGGCAAGACCATTGACACAAAAAAAGTTTGACGACTATTTACAATTGGCTTTATGGTCTTACCAACAACATGAACACCCCCAGACCCTGTCATTGCATATGAAGACCAATCTTCTGATGCTTTAACAACGTTATTTAAGTCATAATAAATGAATGCGATAGGCAACAATTCTATTCCTTTTGCATTTTGAACAGATATCGTCGCATTAACTATTAAGCAAGATGCAGTATTATGTCTCAAATACATATTAGAAATAGTTGCATCTATATTCTTCACATTCAGAGGAGCTGCGAGTTGTGTTATGTTTACACGCACACATTGATTATCTGACTCAACATCAAAATAACTGTTCCTAGCTTCAAACTCAGAGTTTTCCAACGAATATAGTACAAAGCTATTAGATGACGATTTAACGTAAGAACACCAAGAAGGTAAATTTGTTACTTTCCAATTCTGACCATCAGTTCTTACAGAATACTCAACTTTTGAATTTAAATAATCAATTGTTGTTGAAACTGTATTTAGACCATTAACATAAAGGAAAGAAGCCAAACTTGGTTTTCTATTTAATGAATTAGAAGAGCGTTTCTTATGTCTTATTGATGAGTTTCTTGTATTTTTTCGTGGACTATTTACCGCAACTTTATTGTCTGCTTTTTTATTCTTTCGTATCTTAGATACAGAAATATCAGACATTCTGTCTTTTGTTACATCTCTTTTTGGTTTAGACTGAGCTCCAACCGAAAGAGATACAAAAAACAAGAAAAAAACAAATAAAATTCGCTTAATTATCTTTTCCATATTAATCTCCATTCGTTATTCTTTGAACAGGTACATGTTTATACCAAGTTCCGTTCCATGGTTCTCCATTATTAAATTCACCTATAAAATGCTCTTTTTCAACATCGAAGAAAATTCCTTTAAACCATTTGTCATTATTCATCGAACCTCTATAATAAGATCCATCTTTATAAAACATTATCGCAGCAGAATCTACACGTTGTCCATTCGTAAAATTACCATAATAATACAAACGTTTCATCTTATCATTCTTTGGATATATGGCTATACCTATTCCGTTAGGTTTACCATTTTCCATCGGACCATAATACATAAACTCACCTGCATAATAATTTGTTACGACATCAGGAAACAACACCTTATTCCATACAACTACACCTAAAACTATGGCTGCAATAGCTAATACACAGACCCAAGTAGTGTTTCGCTGTTTATTTTTTAATCGACCAATTTCTTTCTTTAATTTTTCTTGTTCTTCTCTAAGAATAGTATTTTCCTTTTCTTTTTTGGTTATAACACCTTTATAACTATTAACCTGTATTGTATTATATCCTTTAGATTTATAAATCAATGTATAACCATTTATTCGACTTGAATTAACTATATCCGAAACGTTATCTTGAACAGAAAAACTAACCACAGAATCTTTAGACACAGAATAGTTTACAGATGGCAAGACCACAGATGTTTTATCCAACTGTTCAAAAGAATAACGAAGACTTGCAGAAATAGAATCTATCTCTTCTCTATTTTCATAAAGTTTACTTGCATTTGAAACGATCTCCCCTTTTTCGTTAAAACGAATAAGATATCCATGTTTCACCATACTTTCTATGATATTCTCAAATTTAGAAAACAAGACTTCTATCTGTGTTATCATCTTACCATTGATAACGCAGCATAATCCAATATAATTTCCATCATCAAGATTACGAATATAGGTATAATACATCAAATCGCCATCTCTATGAATGGCAATTTGACTAACAGCTTTGCTATTTTGATAACAAATATCAAAAATCTTTTTCGAATAATCGTCCGGATACTGAGAATACCCTTGATTAAACTTTCCAAACAAATATACAGAAATGCTCATTATTGCAATCTAAATATAATAATCTTATTCTCATTATCTACAGAATAGGACGGAACACGATTAAGAACCTCATTACCTAACAACAATGGAGCTTGAGTATTTCCAGACACTGTCGCTACAACATTTGTACAAGCTATCTTACCACCAATAACAAGTTCTTTCAAATTGATAACCATATTCTCAACTATACTACCATCAGCTATTTGAGATTGAGCAACTCCTATAATGTCATCTTTTGTAAAACATCCCTTTTCGTAAAGATACTTAGCTTCAGCTATTGAAATCAAGGTACCAGAACATCCACTATCCAATATCATCTTTACAGTAAACTGACCATTCACCGTAACATCAATAAGTTTAACTCCATTTCTTTCTTCAAAAGGAACTTTTATATCATTCGAAGACTCATGAGGTACTTCAGTAGAAGTATCAAAGTTCGCATTATCATAAATAGCACTATCCATAGCATTCTCTTCTGTATCATAAAATGCTAATTGCCTTTTCTTTTCGCTATTACATGAGGAGAAGAAAATGCAAACAGATAGTGTTAAACAAATAAAAATATATTTCATCATTTATCTCTAACTTCAACAGTTGTATCAGTAATCACAGTCCCATCAACCACATAAGTAATTATATATTTTCCTTTCTTCTTAACAGATATTTTGCCATTTTTAACCTTGGTCCCTGCAAAGAGTATTTCTCCACTAGGGATTTCTTGTGGCTTAATTGAAATAGTCAACTCATCTCCAATAGATGCATACTTTTTTTTCTTAGATAATTCCTTTATATCAATTTTATAAATAGTATAATTCTGATTATTTAAATTATTACTACTTGTCGAAGGTTGTGTATTTTCACTTTCCGATTTTACACTATCTGTTTTATCATTTTCCTTTTGTCCATTTATTAAAAATGGAACAGATACAACAATAAGCAGTAAAAGAAGACCTATTATCCACTCATATTTATTTTTAAGTAATGGAAAATTTTTTTTTCTACGAAAATCTGAATTATCATCAGTAGATATTGAAACTGGCAAAGAACCATCTTGAAGGTTTAGTTTTTCTTGCAATTTCTGGTTCTTTTTTAATAACTCTGCTATCTTTCTTTGGTCTTTCTCCTGCGCTTTTATCAAATTTTTAATATCTTTCTCCTTTTCCTGCAGTTCGGATTTACATGCGTTTACCTTCCTAAGTAATCCATTTCTTTCAATTTCATAGTTAGAATAGGACTCTCTCAAGTCTTGCATTTCTTTATTATGTTCATCCTTCAAGAGAGATATTCTCTTTTCTGTTTGTCTATTACATTCATCAATTTTTCTTTGGGCTTCATTTTTGATAAATGTGATTTCTTCTTGCGCTTGCTGAATTTTGTACTCAAAGTCAGATTGAATCCTTTGTTTTTCCGCCGACATTTCTTTTTGTAGTTGAACTATTTTTGTATTAGCAGAAGCAGAAAGGAAATGTGGCGAAACAAAAAAACAACCTGTTTTTTGTATTGCATCTAAGGCAATTTGTTTAGTACACTCTGCTAAGTTGATATTTAAAAAAGCCATATCATGTCCTGGCTTTAAGTTTGACAAACTAATAATATCAGAATTAACAGAAAAGGAACCTATATAACCAACGAGACTACGCTCTATATTATATAATTGAGCTGATATATCTTGAAAATCAGGAACTAGGTATTTTACTAACGTTCCATCATCACAAACACATAGACCAACAAACATTTTCTCATAAGCAGCCTTCAATATATTATATATATTTAGGGTATCTGCATAATATGCATTCACCTTAAGCGTTAATGCTATATAAGAGCCAGAACGTCCATTAAAATCACACACATTTATGCCTTTTAAAAAAGTGTAATAACAATACACGTCTTTTCCAAAAGTCATGATCTCAACTTTCATGACTTCTGGAATTGTCCATTTGGGTCCATAAAAAGAAGATAAATATCTACTATCTTCCTCTTCGGCTCCCCATTTTTTCTGCCCATAAGGAACGCCATGAACCAATAGTTTAATATTTAATCCCATAATCCTATCCCTTTAATAACTTTAACATTGCATTCCAAAGATTTTGGGCATATAAAGAATGCCCCTCAGTATATGCCAGTTCACCTTTCATTGTAGGAACATAACTTCCAGTCATAAATGGAACAAATTCACAATTATACTTAGTTACCCATTTCGTCAATGGATTTTGATTTAGAAATGGAACAAATATATTTGGATACAAATTTTCTACATTACGAATTGCCTCTTTTACATTTACATGACCAACTTTATATACATAAGGTGTCTTATCTATTTTATTAAAAACAAACAACACCTTATCATATGTTGTCATCATCGAATTTAAGTTTCTTATTCGCGTTACATAGTTTTTTCTAGGTACAGAATCGGCCCAATCAGGCTCTACCATAATAGCCCACAATTTACGGTTTCTTCCATTTAATATTTCATGTACATAAGAAGGATAAGGAGCATTAGGTGCTCCTGGGGTAAAATATAACTCACCTGGAGCTTCTAACAACTGACAAATAGGTTTTCCATTTTTAAGAACCTTAACTAACATAAAACTAACATGACTCGTACTTTGAGCAGCATTATTAGAATTAATCATTTCATCAAAATGCTCACACATCTCTTTATAGTTAGTATCAAATGTTGGACGGAATGTCTTATCTGGTACAACCGTATATCCTTGTGAAACTAAATAACGAGTTAATCTAACCAATGTCATAGTCTTTCCACACGAAGGAGGACCATACAAGACCACTATAGGAGTATTTGGGTCTGCAATGGTTACTTTGATACTATTAGGATCATTTTTCTCGGATGCAGACAAACCTGAAACTGTTGAAACTTTTACGTCATCTGTATTAGATACATTCTGGTTCTTATCGTTAAGAGTCAAAGCAGAATTTTGCTCCGAAATTGATACGTCAGCAGACGTTCCAGTCTGAATATTATTTACATCTATTGCCATAATTATATTTATTTTTATAGTTAATCTTGTCTTTTAAAAGCAATATCAAAGAAAATAAATGCGGCAACATCCACCAATATGGAAACTAAAATCCAAAATACAAATGCTAATCCGCCCTCTTTTCCTGTAACGAAATCAACCCAAACATCATAAACGCTCAAAAGTCTAGAAACTTTGGTCTTGGGATTCTCTGCCGTATATAATTCCTTGTCTTGTGCGTTTTTAAAATCAACGAATTGGTTATACATTTTAATTGTTGAATAACCTTCGTTTAATTTATCACAAACCATCTTAATATCTTCGGCATTATTAAGGTTTATATCGCCATCTATATTCTTCTTTATTAACTCTAGATTCTTCCAATCTCTTTCTGCAACCTTCTTGTAGTTTGCATTACTTGGTGTCATCTCATTTATAATATTACGGATTTTCACATCTCTTAAAGCAAAAATCTTTGTACGATAAGCGTTACATAATCTTTCTCTATCTTGTTGAGATTTACCAGAAAAAGCTAAAGGTTCAATCTTTGCAACATCAAGCATTGTTGCAAATTCACTTAATATCTGTTTAGATTTTGGTCCAAAACCAGGAACTGCATCGTTTTTGATTTCAGCTTCTAGTTCACCCATTTTAACCTCTACCTTATTCTTAAAATCAGTAACACGAGCATTAATTTTACTTTCTGTTACTACTCCATCTTTTATTTGTGCTAAATAACCTTGTGTTGTGGCTATATCATTAGTAACTTTTTCATGGACTAAATTACGATAGAAAAAGGTATGTGTATTAGTTGGCATACTACAAAATAGCCAAAAGACAATCACAATTATAACGCCTCCTAACAATGACCAACCTCTTTTTTCCATATAGATGTGTTGGTTCAAACTATCCACTATCATCTTGGTTCCCCAAGACGCAATAAAGAAGAAACCGATAGTAATTGCCCAACATAACAAGCTAGGATATGTTGGTAATAACAAATGAAGAGACTCTGAAGTTGCCCAACAACTAACTGCCGCTAACACTAAAAAGCCTAACACTGAGATGATTTTTACAAACTTATTATCATTCATGTTAATAAAAGTACGGCTTATAGTCCCAGATTCAGCCTTTTTAATTATTGTTAGTAGGTTTAATAAATGGCGTGGGACTATTGCTTATTACTGGGATAGAGGTTGTGGAAGGACCCGTCAGCAAGTAATATAGCAATAGCCCACGCCATAAGAAATATCGCATAAACCCAATGAGGACTGTACACAATAATCTATAGCGTGAGCAGCATTGCATATTATCGTTGCTGACTTTGAAACTTCCACATTTCTATCTCGCAAGATAACGCTCAATACGCTCATTCATTCGAGTCATCATCGCAGCCGTTCTTTCCCGTCTGCTCAAACTCCATGACAAAAGTAGGAATTCTTTTTGATACTACCAATTTTTTACTACTTTTTTTTGCCTACACCTACATTATATTAGTGATTTACAATGGCAAGTAGTACAAAAAAAAGCATTGGAAGCTGCCATTGCTGCAAATAAAAACTTCCACATTCTTATTCCATGGCGGCTCCAATGCCTATACTTCTTGCTTTCCTATCCTACTTAATCCTTCACCACAGTTCCCTTTTTGGCATTTACTGTAAAATTGCCGAGGGACGACTTGACTTTGTAAACACCATTCTTTGATGATACCAGCTTTGCAGAGATTCCAATAAAACTTATGCCACCATCTTTCTTTTCGAGGGTGTACTTTCCAAAAGGAGTAGCTACAATGATGTGGTGTTTGGTGTTCTCTACAACTCCATACACTGTGCTAGATTGAGCCTGTTTTACCTGCTCAGCTACGCTCTTTACAACATTTGCTACATCGGTGTTGTTACTCTTTGCAAAACTGGTTGTGGTGGCAGCTACTACCATGATCAACGAAATCATAATCTTCTTCATACCTTATTACATATTAAAGGGTTATACTTCATTTTCATCGTTTCACAAATCATTTCTTTCATATTGCTTCCCGATTTCGAATGCAAAAGTAGGATGATTATTTCTATCCTCCAACTATTCTGAGTCGCCTTGTATGAAATGGTATTCAGAATGTACAAAATGGATATTTTTATTAAACTTCGATGAAAACACCCAAAGCAGGGTTTATAATCGTCAGACTGACGAAGCCAAAGAAAGGTTACCAAGATTTAGTTTATCAAGGTAACCTTCTTCTATATATCACAAATCACTCTTCTATAATGCGGAATCTATTGATTTTCAAAGCAATGATACATATTTTATCCAAAAGTCTAGGCTATTTATGGCTAATTTCATCCAAAAGTCAAGGCTATTAGTATTATTATTGCTCTTTCCGACAGACTTTTGAAATAGAAATAGCAACCTTTTTTTATTAACAATACAAAACATATTATCTCCTTTTTTTGAGAAAGAATGTTAAATAGAGATTCTTTCAATAAACCATCTTTTATTTTATTCATCACACCTTTGTTTTTCGGATAAGAAAACTGCATGCCAAGGGATTGGCGACAAATATACAAATACAACAGGTGACAATTTTAAAATCAAGTATTACCCCAGTTCGGGATAAGAAATAGTTTATAAAAAAGTTGGTAGTCTCATAAATA
>OIXA01006157.1_pt1 | contig 10255 bp, 9 predicted proteins | sample 1587721 | NCBI WGS metagenome assembly OIXA01 (sample SAMEA3888900, study PRJEB22519) | human gut metagenome | biome: human gut; feature: human-associated habitat; material: faeces | place: Denmark | collected 2013 | reverse complement strand
TGAATATATAAGAAAAACCAATGGCTAGATCGCCCGAGTGATACATCACGCTGGGGGCTACTTTCAAATCCAGTCGATAATTGGTATGTCGCAAGTCTTTCCGTTTGGAATAGTTGGAGGCGGCAAAGTCAATCTTTCCTCCCAATCGCCAGTTAGGTGCAATATCTGATGCAATACCGCCCATAAAAGCGTATCGTTGCAGGTCTTTGCCTCCGGGAGTGAACTCCAGAATGTCTACCGGATAAAATCCCGGCATTTCTGCGGTCTCACCACCGATTAATGCACATTCGGACTGAAGACAGCCGTCTGCAACCCCTTTTACAATCTGTGCAATCTTTTCCGGTTCATTCTTACCGCACGCAATATAATCTAAGAAGAATAACGGTTCACCGCCTGCACATGCAATATCATTAACGCACATTGCCACGCAGTCAATGCCGACTGTATCATGCTTATCCATTGTGAAAGCAAGCTTTAACTTTGTACCGACACCGTCTGTACCGGATACAAGTGTTGGCTTTTCCATATCCTTAAACTTATCCATTGAAAATGCACCTGAGAATCCTCCCAGACCGCCAAGCACCTCCGGACGCATGGTCTTTGCCACATGCTCCTTCATTAATTCAACTGATTTGTAACCGGCTTCAATATCCACACCTGCTTTTTTGTAATCCATTTTTTTCTCCATTCTGCTGCCTTGCAGCTTAATTTTTCTGTAGCGTTCAATCTATAATTATTTTGTATAATTCTTATAACCGACTTCCTGAAGGTGCGCATCTTTTTTCTGTACGCTTTCCTTTAAGCCCGCAGAATAATCCTTTAACTTTGAAAGAAGTTCTGCATCGGATGTTGCAAGAATCTTCGCTGCAAGAAGTCCTGCGTTGGCACCGCCGTTAATGGCTACGGTTGCAACCGGAATACCGCTTGGCATCTGTACAATCGAATAAAGAGAATCCCTGCCGCCTAAAGAAGTGGTGTGCATTGGAATACCAATGACCGGCATCGGAAAAATTGCCGCACACATACCCGGTAAATGTGCTGCCATTCCTGCACCTGCAATAATGACCTTAAATCCCTTTTCTTCTGCTGTCTTTGCATATTCAAAGAATACATCCGGTTCTCTGTGTGCCGAAATGATCGTCATCTCATGAGAGATTCCCAGCTGTTCAAGAATATCTGCTGCCTTTGCCATAACTGGCATATCAGAATCGCTTCCCATCACAATTCCTACTTTTGCCATAACTTGATTCCTCCATTCTGCCGGTTCATACCTGCATTTTGATTTTATTTGTAGTATTATTTAATTGTACTTTGTTTTATATTTTCCGTCAATATCTTAATCCAAAAACTGTTATTTTAAAAACGGTTTGTTTAATTCTTCACAGCCTGCAAGTACAAATCTGCCGTTTTCAATAATGACGGTTTCGCTGCCATCTTCCGATACTGCCGAAATACTGCCGATTTCATCATACGGAATTGTAATGTCCGTATGGCAGTTAAAATATGCTTTTTCCGGCTCGGTCTTTCGCAGTATGGAAATTTCATTATCCCGTGAAATAATTTCCTTACCGTTCGGATTGTATACAATATTGTCTTCCGCTCTGGAATAACATGTATCACCGATTGCAAAATGCGGTCCCATTTTTTCCACAATAAGAATCGGCAGCTTGTATACAATGTCGTATTGATTTGCCATCACATACGCTGTTGTATTCGTTCCGATTGCAAATTCACCGATTGGCAGGGTGTCATGGTTCAATAACACATTTTCTTTAAAATACTGTCTGCCTTTTTTCGCATCTTCAAAATTATCACAGGAATAATCCGTGACCATACCATCTTTAAAAGACACCTTTAAATTAATAAATTTCAAATCATTCAGATAAACACTGCTGACATTTAAAATGCCTTCTGTTCCTTTTAAAACGGGAGAGGTAAAGACTTCTCCCAACGGAATGTTGACATCGGCAAGACAGTTTTCAAAAACCGTTTCCTTCTGCGGATTGGTGATTTTCTGCAGAGACACACGCATATCCGTCTGATTATTACCACATCCTTTGACATGCACGTATTCCGCGCCGTCCAAGGTATCAATAATCGTCTGCTGGATTTCCTTATACTGATTGTAGTCGAGGGTATTAATCCGCACGATTTCATGAAAGATTTTTTCATATTCGTCCGCATTTTCACTGATTTCCGGCAGCGGGTATGCAATAATCGTAAAGCTTCTTTCCTCGCCTTTAATATATTTATTGACAACTGCCGAAGACTCGCTGTCATATTTTACAGAAAGCTTCTGCTGTTTTTCATCTAAATGCAGGGCTTCTTTTTTATCTTCCGGCTCAAACGGATTTTCGCCGAACACTTCCATGACCGCAGGACCGCCAAAAACTGCCGCTGCTTCCTTATGCTGTTCATATGCAAAGCGAAGTGCCCCAAGCTTCCTTTCAACAAACTGCGCATCTAAATACAACGCATTGTCAAAACGATGGTCGTAGTCCATCTGCTTGTTCGGGCTGGTTGCGTAATAACCGATTTTGTGGTGCATGCGCTTATTGATAGAATGCTGTGCCGCACGATATATCGTCGTCTTTAAGCCCATCTGTTCAAACTGACGGATTTCCTCTCTTACCAGCCGTTCAAATCCGATGCAGTAACGGATATTAACCAGTTTCTTTTTGCTGATATCTTTATTGCCCAGTTCAAATCCGATGCGGTATCCTTCCGTAAAGGTCGATGCCATTTGTTCAATCTCTGTCTGGGAAAGCGTATTTAAAAATGCTGCGGTACGAAGTTCATTTTCCGTAATATACTCACCATACCGGTATAAATATCTCAAATCCGTCAAATCGCTGTCCATAATAATGCGCACCGCAAAATCCAGCGACGGGTCTAACTGCTCCCGCACCCTGTACTCGATAAAATCATCGCTGTAATCACTCATATACCAGTAAATGGAATCCTTTAACTGTGCCGCAATATTTTCACCGTCCTTGCAAATGCAGTAACATTCAACAAAAAGTTCTAACAATACCGTAAAATCAGCTTTACGCTGTTCTGCTGCAAACACGATACACCCGCGCAGTTCTGTATACAAAAACGATAAAATCCTGCCTATGTCTTCTCCAAGCCGTGCACAGGCATAAGACGGATTGGCAAAGCTGTTATCATATTGTTTCCCGATAATGTCTTCATACAAAACCGTATTCCAGTGCTGCAATTCTTCCAATGGCAGTTTATCATATCCACCGGCTTTTCTTTTCTCATTCCATTTATCCACAAGTAAAAGAAATTCTGCCGTGTACGTAAAATATGCTGCCAGTCCGGCATCTTCTATCTCTGAATTTTCTTTAATTTCCGCAATACGATCAATTGCCAGACCGTATCGTTCCTTCAGATTATCTTCAAACATTTACAAATCCTCACTATTCACACTATGCCCATCATCAGCACTGCTACCATAAAAATTGCAAAAATACCACACATCAGGGAACCTGCTCTTGAAAATGTATAAAACTTATCTTCTTCTTTAAAGCTTAACAGTCCGATAACCAACCCAATAACAGAAAGCATGAAACTGAGGAGTCCAAGGCTTCCTACCTCGAGTCCGGCATTTCCTTTTGCCTTGAATGCAATATAAATGCCATAGCCAAACGACACCAGTGCCGCCAATCCCATGACTGTTGATATCATGCCCCCCAAGGTCTGGCTTTTATCCGAAAATTTATATTTATTAAAAAGTTTCATGATTTTTTCCTTTTCCTATGAAACTGACACATTTTTTTGTAACACAAAAACGTGAGATAGCCCAATACACCACCGAGTGTATTGAGCATTAAATCATCTACATCAAAACTTCCCACTTTAGATACAAGCTGAATCAGTTCGATTGCAAGACTTAACCCGAATGTATACAGCATACACCCAAAAAACTTAATCCGATGATCTGCAATCAGCGGCAGGCAGAACCCGAATGGCATAAATGCTACCACATTTCCCGCAATATTGGCAAGCACCGCCGTCAGACCAAGCTGCCAGAAGTGATTAACAAACCGCTTGATTTCTTTAAATGGTACAAGATTATACCGGTACGTGCGTGATACATCCGTCCTTCCGAGAATTTCCGCAAAGAACATAAAATATACCAGTGCAGCAATATACGCAATAAAAATCAGCCATTTCAATGTCTTTTTCATTTTTCTATTTTTCACACAATGCCCATACCTTCCTGATACGCTTAAAATAATGTGTCGGATTTATGTGCCAGAAGTCTTGCACCATTTACAATCAGCAAAACTCCTGTTGTAACACCACATACGACTGAAATAATGCCAAAAACAATATTCCCGGCGCCAATTGACTTGATTTTTTTATATAACTTTTCGTCCATACTACTCCTCATTTATTCAATTCTTCGATAAAATCAGTATTGTGACACCTGCGGCACAATACTGTTGTATGAACAAGCTTTCGTTTATGGCTTGTTCATACTTCTCCTACTTATTCTGCTACTAATTCCTTATGCTTCCTTCGCACCGTATTCTTCGTAATACTTGTCAATGGCAGCCTTAATTTCATCATCAATAACCACCTTGCCGTTGCAAGGCTTGTTGTATAAATGTTCTACAACGTCTGACATGCTGACAATTGCATTTGCCGGAAAACCGTACTTTTCCTGAATTTCAACAAGGGCACTCTTTTCGCCTTTGCCACGTTCCATTCTGTTTAAAGACACCATTAAGCCTTTGATTATCACATCACCCTGTGCCTGAATAATCGGAAATGTTTCTTCGATGGATTTACCGGAAGTTGTTACGTCTTCAATAATAACTACTTTATCTCCGTCTTTAATCGGGCTGCCCAGTAAGATACCTGCATCGCCGTGGTCTTTTGCTTCTTTTCTGTTAGAGCAGTAACGGATTTCTTTACCGTAAAGTCTGTGATATGCCATGGTTGTTGCCACGCTTAACGGAATGCCCTTGTAAGCCGGTCCGAACAGCACATCAAAATCATCACCGTAGTTATCGTGAATTGCCTTCGCGTAATACTCACCCAGCTTTTCAAGCTGTGCACCCGTTACATAAAGTCCTGCATTCATAAAAAACGGGGACTTTCTGCCGCTCTTTAAAGTAAATTCACCAAACCGCAACACATTGCAGTCTACCATAAATTCTATAAATTCCTGTTTGTACTGTTCCATAATCTATAAAGCCTCCTGTTTGTAATACTTTTAACAATTTTTAATATCTTTTTGATGTTGGCGACAAAAGGTCACTCACCCACCTATAAGCAGACTTATGTGGTTTTAGACCTTCTGACCATGACATTTCTTTTTTATTCTAGCATAAATTTCCCGGTGTTTCAATATATGGTTGTTTTTGGAAGAAAAAGGGCAATTTGCAATACAAACTGCCCAACCGATATATACAGCCGAAAAGAAAGTCTGTTTCTACACCCGGCCGGCATACTCTTATACGATAAATTTTTCAACCTGTGACTTTAATACATCTGCCGATGCATGTGCCTTAGAAGCTTTTTCTTTAATATCTGACGATTTTTCAACCACAACAGTTGTCTTTTGTGCAATATCCGTTGTACCGGAAGCTCCCTCCGATGCCGCCTTACTTACATCACCAATACCATTCATTACCCCACTGATAGAAGCAAGCAATTCTTCTGAAGAGGCCGAAAAATCCGTAACCAGTTCGTCAACCTTTTGCGCATCATCATTATACGAATCTGCCATTTGTGAAAAGTCTTCCAGATTCTGTACAACATCTGTTCCGACAAATTCAAGCAGTCTTGCAGAATCCCCTGCAAGATTATCAACCGCACCCACAACACTTTGTGTTACTTCCTGAATATTAGAAACCGTTTCCTTGGACTGTTCAGCAAGTACACGAATCTGCTCGGCAACAACCGCAAAGCCTTTTCCGGCTTCTCCTGCCCTTGCCGCCTCAATGGATGCATTAAGAGCCAAAAGATTCGTCTGTGCCGTAATCCCCATAATAGATTCTGCCAGTATGCCAATCTGGTCTACGATTTTAATATCTTCCAGTGCCTTTGTCAGATGGTCACTAATGTCTTCATGAATTTCATGTGTATGTTCATATTTTTTCTGCGTTGTATCCTTAATCACAACTGCACGGTCACGGATACTGTCTGCTTCAAGCGCACCATCCTGTGAACGTGTTGCAATGCTTTTCGCTGCCGTTTCAATTTCATGTGACATTGCATCAATCTGCTGTGAGGATGCCGCTGTTTCTTCCATGGCTGCTGCCAGTTCCTGTGTTGTGGCTGACACCTCTTCAATTTCATGGTCAAGGGACCGGACATTTTCATCAATCTCCTCAACCATACCGCCGATATTCGATGCTTGGCCTTTTACCTCACCAATCAATGTACCTACTTCACAACGCATATTTTCAAGAAATACCGAAAGCTGCCCGAAATCGTCTTTTCTCTTTAAAAGTGCCGGGGCAGTCGGCTGTGAAAAATCTCCCCGTCCCATTGTCTTTATAGAAACTACCGCTTTCTTTAACGGCACGGTAATACTGCGTGTAATGACAATCAGCAGGATAATCAGTAAAACTTCAACTGCAATGACCAGACCAATAAAAATCCCCTCCCTGCTGAGCACATAAGCCGCATATTCTGACCGTATACCATCTATTTTTTCATCAATATAATCCGTATAATTTCCTGTTCCGATAACCCATTCAAATGGTGCAAATGCTTTGCTGTAAGAACGTTTAGGCTGATTATCGGTTTCACCCTCCTTCGGATAAACATAGTCTGTAAAGCCTCCATCAGCCTGCTTTCCTACACGGATAATCTCTTTTACCATTTGGTAACCGTTGCCATCCTTTGTTTCCAGACGATTCGTTCCTTCTGTCTGACTGCCAAGCAGCACAACATTGGTTCCATCATACTGATCAACCCAGAAATAGCCGCCATCCCCATATCGGAGCTGACGTATCTCATCTGCTGCCAGTTTTTTTGCCTCTTCTCTGGTATACACCCCTGCTTCATACTGTGTGTAAATGTTCTGGCACAATGAAACCACATTGTCAACCTGATTCTGAATCATCTCATCATAAGATGCACGCTTATCTGACTCTATCGTTTCCAGTGCCTTTGTCTGCATCGCCTTCATAGATTCTGTCGAAAAAACAACACATGCCGTCATTGCCAAAAATGCGGCCAGCATTACAATAATCAGCTTTGTTCTTACCTTTACATTATTCATACTCTTTACCTCTTTCCCCATAATAATCCTGCTGTCATTGTTTCCCGTTCGTCCTTACTCACATGCATTTTCAATGTACAGACCACACACCGGAATCCAACGTACAAAAATGCATTTGTCCTTCCCAGGTTTCTGTCTCCCATCACGTACAATCTATATTTATTATGTCACTTTTTACACACTTCGTCAATTATTTATCATTATTTATTTTTTCCCTTCTTCCACCAACTGTCCAAGCTGCGCTGCTGCTGTTCCCGGCACATATTTTTCCTGACACTGAATCATTTTTTTGCGGTTTTCCTGTTTTTGTAATGACAGAACTGCCGCGGTCAGCTCCTCTTTGGGATTGGTGACTGCCAGTGCCATGCCTGTCTTTTTAAAAAACTGCATATTCTTTGTTTCACAGCCTGGAATCGGACAGATGTGAATCAGTGGAATCCGTGCAGCGGCGGCTTCCGTGCTTGAAAGCCCACCCGGCTTTGTAATAAAGATACTGCCTGCCTTTAAATACAGCGGCATCTTATCAGTATATCCGACCAGTTCAATTTTGTCCGCATACCGCTTCTGCAGCCGGCTGTACAGCTGCTGATTGTTTCCACAGACCATAATCAGCTTACATTTATGCAGGGAACGCACACGGTAAAGAATTTCCACGACTTCCTCCAACGCACCGGCACCCATGCTGCCGCCCGCAATTAATAAATACTCCTTTGCAGGATCCAGCCCCAGCTGTCTTTTGGCTTCTTCCGGTGAAATGCGCTCTACACCCGTGTCCGCCGTCGGTATCCCAAGCGGATATAACTTTTCTTTTGGAATTCCGTATTTCCTGAATTCCGGTATCAGCTTTTCTGACGGAATCACAACATCATCGCAGTCGGTTTCTTCCGTAAACGGAATACATGCATAATCGGTAGCCACAAAAATACTTGGCGGCACTTCCATCCCCATTTTTTTCATATTTGTGATAATCTCCGCCGGATATAAATGCGGTGTAATGATGACATCTGCCGGATGTCGTAAAAGATACTCCTGTAAAATATATGCCATTTTACGGTTAATATAATAACCCGGTGACGGAAACGGCAGACGGCGGTATAATTCTCCCAGCCGGTATACGAATCCGAAAAGCGTGCTGTTTTTCTGTACCAGACCGATATACACTTTATCAATCACACCCGCCAGTCTGTTACTTTTTAGCTGGTAAGGATTTATCATTACCACCTGATGTCCCTGTTTTTGGAGCTGTTTTTGGACTGCTGCCCCTGCGGCATTATGTCCACCGCCTGTTCCGCAGGATAAAATTAAAACATTCATCGGTATCACCTCTTTATCCACAATAACTGAAATGTCATTTTTTCACGTTCTTCCTGGCTCATATGCATTTTAAGCAGTATCAGCAGCGATATCAATCCTACACCGATATGCACGGCTTTGGGCAGATTAGTCTCTGAAAATACAATGATGAGCCAGTTTACAATGTATACCGCTACGGTCCGGTAAAAGTTCGGTGAAATCTGTATTACCAGTGAAAAGAATAAAAAACACACCGCAAGAGAAAGTACCGGATACCACATCGGTATCAGTCCGAGCAGACTGCCAAAACTGACTGCAATTCCCTTTCCACCTTTTCTTCCGTGAAAAATTGAGAAGGCATGTCCAAACACCGGTGCCGCCATCACAAGAGCAAAGATCAGCTCCTCTGTACTATAATTCTGACGATACAGTATCACCGGCAAATATCCCTTGCCCATATCCGCCAGCAATGTCAGAATCCCGCACCAGAATCCGCCAAACACAAATGCATTATACGTTCCCGGATTTTCATCCTCTGCAAGTTTTCTGATATCAACACCCTTCAACAGCCATGTGATGCGATATCCAAACAACATGCTCCCCAAAAAATATCCAAGAAAAACATATGCCAGTTGCATCCTTCTTTTCCTCCAGCCTCTTTTTCTTATTCGAAAGGCAGTTCAAAAGAAATATCGCTTTCCATATCTTCCGAATATCCCTCTAACTCCTGTTCGTATTTCTGCAGAGCTTCCGTAACTGCCATCCGCTCTTTTTCCTTTCCGTTTACAAGATACAGATCAGCCGCCGCCATAAACAGAATATCATTCTCATCTGTACAAGGCGTATCTTCTGAAATATATTTTCTTACAACGTCCTCCGCCCCTTCCAGATCTTTCAGGGTCATTTTTGCGTACACAAGAGCTGTTGCAGCCATCTCATGCTGATCTTCTGCATACCATTTCTCACAGAATTTCAGTGCTTCTTCCTTTTTATCTTCCGCAGCCAGAGCTGAAGCGATCCGAAACTTCAAATCTCCCGGATATACTTCCTGCCACTGGAACAGATTCAACAGTTCCTCACATCTTTCCATTAATTTTTCATGTTCTTCCCTTGCATCCAGTTCGTCCAGATAATCCTCGATCCAGTCTGCCACACCATACGCAAAATCCGTAGCATCATCCATTTTCAGGATCTCAGCTGCATACTGCGGATCTTTTTCTCTTCCCTGCGCAACAAGTTGTTTGAAGACTTCATAAGCCTCATCCCACTGAGGACAGTTATCCTCCAGCTCACTCATATAACAAATTTCCGTCAATTTATCAAATTTTTTCCATAATTGCTTCATTTTCTTCTCCTGTTCTTTTTCATAGTTTGTTTTTATGTTTTATTCACGTTTCCATTTTCTTCATTTTACACATACAGTATTTTTACGTCAAGAATATTCGCCGTATATTTCTTAACAAATCTATCTCTCATTTTACTTTTATCTCTCATCTTCCTGCAAGGCGATTTTTATCAGCATAAGTATAAAAATAGCACGCATCTCTGCGTACTATACTCCTTTAATCAAATACAGTTATTTTCATAAATTCTATCATATACTTTCTGAGCTTCTCGTCCAAACTCATTGTAATCATAATAATCTGGTGGTGCAAATCCTTTTCTATCAATACAATCCCCAATAGCATCCAATATTTGTCTGACCTTCCCCTG